>OCPX01002094.1_pt1 | contig 13334 bp, 9 predicted proteins | sample 1538771 | NCBI WGS metagenome assembly OCPX01 (sample SAMN04571725, study PRJEB22368) | human gut metagenome | biome: human gut; material: stool | host: Homo sapiens | place: Luxembourg | collected 2012-11-01 | reverse complement strand
TACCGCGACTCTGCCGGCTGGTGCAGCTGCACCGAGTTGACATAAGAGAAGGCGTTGCCGATGTGCAGGCGCTCCACGGGGTGCACGTCGACACTCACCTCGCCGCCCAGGATGCGGGCGTCGCCCGAGCTAAACTGGTAGACAGGCATGCCGTCGATGACCACGGGGCGCTGCTGAGCGTCGGCCATACGCTGGCTGTATACATAGTGGTCTATGCGATTGGCAAACAGCGCCACCTCTGCCGACACCAGCGTCGACGAATAGGTCATGCCGAGGTCCATCTGCCAACTCTGCTCCGGCTTCAGCGCCTCGTTGCCCAGTTCGTATCGGCTCGTGCCCTCGTGCACGCCGTTGGCAGAGAGCTCGCTGATGTTGGGCGCACGGAAGCCACGTGCCAGATTGAGCTTGAGCTGCAGTCCGTCGGCCACCTCATAGGCCATGCCCACGCTGCCGCTCACGCCGTCGAAGCCGCGCCTGAGCTCCTTGAAGCGCCAACCGCCGTCGGCCTCAGCATCGGCGAGGGCGTCGCTGTGCAGATGACGGTGGTCCACTCTCACGCCGCCACTCAGACTGATGCGGCCCATCTCCCGGCTCACTGTGGCAAACACGCCGTAGTCGAAGAGCCTGTAGGCGGGTATCAGAAACTCCTCTCCCCGGTTGAGCGACCGTTGCCACATGCCGTTGATGCCCGTAGAGAATTTCCATCCGCCCCTCTCGGGCGAGAGGTAGTGCAGGTCGTAGTTGACGGTATGGAGCATGAAGTCGAGGCCACACTCCTGGGGATGCTCCTCGACCTCAAACTCCTGCCGGCGGTTGTGCTGGTAGCCCAGGAGCAGCCTTATGTTGCCCTCGCCCACCATCCATGAGTTGTCTGCCACCGCCTTGTAGTGGTGTATCTGCTGATACGGCATGGGCTTGCCATAGCTCTTGGGGTCGTAGCCTTGAGGCACCTCCAGCGCGCCAGTGTGCGGGTCGCGCTCGCCCTCCACGATGCCGGGCGTGAGGTGATAGTAGCTCAGCGTGAGATGCGTGTGACCCTGGCGGTAGTTGCATCCGAGCAGCTGGCTTAACGACTGCTCGCGCAGGGACGACCCGTAGACATAGCCGTCATAGGCGTTCTTGTAGGCATGGGCCATCTTGCCGCTGTAGCGCGTGTCCCACACCATAGCCCCCTTGTGCCCGGCAAAGTCGAGCGAGTAGTCCAGCAGCCCGCTGTTGGTCTGATAGTCGGTGGCGACATTGGCGCTCATGTCGCCAGCCATCGGCACGGGTGAGCGATGGAAGATGATGACGCCCGCCATAGCGTCAGAACCGTACATGAGGCTGGCAGGCCCCTTGAGTATCTCTACCGAGTGTACCGAGTGAGGGTCTATCTCCACGCCGTGCTCGTCGCCCCACTGCTGGCCCTCCTGCCTGATGCCGTCGTCGACCACCACCACGCGGTTGTAGCCCAGTCCGCGTATCACCGGTTTGGAGATGCCGCTGCCGGTGGTAATCTGCGCCACGCCGGGCTGGCGGGCTATGGCGTCGATGATGTTGGTGGCGGGCTGCATGGCCAGCTGGCGGGGCGAGATGAGGGTTACGGGAGCAGGCGACTGGCTGAGCCGCTGGCTGCCGGTAAGCCCGGTCACCACCACCTCGCCGAGCTTCACGGTGGTCTCGGTCAGGGGCAGATGTCGTGTAGTGTCTTGCGGCTCGTTTATAGCCATAGCCGGGGCTATGGCCGACGCGCACAGGGCGGTCAGCCATATCGTTGTCTGTATTGTGTTCATTTTGTTTCTACTTATTATGTGTATCGACGACCGTTGCGCCACGGCGCGGGCATGCCTGTCGTGCCCCGCCGCTGCTGCGGTGGTCATCATCTGTGATAGTCTGGGGTGGCGCCGTGGTCATGGATAGCGGCTCGTATCATTTGATACGTGGGCTCGTTTCGTAAGGCACGTGAGTTCGTAACATAAGGCACGCGTCCACGTATCATCCGTCACGAACCGGCAGCAGGGCTTGCGGCGCCGCCAGAGATGGCTCCGACAACAGGCAAGACAATGCGCCGCGACCGCTATAGACGACCACGAAAGGCTGGGGAAAAATGGCTGCAACGGCTGTTACAGTCCAGAGACATAATAAGGAGGTGCTCGGGCTGGGCTGGCGTCGTGGGCGCGGCGCATACAGGGGGCTGCGGCCACACGGCGCAACACGCAGAACGGCACGGCAATGACCGCGCACGTGAGCAGGAGTGGTGGAAGATAGGGTATACTCTGCAACTGGCAGAGCACACAGGCATGCAGGGTGGGCTGGAAAGCCACCAGGTGGCCGTCGTGATGTACATTGCGGGCGCAGTCTTCACAGTAGAAGGCATCATCGGCCTGCTGCACGCCATCATGGCGGTGCAGCGTGACGGCCAGCAGCATGGGCACATAGACCAACAGCAGCAGCCATGAAGAGCGCAGACGCTTGTAATTGGTATCCTGCATACGACTGCAAAGTTAATCATTTGCTGCCTAAGTCAAAGGCAAATCTCCTGATTTCTATCTACTGTTAATCTTTTTTTGCAGATGCCCACGCCGCCATCGGCGGTCTATCGGCTGCGGCTGATGATGTCGGCAGCCTTGTCTTTGTTGCGGTCGAAGGTGAAGAGGCGGTAGATGGTGGCAGCGTTCTGCACATCCACGATGCGCGGTGCCATCAGTCCGAGCACCTTGAGCCGCTCGTCGCTGAAGGAGAAGAACTTCATCAGCTCGGCGGTCTGCTGGCAGGTGAAGCAGCAGCCCAGACACGCCACCTCTATCAGGTCGTACTTGGTGGAGTCAAAGCCCGCACGCTGTATCTTGCCCCGCAGTATGCCAAACGAGGCTTCGTCGAGGCTGGCGTCGTAGTAGCCAGGCACTATGGGGCAACCCACCTCGCCACCGCGACGGGGCTCGCGGCTGCCTGCAGTCCCGCTGTCATAGACGGGCACCAGCTGCGAGTCGTAGGAGACTACGCGTCCACTGAGGTCAAAGCCTACGAGGGTTCTACGTACATTGCCCGAGAGCGATACGCCGCTGCGGTATTCCCATCGGTCGCCAGAGGCATCGAAGCTGGTCAACTTGGGCTTGCCGAGTATGGCCTCTACCTGCAGTTTGGTCATCCCGCGCTCTACGGTCTTGCTGTTCTTGGCGAGTGCAGACTGGCATACTGCCAGCATCATCAGTGTTGTGGCGATTAGCGCCAACCATTCATTTCTCTTCATGGGTCTCTATGTGTTTATTGATGCGATTAATTCTATCTTCTGCCTGCAAAGTTAGCACATCTGCACGCAGCAGCCGAGGCATAATCCCTAAAGGTGGCGGGGGAATTCCCTAAAGATGCAGAGGGATTGACCCGCTGCCGCCAGCGGCACCAAGCAGCGAAGTCAACCTGGCGCTGACGGTCGCCGCTGCAAGAGAGGTGGAACTATCAGCTGCCTCCAAGCCGCTACTGACTCAATAGCGGCGATGTTATTGGTCATGGTGGCAAGCTGCATGATTATCAAAATGTTGACAAAAGCCTTGGTAATATGGAAATAAAATCATATTTTTGCACTTCGATGAAGTGTGTAACGTTATAAACAAGAAGATAATGGCAATAGAATTAAAGACAATACCCGTCCTTCATGGTGAGGCAGCAGCTCGCTTCGTTGAAGCTGCTGATGAGGCATTGCAAAAACGTGGCTCCATTGACTTCTCCAAACAGTTAGCCAAAGCCCGAGCTATATTAAAGCGTTCTAAACTGTATATTTAACATGTTAGAACAATGTGATTTCATGGAACTTACAGAGGAAGTCTTGCAGCAATGCAATGGCTTCACTTGTAAGGATGCTGACATTACAGAGTTCTTCACCCATGACTATGCCGACTACACCTATCAGTTGTTAGGAAAATCATATCGCTTTGTCAAACCGGACACATCTGAAATTGTCTGTGCTTTCACAGTCGCCAATTCAAGTGTAAAGGTTGCTTCTCTTCCTTCTGGCCTTAGAAACAAACTAAATAGAAAGATACCCAATGCCAAGCGCAGTCCCCAATATCCCGCTGTATTGGTCGGTCAATTGGCTGTAAGCGACTTGTTTAGTGGCCATCATATTGGAGACGAGTTGTTAGACTTCATCAAATCATGGTTTATCGACCCATTAAATAAAACGGGATGCCGTTATGTCATCGTAGATGCCGTCAACCATCCCAAGGTATTTGACTATTATCAGCGAAACGGTTTCAAGTTTCTGTTCTCCTCTGATGAGGAAGAATGGGTATTCTTACATAACAAAGGCCAAGAGCCAACCGCTCCTGTAGAACCTATGAGAACGCGGCTCATGTATTTTGATTTGATTTATCTACGTACATAATAATAAGGTAAAGACATTGCCCCCATCGGGCGCACCGAAAGAAAGACTACTCAAGGGCATCACTACATTTTAGGCAGTAATGAAATCCATACGGATGCGTTACTGCCTAAAATTATTTTATACCTATTTCCACCTATGTATCATGTGCCTCGGGTTCTCGTCAATGGCGACGCAACCCACCACAACCCTGACCATTACCGCTTCGACTCCTACTTAAGAAGAAGCATGGACCATGGGCGTAGCGACAGCCTTGCAAAAAGCAAACGGCAACGCACTGGGCGCTGCCGTTTGTTCGGGAGTCCTGTCTACAGGATAGAAATATGTAGAGGGGCGTGGGTTAGTCGAGCTCTTCGTCAGCCTCGTAGCCACCCATCTCCCGGATGGCGTTCTTGAGCATGGTGTGCTGCTGGTAGAGGTTGTTGACGGGCTCTTCGCCACGGGTATAGTCGTGCATGGGCGCTTTGAGGAAGAAACTCAGGAAGCGCTGGATGCCATAGCGTCCGGCACGGGCGGCGAGGTCGCTCAGCAGCGCCAGGTCGAGCAACAGCGGAGCGGCGAGGATGGAGTCGCGGCAGAGGAAGTTGATCTTGATCTGCATGGGATAACCCATCCATCCGAATATATCTATATTGTCCCATCCCTCCTTGTTGTCATTGCGCGGCGGATAGTAGTTGATACGCACCTTGTGATAATACTGCGTGTCCTCGTCGTTGCCATGTCCGTAGAGGTCGGGCTGGTCGGTGGGCTTGAGGATGGTCTCGAGGGTAGAGAGCTTGCTCACCTCCTTGGTGTGGAAGTTGGCGGGCTCGTCGAGCACCAGTCCGTCGCGGTTGCCGAGGATGTTGGTCGAGAACCAGCCACTCAGTCCGAGACAGCGCGTGCCGATGATGGGCGCAAAGCCACTCTTGACGAGCGTCTGTCCGGTCTTGAAATCCTTGCCGGCGATGGGCATGCGGGTCTGCTCAGCCAACTGCCACATGGCGGGTATGTCGACCGTGGTATTGGGGGCACCCATGATGAAGGGGGCACCCTCTGCCAGCGCCGCATAGGCTTAGCACATAGAGGGAGCGATGTGCTGGCGGTCGTCGGCCTTCATGGCAGCCTCGAGGGCTTCGAGGGTGCCATGCACCTGCATGTCGACAGGCACATAGATTTCGGTAGAAGCCGACCAGAGCACCACGATGCGCGCACAGCCATGCTTGCGCTTGAAGTCGCGTATGTCCTGACGCAGCGCCTCGACCATCTCCCATCGCGTGTGGCATGGCTTGACATTGTCGCCATCGAGCCGCTTGGCATAGTTGCGGTCAAAGGCTGCCGGCATGGGCACCACCTGCTCCAACTCGTCGCGCACGGGCAGGATGTCCTTCTCCTGGAGCACCTGGGCATACATGGCAGCCTGGAAGGCGTTCTGGGGATAGACATCCCAGGTACCGAAGACGATGTCGTCGAGCTGCGCCAGCGGCACGATGTCTGAATAATGGAGATACTGGCTGTCGGAGCCGCGTCCCACGCGTATCCGGTCGTACTGGGTCATCGACCCTATGGGCTTGGCGAGACCTCGGCGGGTCATAAACACACCTGTCATGAAGGTGGTGGACACGGCGCCACAACCTACAAGCATAATTCCCAACTTGCCATCGGCTGGGAGGACATTGGTTTTACACAATTAAGTTACACCGCAGAGCAGCCATAAGGGCTGGCGCTGCACGATAATTCATAATACTCTCGCTGCAAATGTAGGGAAAGTTGGGTGAAGGGCAATGCCACGGATGTGTTTTTTATGAAAAACGTGGCTGTTTTTCACATTTTTTGCGAGTTCAGGACTACCCGTCAGCCAACTATCACTGGCAACGGGCACACAGACAACCCCCACTCGGGCGGACGACAAGGCGGCAGAGACAGAGGCGGAACCACGATTTGTCATGAAAAACAAAGGATTTATGGCTTTACTCTTGCTCTTTTTGCGATTTATTGCGAACTTTGCAGTCTACAAATAACTTACTACATAAGCAATAAAAGAGATGAAGACCACAACCCTCGCCCTGATGAGAAGCGCCGTACTGGCGCTGCTCGCTACCATTGTGTCTACAACCATAGCCACCAAAGCACAGACCCCGACCGGGAAAAACCGGCTGAGGGTGGCGTCGTACAACATACAGCACGGTATGGGTATGGACGGGCGCCTGGACTATCTGCGCACAGCCCGGGTGCTCGAGAAAATCAATGCCGACGTGGTGGCGGTGCAGGAGGTGGACAGCATGACACGCCGCACGGGTCACACCTATGCCCTGGGCGAGATAGCCGACGCGATGCGCTACTATGCCTCGTATGCCGCGGCCATAGACTTCGACGGCGGCCGATACGGCATAGGCATCCTCTCGCGACAGCGTCCGCTGCGGATAGAGCGTAGGGCACTGCCCGGACGCGAGGAAGCACGCGCCATCATCGTGGCAGAGTTCAAGGACTACGTGTTTGCCGCCACCCACCTGTCGCTGACCGAGGAAGACCGCATGGCGTCGCTCGCCATCATCACAGAGATGGCACGGACGAGCCGCAAGCCCTTCATCATAGCCGGCGACATGAACGCCGAGCCAGGGTCTACTTTCATCGGCGAGCTGGAGAAAGACTTCCATATCTGCAGCAAGAACGCCAAGTCGTGGCCCGCAGACTCTCCGCAAGCCTGTCTGGACTATATCGCCGCATACAAGAGCTATGGCGACGTGAAGCGGCCGGGAGCCGACGACGAGTGGGCCAACTACCGCCCCTATGTGGGCGAACCAGCGGTGACGCTCAATGCGCAGGTGGTCAACACGCAGGCGTCGGACCACCGCCCCATCTACGCCGACATCGTACTGCCCACGCCCACAGCGCAGCTGCTCACCACGCAGCCCTATCTGCAACTGGCGACAAAGACATCGATGAACGTGATGTTCCAGACCAACTGCGTGGGCCACTGCTGGATAGAATACGGCACCGACACGCTCAACACCCGCAGGGCTCGCGCTCTGATGGACGGCCAGGAGGTGTGCTATGACATCGAAAACAACATAAAGCTCGACCATCTGCAGCCCGGCACCCGCTACTACTACCGCGTGTGCGTGCAGGAAATCCTGCACAAGAGCGCCTATGCCAACCACTTCGGCGGCGACACGCTGCGCACGAGGTTCTACTCGTTCCGCACTCCTGGCGATGACGGCGACTTCGGCTGCCTCGTCTTCAACGACCTGCACGACCAGAGCAAGACCTACGGCAGGCTGAGAGAGCTGGCCAAGGACGAGGACTATGACTTCGTGATATTCAACGGCGACTGTCTGCCCGAACCGCGCAACCGCAACCACGCCATCGACATGATACACCGTCTGGCCGATGGCAAGAAGTTCGGCAAGACCGAAAGCGGAAACGTATGGCTTGACCGCAACCGTACCACTCCCTATGCCTTCTATCAGTTCTGGCTCAACGTCAGTGATGATGATGCCGAGAAGTATATCAAGATATTTACCTCGCTCGACCGCGAAACAATCGAGGCATTGGTGGCAGAGCATCGTCAGGATCCCGGTCGCCGTGTACTGCAGAAGCGTCTGGCCGAGGAAGTGACCACGATGGTTCACTCGCGCGAAGACCTCGAGATGGCAATGGCTGCATCCAATATCCTCTTCGGCAAAGCCACCAACGAGCAATTGCGCCAACTCGACGAAGCCACGCTGCTCGATGTTTTCGCCGGCGTTCCGCACTTCACGCTGTCCAAAGACAAACTGAACCAGCCTGCCGTGGAAATCTTTACCTGCGACGAAGCCAAAGTGTTCGCAAGCAAGGGTGAGATGCGCAAGCTCGTACAGGGCGGTGGCGTATCGCTGAACAAGGAGAAACTTGCCACATTCGACCAGATGGTCACAGCCGATGACCTCATCGACGGCAAGTACCTGCTCGTACAGCGTGGCAAGAAAAACTATTATCTGATCACCGTTGTGTGACATCCGAATATCTACCTCGACACAGGGCAGGCATCATCCTGTCCTGACACGCATACAAATCCAAAATCCGTGCACGCCGTTGCACAGATTTTGGATTTTTTTAGGTTTTGAGACCATGAGCCATGTCAAAACCGTTTCCTATGATAACGAGTCGATTCATTTTCGTCCATTCTTAGTTATATGCCACACCACCATATTTTTGACTAACATAGTTGTAAATGGTATCTCGGTAGTAGTTTATACTTTCTTCGCTATAACTCTCTGGAAGTTCCTGCCACAAAACATCACGTATGGTAATGATAAGAGTAGCACGAGTCGTTGGCTTGTCAAATGGATGATCCATTCCAGACAACTGTTCCTTTATTTTAGCAAGCAACTCTATGGCTACATCCTTCAGCTTTTTGACTTCTGTCTTTGACAGATTGTCTTTCAATAGGAGGTCATAGAGCGAGAGCTCTTCATCACTCTTGAATCCTTCTTGTACATAACGCTTCTCTTCTTCGCTGAGAGATTGAGACAGATGCATCAACTCCTCGAAGGTCTTCTCTATCGTTGCGCGATTCTGCTCTTGGTTATACGCTTGAATAATCTCCTGATACTTTTCGTAAAAGTTAATTCTTGATGGATTCTCTGCCAATAGTCGAGCCAGACGCTCCTGAAGTAAGTCTTGAATGTCTCTTAGTACGAGGTTCTTGTCTTCACGCTTGGCAAACTCTCTTCGCAATAAATCGAAGTCGATGCCGCTGATGTCGAACCTCCGACCACTACCATCAGCAACCATCATAGCATTGGAATCTATTTCAAGATGCTCATTGACAATATCATTGATTGCTACACTCAGGTCTGTGATGTCCGCGTGCTTACGCTTTTTCTGTAATTCCTTGTAGATGGCTTCCAGAGCATCTTTCTTTTTGCGCATGTCTTCGGTTATATCTTCACGATCGAGATATTTCCAAAGTTTGAGCAAGGTAGTCGCAAATGTGCAGAACGACTTACGGGTTTCAATCTTATCACAAAGTTGGTTTGCTGCCTTCTTCAGAAGTGACAGTTTCTCAAATGACATTGCGTCAATGAGTTCCTGCAATTCAAAACCTTTATCATGCAGGAATGTTTCCGCTGTCGCAATGATTTCCCAAACATTCTTTATCAGTTCTTCCTTGTTGACTGTAGGGTCGTTGCCGCCGTCTCCGCCATCAGGATTAGCTGTATAGTCAGCCAGTGCTTGACGGAGTGCTTTCACAATACCTATATAGTCAATCACAAGACCATTCGACTTACCTTCTGCCACACGGTTGGCACGGGCAATGGTCTGCATTAGGGTATGCGCCTTCATGGGTTTGTCAATATAAAGGCATGACAGCGTTTTTACGTCAAAACCTGTCAGCCACATGGCGCAGACAAAGACCACCCGCAGTTTGCCGTCGGCATCCTTGAACTCTTTGTCCAGTTCCCTTTTCTCCATCTTCTCACGATGTGGAGTGATGTCCAATCGCCATTTCTTGAATGTCTGTATCTCGTTCTGCTCCTGCGATACAACAACTGCCATTTCGGTTTCTTCCATCCATTGCAGTTTGCGCTTCATCTCCTGAACTTCCTGTTGCCATGGATCTTGCTCAATACGTTTGCGCAGAGCTTTTATCTCCTTTTGCCAATACTCCTGCACGTAGTTGTACATCCTCACGCAAGTTACCTTGTTGAAGCTTACCATCATGGCCTTACCGCTCGTCCACAAGTCGCTATAATGACGCACAAAGTCCTGTGCTACTACTCGCAGTCGTTTCTCGGCGGTCAGCAGATGCACCTCCTGAGCAAACTCACGTTCCAGTTTTGCTTGCTGTGAAGGATCAAGATTCTCTTCATCCAATCGTGCAGCAATCTCTGCATTTATCTCGGGATTCTTCAGTTCCTGCAACTTCTCGCCACGATTTTCGTAATAGAGGGGTACAGTTGCCTTATCCTCTACAGCACGTTTGAAGTCATAGACCGAAACATACTGTCCGAAGGTACGAGCTGTGATATTATCATCCCTGAGCAGCGGTGTTCCAGTGAAGCCGATACGGTTTGCCGTTGGCAGCATGTGCATGAGGTTGTCTGCAAAGACACCATTCTGTGTACGGTGTGCTTCGTCACTTATCACAATGATGTCATGATCAGGATAGATAGGTTCGGCATCTGCCTTGTTGAACTTCTGTATTAGTGAAAAGATGAACGAAGGATTGCCGGTCAGCTTCTGTCGAAGGTCATCACCGCTATGTGCGATGAACTGCTTGGCTTTCAATCCGCCCAACAGTCCGCAATTCTCGAAGGTGTCACTTATCTGTTTGTTCAATTCGTCGCGGTCGGTCAGTACAACTATCGTTGGTGAGCCTTCAAACTTACGCCTTATCTTCTGAGCCAGAAATACCATCGAATAACTCTTGCCAGAGCCCTGGGTGTGCCAGAACACTCCCAGTTTACCTTTCATTTCCTCACGATGGCGATACATCTCCACTGCTTGGTTTACACCAAGATACTGGTGGTTGCGTGCCAGAATCTTCACCGTCGAACCACCGCTATGGTCGAAGAGAATAAAGTTTTCAAGCAAATCCAGCAGGTTCTCCTTCTTGCAGATGCCGCGGAGCATCGTTGGCAGTTCGATGTTGCCATGGTCCAATTCCGTCAGTCGTTTCCACTCATGAAAGAACTCCCACTTTGACCCTACCGTACCCACACGGCTCTCCATGCCATTGCTAAGCATGATCATGGCATTGTGGTGGAACAGGTGAGGGATGGTATCAAGGTAGTCACGGTAATTGTCGGTATAAGCATTCTGTATGTCCTGGTCATGATTCTTCAGTTCGATGAATATAAGCGGAATACCATTCACGAAGCACACCACATCTGTCCTACGCTTGTGGATAGGTCCTTTTATCCATAGTTCCCTTACGGCAATAAACTCGTTGTTATCGACATTGGCAAAGTCCATAACCTTGGCACGTACCAGCTCTGTCTCGCCATTAGGTTTCAGGCGAGTGACAGGCACACCATCACGCAGATACTGGTATTTCTCCTCGTTTATCTGCATCAGCGTCTGCGAGCTCATGTAGCTTGTCATACGCTCGACGGCTTCTGTCAACTGCTTGTCGGTCATCCAAGGGTTGAGACGTTTCAAAGCCATACGGAGATGGCGCATCAGCACCACCTCGCTTTGAGTCTTACGTCCAAGTGTTCCTTGTTCGCCAAGCACCTCATTGTCGAAAGCATACACAGATTTCCAACCAAGTTCTTGTTCCAGCAACTCGGCTGTCGATTTCTGTATCAGTTGATCTTCGCTATAGTCTTTTGCCATAATGAAACTATACTTTTATCTCTTTATGAAGTTCACTTAATTCTTTTTGAAGCGAAAAATCGTTTTGAAGAAGTTGCGTTTCTCGAATCTTCATGAATTGATGATTCATTTGCAATTGTTTCAACTTTATCTCCAATTCTTTATGGTCATTGGTAGTTGTTTGTAATTTGTCTTGAATAACTTTGATTTCAAACTCCAAATTTCTGATAGCCACAGCATTGTAAAATGCTTCTATTCGATACAGTGAAAGATGTTCACTGCTAGTCATTCGACTGTTTTCTCGCATCACTCTTGTCAATAGTTTGGTAGACTGATTGCTCGACCTAATTGAAAAGAAGGTCAATATCGCAGAGGCAATAATGCTGAGAACTGCAATGGTAATTGTTATAAATTCGTAAGTATTCATATCTATTTATTTTGTCTATACTGCTATCTCGCCGCTCATCAGTTTGGGAAGCAGACGGTCGCGCGCTTCGGTTAGGAAGCGGATTTGAGATTGGAGAGTAATAATACCTAATATATAGTTTGAAACTGTTCTTTCAAAATCATCCAACCATTTCTTCTCAGGAATAAGAATCTTCATTTCACCAATTCTTATTGGACTCACATTTTGTTGAGCAGCTCCATTCGCCAAATTATTGACCTCAATAAACATATCCCTGCTTCTAAATAGACAATATGTATATGCTTTATATGCAGATTTGAGTTTTGCAACTCGTTGGTTCAGTAAATAATTTTTGCCATTAACAATGCAGACTCTGCCAACATTGCCAGTAAGTGAAAGCAGGATATCACCATCTTCAAGGATACAGTGTTTGGGCATCTTTTCCGGAATAGATGCTATTTTACTAACATTTTCTCCGTCAAATGCACCATCCTTTACATTTTTGATTGTCACGATTTTGTATATGCCATCTTCCATAAATGCAGAACTCTTGAAGGCATAACCACTTTGCAATTCTATAATTGTTTTAACAGGCTTCTTCTCCCATCCCTCTGGCACGCCATCGACTATGTTTGTGTTTTCGTGTCCAGGGAAATGGAGGTCAACGAACCATTCCTTATAGAGTCGCTGCGCAGCTTCTTCCAATAGCTTTATCTGCTTCTGATAGTTCTCTATCAATGAGTCGTAGCGGGAAAGGATGGTCGCTATGCGGTGCTGGGTGGAGAGGGGAGGAAGATTTATCTCAAAAGAGGAAATCATTTGAGCGTTCGCATTAGGTTGTGCAGAACCATTTGAGATAGATTGAATATACTCCTTGAAAAGATTAGATTCTACACAAAGACCAACATAATGCCTATCTACATCTATAGAATTAACCAAAAGCCTAACAAGATAGGACGCAAAAACAGCAGGTACATCCTCTTTAATATATTTAGCATATCCTACTGTAGCTCCAGTTCTCGCAACTACAATATCTCCTTTATGCAAAAGATATTTCTCTCGATCCTTCTCCTGTATCTGGAGGGCACTGAAAAAGTTCCCCATCCCCTGCAAATAGCTGGATAATAGATGGGTAAATAGTTGCATATGTCAATATTTTTTCGTATCTTTACATAAAATAAAGGCATATGTTACAGCAGCAAAAGCAAATAAAATTCAGCAATTATTCGGAGTTGTGACTATTCCTAAAATTAGTTGACAGAATTGGATGCGATTAACTAATTAGGTTTA
>OCPX01002087.1_pt1 | contig 13361 bp, 10 predicted proteins | sample 1538771 | NCBI WGS metagenome assembly OCPX01 (sample SAMN04571725, study PRJEB22368) | human gut metagenome | biome: human gut; material: stool | host: Homo sapiens | place: Luxembourg | collected 2012-11-01 | reverse complement strand
TAGCATTTATAAGAGATAAAAGCAAGCGTCTCCAGGCCAGACGCTTTGATTTTTTACTTTATATAGTAGCGATATGACTGTGTTCGTCCACATAACACGGCGTGAGAAGTCCCATAGAGTCATAGAGCTTCAGAGTCGGAACCGTAGTCCGATTGATCTTTGCCATTTCGCCAATGCTAATATAGTTGGAATCCTTATTGTACATGTTGTGTATACAAAACCTCCTTTTTCCAGTTGGGGACGGGGTTTTTTCAAAAAAACCCCGTCCCCAACTGCACTTTAACCTGTCCCTTTTTGAATTGTGTTTTATTCTTCTTCAATTCCGGTGAATTCGATATCTGGCAGTAATTCGAAGTAGAAATCTGGATATTTCTGTGCCAGTGCTTTGATGCACTTATCTTGCAGGTGTTTGAATTTTGACAGCGATACGATATCTTTGTCGAATGTGATGTAGACGCTGATCCAGAGTTTTCTTCCGGTTCTTACAATATCGTAGTATAGATTTTTGTGACCGTAGATACCGATGATTGGTTCTACGGTCTTTTTGATGTCTTCGATTGTTTCTTCCTCTGGTGGAATCAGCATGAGATCGCGGATTCCGGTGATGACTGTGCGGACTGGTGTCTGGATCATAATAACAGACAGAAGGATCGTAATGATTTGATCCAGATATGGTGTTACGCGGTCGAACCATGCGAATGGTATCATAAGTGGCAGTAAAAATGCGAATGCCATGCCGAGGGATATGACGGAGTCGATCTGCCAGCCTTGCAGCTCCATTGTAATGAGTGGAGAATGAAGGTTTTTATTCTTAATTCGCAGATAAATTGTGACAATCACGCTTAAAATACAGGCGAACATTTCAAATCCGGCAATTGTATGAAAGGATACAATGTGTCCGCCGTGCAGCATCAGATGGATATTATTGAAAATCAGTCCAAATGTAACGGCTGCCATGGTGATGCCTTTTACTACAACAAATAGTGTTTCCAGCTGCATATATCCAAATGGATGCTGTTCATTTGACGGGCGGTATAAAAGTGGAATCAGGAACACGGACGGAAGCAGCATAAAAAACTCCACTCCATCGTAGACTGCGTCCAGGAGGACTGCCTGAGAGCCGGTTGCAATTGCCATGACCAGCTCGATTACAACAAAGACTACGTTACCATATAAAGAAACTGACATTACAGATTTTTCTCTTTTTTGTGATTTTTTTCCTACATGCATAAAAATGCTCCTATTCTTGATTTAAGTGCCTTATGTAACGTTACCTATTATCAGTGCAAGGTTATGAAATATTTTCATTATAAGCAATCCTTGTGGAAAATGCAAATACGTGTCATTATCTTGTCTTTTTATGGAGATAATTATAGAATCCAGCAGAAAAATGTGATAAAATAAAAAGACTAAGTAAGAAGAATACCTGGAGGAAATGCCAATGATATCAGGCAAACGAGTCATCGCGGCGATGCTTACGGCACTTATGGCAGTGACGTTTACAGCCAATACTGCGGTGAGTGTATATGCGACAGGGGTAACGGCTACGGAGAATGCACAGACCATAGATGCACAGAGTACAGATGCGCAGGCACTGACACCGGAAGAACAAAAGGCTCAGGAATTGCAGCAGGTCTATGATATGCCGGTGGAATCGAATGGATATAAGGACTGGCCGCAGGGTCCTGGGACTTATGGAGAAGCCGGAATTGTTATGGAAGTCGGAACGGGAGCAATTCTGTATGCCAAGAATATAGATGCTCATGAATATCCGGCAAGTATTACGAAAGTATTGACGGCGCTTGTAGCATTGGAAAATGGACAACTGACGGACAATGTGACATTCAGCCACGACAGCGTAGCGTTTTTACAGAGAGGAGATTCTTCCGTCGGATTAAAAGAGGGAAATGTAATCACACTGGATCAGGCAATGCATGCGATGCTTCTGGCATCTGCCAATGAAGCAGCATATGCAATAGGTGAGAGTGTCGGAGTGAATGCCGGTCATGATTACAACTGGTTCATAGAGCAGATGAACAGCCGATGCAAGGAACTGGGCGGTGAGAATTCCAATTTTGCTAATACAAATGGACTGCATGATCCGAATCATTACACATGTGCAAGAGATATGGCGCTGATTGGACGGGAGTTGTTCAAACATCCGGAATTTTTCCAGATTGTACAGACTCTCAATTATACAATTCCAGCTAGCGAGACGACGGAAGAACACGTTTTCCATCAAAAGCATAAAATGCTTCAGCCGTCGAATTCCAATTATTATCCATATACAATAGGTGGAAAGACTGGTTATACATCAGATGCGTTGTCAACGCTGATTACGATGGCGGACAATGGGCAGACTCAGCTGGTGTGTGTGGTACTGAGGACTCACGGAAAGAACATATATCCGGACACCACGAATTTATTTGAATATGCATTTAATAATTTCACAAAAGTAGATGTGACAACCCAGGAGAAATCTGAGGATATTGAAACATTTCTGACAGAAGACGGGCAGAGTGAACCGAATTATGTGATGTTGCCAAATGGTGTGGATTTTACAGCTTTGGATCAGAAAATCACACAGAACACAGAAGATAGCAGCACAGGAATTGTGACATACAGTTACGATGGTCATGAACTTGGAACTGCAAAGGTGAAGCTTAGCAAATCCTATTTGAAAGCGCATACAGACAGTACTCAGGACGAAAGCAAATCCAGTGGACATGACAACAGTAAAAAACAGACTAAATCCGGGAAACACCTGTCACTTGGAACAACAAAAGGAAAAGTTATTCTGGGGCTGAGCATTCTTTTAGTAATATTGATCATAACATTTATAGCTACGGTGTCCCGCATAAGAAAAAAGAGTAATAAGAGAAAAAGTAATAAGAGAAAGAAACAGTAAAACACAGTTGCGAATACATAGTAAGGTACGGTATTTGAATTGGGGGAAAGGTCAAAATGGAGTTAAAAGAAGTATACGAGAAAATCGGCGGTGATTATGATGATGTAGTAAGACGTCTGATGGGTGAGAAGCTTGTGAGAAAGTTTCTCCTGAAATTTCTGGATGATAAGAGCTACGCCGATCTTGAGAGAACATTAAGCGAGGGTGATTACAAAGAAGCATTCCGTGCAGCCCATACACTGAAGGGTGTCTGCCAGAACCTGTCACTGACAAGCCTTTATCAGGTGAGCAGCCAGCTTACAGAGGAATTGAGAAATGAAGACACTGCAGTTCTAGGTAATCCGAATATTTCAGATTATATGAGCAAGGTAACAGCAGAGTATCACAAGACAATTGAGGCAATCCAGGAACTTGAGTAAGAAATCCAGCCAACAAGAAATGTGAAGAAAAGGGACAGTAAAAACCAGAAAATAAAATAGCAGAAATAAAATAGAAAAATGAGGATATAAGTTTTGCGGTACAATTACTTATGTCCTCATTTTTTTGTTGCCAAGCATACGACAAAAAGGTCCGGTGGACCTTTTTTAGTGTGTTCGTGGTGAGCATAGTTCCAAAAGCCCGCCCGGACAGGTGATGATCGTGCACAACCTACATTTTTCTTTTCAACATCTCCGGATTAGTTGCGTATGCCAATGCAGTTTCTGCTGTAAGCAGGGAAGCACGAAGAGCCGTTACATAACTTTCTATATCTACGTTAATCTCACGCTGGCTGACAATACTCTGGTCCATAGAAACTTTGAGTCATAGAAACTTTGCCTGTAAAAAGGGGCTTAACCCCTTGACGAATCTGTGATAAAACTCGTATAATAAAAAAGTATATGAGATATTTTAAAGACGTTGACGAAGACAGTAGGTTATATCCCAACGATACAGAGAACCGGCGATGGTGGGAATCCGGTACAAGTAAGATATAATTGAAGATCACTTCCGAGTTTCAGAGTTTGAACGATCTGTGATATGAGCCAGGGCATCTGCACAGGCATAAGGAACAGAATTCAGTAAGACCTGACGGAGTTCCACCGTTACAGGGAAAGCATATGTCAGTATGTTTAGGTGGTTTATAAACGTAAGTATAAGGCTTTCGTCCTAATCAGGACGGGAGCCTGTTTTATTGTATAAGAAAGTAATATCTTTACAATAAGTTATGTTTAATGGTAAAAAAGGGACACCGCAAAATGCAAAAAGGGACACCTTTAATCAATGATTGGGACGTAGTACTTTGGCAAAATGCTACGTCCCCAACAAGGAGGATATTATGTATAAGAAGGTTTCAACAGACATGAATTTTGTTGACCGGGAGAAGGAAACGGAGAAATTCTGGGAAGACAATCACATTTTTGAGAAGAGTATGGAGGACCGCGAGGGCTGTCCACAGTATATGTTTTATGATGGACCGCCGACTGCGAATGGTAAACCGCATATTGGTCATGTTCTGACACGTGTTATCAAGGATATGATTCCTCGTTACCGTACTATGAAGGGGTATGAAGTTCCGAGAAAGGCCGGATGGGATACTCACGGACTGCCGGTCGAGCTGGAGGTTGAGAAGGCTCTTGGTCTTGACGGAAAGGATCAGATTGAAAAATATGGTGTTGAGCCATTTATCAAAAAGTGTAAAGAGAGTGTGTGGAAATACAAAGGTATGTGGGAGGATTTCTCTAATACTGTAGGTTTCTGGGCTGATATGGATGATCCGTATGTTACTTATCACAACACATTTATTGAGTCTGAGTGGTGGGCACTGAAGAAGATCTGGGATAAAGGACTTCTTTATAAAGGATTTAAGATCGTGCCTTACTGTCCGCGTTGTGGAACTCCGCTGTCTGCACAGGAAGTGGCTCAGGGATACAAAGACGTAAAAGAGCGTTCTGCGATTGTTCGTTTTAAAGTGAAAGACGAGGACGCATATATTCTTGCATGGACAACAACTCCATGGACTCTGCCATCTAACATTGCACTTTGTGTAAATCCGGAAGAGGATTATGCGAAGGTAAAAGCTGCTGACGGATATACTTACTACATGGCTGTTGCCCTTCTTGATACGGTTCTTGGTAAACTTGGCGATGAGGAGAATGGTGTAAAGGCTTATGAAGTTCTTGAGACATACAAAGGTCAGGATCTTGAGTACAAAGAGTATGAGCCGCTTTATCAGTGTGCTTATGACTGCGCCGCAAAGCAGAATAAAAAAGCATTTTATGTAACATGTGATACTTATGTAACATTGACAGATGGTACCGGAGTTGTTCATATCGCTCCTGCATTTGGTGAGGACGATGCGAAAGTCGGACGTAAATATGACATGCCATTTGTTCAGTTAGTAGATGAAAAAGGTGAGATGGGCAAGACAACTCCATTCGCCGGATTATTCGTGAAGAAGGCAGACCCGGAAGTGTTAAAAGACCTGGACGGACGAGGACTTCTTTTCGATGCACCGAAGTTCGAGCACAGCTATCCACACTGCTGGAGATGTGACACGCCGCTTATTTACTACGCTCGTGAGTCATGGTTCATTAAGATGACAGCAGTAAAGGATGATCTGATCGCGAATAATAATACGATCAACTGGATTCCGGAGAGTATCGGTAAAGGACGTTTTGGTGACTGGCTTGAAAATGTTCAGGACTGGGGTATCAGCCGTAACCGTTACTGGGGAACTCCTCTGAATATCTGGGAGTGTGAGTGTGGATGCCAGCATTCGATCGGAAGTATTGAAGAGCTGAAATCTATGTCTGATAACTGCCCGGATGAGATCGAGCTTCACCGCCCATATATTGATAATGTGACGATCAAGTGTCCGAAATGTGGAAAAGAGATGCACCGTGTACCAGAAGTGATCGACTGCTGGTTCGACAGTGGATCCATGCCATTTGCACAGCATCACTATCCATTTGAGAATCAGGAACTGTTCGAGAAACATTTCCCGGCAGACTTCATCTCAGAGGCGGTAGACCAGACTCGTGGATGGTTCTACTCACTGCTTGCGATTTCAACTCTGATCTTCAACAAAGCTCCTTATAAGAACGTTATTGTTCTTGGACATGTTCAGGATGAGAATGGTCAGAAGATGAGTAAGTCCAAGGGAAATGCGGTCGATCCGTTCGATGCACTGGAGAAATATGGAGCAGATGCGATCCGCTGGTATTTCTACATTAACAGTGCGCCGTGGCTGCCGAACCGTTTCCACGGAAAAGCAGTGACAGAGGGACAGCGTAAGTTCATGGGAACTCTGTGGAATACTTATGCATTCTTTGTACTGTATGCGAATATTGATGAATTTGATGCAACAAAATATACATTAGAGTATGAGAAGCTGTCTGTCATGGACAAATGGCTTCTGTCAAAGCTCAACTCTGCGATTAAAGCAGTAGATGAGGATCTGGCAAACTACAAGATCCCGGAGGCTGCAAAGGCACTTCAGAGTTTTGTTGATGACATGAGTAACTGGTATGTAAGACGCAGCCGTGAGCGTTTCTGGGCAAAGGGCATGGAGCAGGATAAGATCAATGCTTACATGACACTTTACACAGCACTGGTAGAGATCTGCAAGACTGCAGCTCCGATGATTCCGTTCATGACAGAAGACATTTACCAGAACCTCGTAAGAAGTATTGATGCAAATGCTCCTGAGAGTATCCACCTGTGTGATTTCCCGAAGGTAAATGAAGCACACATCGACAAAGAGCTTGAGGAGAATATGGACCGTGTTCTGAAACTGGTTGTTATGGGACGTGCCTGCAGAAATACTGCAAATATCAAGAACCGTCAGCCAATCGGACAGATGTATGTCAAAGCTGATTTTGAGCTTTCCGAGTTCTTTGATGCCATCGTTGCCGATGAATTGAATGTGAAAAATGTAACATTTACACAAGAAGTACGTGACTTTACGTCCTATTCTTTTAAACCTCAGCTAAAGACAGTCGGACCAAAATATGGTAAACTGTTAGGGGGGATCAAAAATGTACTCAGCGGACTGGATGGAAATGCTGCTATGGATGAGCTGAATGCAAATGGTTGCCTGAGATTTGAGGTAAATGGTGAAGAAGTAGTCCTGAACCGTGAAGATCTTCTGATCGATACTGCACAGATGGAAGGATATGTATCTGAGGATGACAACGGAATCACAGTTGTTCTTGATACGAACTTATCCGAGGAACTTCTGGAGGAAGGATTCGTGCGTGAGATCATCAGCAAAGTACAGACAATGCGTAAGGAAGCTGATTTTGAGGTCATGGATAAGATTGTGATCACATATGAAGGAAGTGAGAAGGCAGAAACTGTATTTGCGAAAAATGCTGATGAGATCGGAGCTGAGACACTGGCTCTGGAGGTGAAAAAAGCAACACCTGCAGGCTATGTGAAAGAGTGGAAGATCAATGGTGAGGCAGTAACTCTTGGAGTAGAGAAGCAATAACAGATGTGAACAGGTCTGCTCCGGCAGATCTGTTCTTTTATTCATTTTCTAGCACAAGAGTAAGAAAGGATCAAAACAATATGATTAATCCGAGATTTGAAAAAGAAGCATTTAAGAAGGATGTAGAACAGAATGTTAAGCAACTGTTCCGAAAAACTGTAGACGAAGTATCTCAGCAGGAGCTTTATCAGGCAGTTTCCTATGTCGTAAAAGATGCAATTATCGATGACTGGATCGCAACTCAGAAGCAGTACGAGAAAGATGATCCGAAAATCGTGTATTACATGTCTATGGAGTTCTTGCTTGGAAGAGCTCTTGGCAATAACCTGATTAATATGACGGCATATAAAGAGGTGAAAGAGGCTCTGGAAGAAATGGGTCTGAACCTGAATGAACTTGAGGATCAGGAGCCGGACCCGGCACTTGGAAATGGCGGACTTGGACGTCTCGCTGCATGTTTCCTGGATTCACTGGCATCTCTTGGCTATGCGGCTTACGGCTGTGGTATCCGCTACCGTTATGGTATGTTCAAGCAGAAGATCAAAGATGGCTATCAGGAAGAAAGACCGGATAACTGGCTGAAGAACGGCAATCCATTCGAACTTCGCAGACCGGAGTATGCAAAGGAAGTACGTTTCGGTGGAAATATCCGTGTAGAGTACGATGATAAGACCGGAGATATCCGTTTTAAACAGGAGAATTATGAGTCCGTTCTGGCAGTTCCGTATGATTATCCGATCGTAGGATATGATAATCATATTGTAAATACACTTCGTATCTGGGACGCAGAACCAATCGTAGATTTCCAGTTAGATTCATTTGACCGCGGTGACTATCACAAAGCGGTAGAGCAGCAGAATCTGGCAAAAACGATCGTAGAGGTCCTGTACCCGAACGATAACCACTATGCAGGAAAGGAACTGAGACTGAAACAGCAGTATTTCTTCGTATCTGCCAGTCTTCAGGCTGCACTTACAAAATATAAAAAGCACCATGATGATATCCATAAACTGCCGGAGAAGATGACGATTCAGATGAATGATACACATCCGACGGTAGCAGTTGCCGAGCTTATGAGACTTCTTCTTGATGAGGAAGGACTTGGCTGGGATGAGGCATGGGAGATCACAACAAAGACCTGCGCTTACACGAACCACACCATCATGGCAGAGGCTCTGGAAAAATGGCCAATCGATTTGTTCTCCAGGCTGCTTCCTCGTGTATACCAGATCATTCAGGAGATTGACCGCCGATTTGTGGCTAAGATCCGTGAGATGTATCCGGGAAATGAAGAGAAAGTAGCAAAGATGCAGATTTTAAGAGATGGTCAGGTAAAGATGGCTCATCTTGCAATCGTAGCCGGATACTCTGTCAATGGAGTTGCAAGACTTCATACAGAAATCCTGAAAAAACAGGAGCTTCGTGATTTCTACGAAATGATGCCGCAGAAATTCAATAATAAGACAAACGGAATTACGCAGAGACGTTTCCTGATGCATGGAAATCCGCTGCTGGCTGACTGGGTAACAGATAAGCTTGGAACAAAGGACTGGATCACAGATCTGTCTCTGATGTCAGGATTGAAAAAATGGGTGGATGATGAGGAAGCTCTGAAGGAATTTATGAGCATCAAGTATGAGAATAAAGTCCGCCTGGCAAAATATATTAAAGAGCACAATGGCATTGAAGTGGATCCAAGATCTATCTTCGATGTACAGGTCAAGAGACTGCACGAGTACAAGAGACAGTTTCTTAACATTTTACATGTGATGTATTTGTACAACGAGATCAAGGAACATCCGGAAATAAGCTTCTATCCGAGAACATTTATCTTCGGAGCAAAAGCTTCCGCAGGATATATCCGTGCAAAACAGATCATCAAACTGATCAATTCCGTTGCGGATGTAGTCAACAACGACCGCAGTATCAACGGCAAACTGAAAGTTGTATTCATCGAAGATTATCGTGTGTCAAATGCTGAGATCATCTTCGCAGCAGCTGATGTAAGCGAGCAGATTTCCACAGCTTCCAAAGAGGCATCAGGAACCGGTAATATGAAGTTCATGCTCAACGGCGCACCGACACTTGGAACGATGGATGGAGCAAATGTGGAGATTGTTGAAGAAGTTGGTGCAGAGAATGCATTTATCTTCGGACTCAGCTCTGACGAGGTCATCAATTACGAGAACAATGGCGGCTACAATCCGATGGATATCTACAATAGTGATGCCGATATCCGACGCGTTGTGAACCAGCTTGTGGATGGAACATATTCACAAGGTGATAAGGAAATGTACCGTGACCTGTATAATTCACTTCTGACAGCTCAAGGTGGAAGCAAAGCCGATACGTATTTCATTCTGAAGGATTTCCGTTCTTATGCGGATACACAGAAGAAGGTTGAAGAAGCTTATCGCGACAAAGACAGATGGGCTAAGATGGCACTTCTGAATACTGCAAGCTGTGGAAAATTCTCATCTGACAGAACGATTCAGGAGTATGTGGATGATATCTGGCATCTGGATAAAGTGACGGTAGAAGTTTAGTTCATGCAGAAACAATGCAAAGGCATTCTTGAAGAATAAAAAAGAACGTCTTCTCATATTTTATATGGGAGGGCGTTTTTTATATGAGATTTGCATATTTGAAATATAGATTAAAGAAAATGGGGTGCTATCTTCTGATTATTATATTGCTGCCCTATATTATCACCGTGTTCTTAAGCGGACCGGGAGCTTATGGAGCTTCCAGAGTGGACGAGACTATGGTAAATGTGAAGGCAGACGGGGAAAAGTCCGGCAGTGATGGTGGAAAACAGGAAGATTCTAATGCTGAAAATGTGGATAAAATTCAGATGCCGCTCAGTGAATACTGTATTGGAATTATGGCCAGAGAAATCCCTGCGGTTTATGAGGAGGAAGCTTTAAAAACCCAGGCAGTTCTTGTGCGGACCCAGGTATGTCTGGCGCTTGGCGCAGGGGCAGATACTATATTAGAAGAGAGATACTGGACAAAGAAAGATATGCAGGATTCCTGGGGAGCAGATCAATATTCCAAGTATTATAAGCGGCTTGAGCATGCATGGGAGGAGACCAACGGACAGGTGCTGACTTATGAAAATGCGCTGGCAAAGACACCATTTTGCAGACTCAGTAATGGAAGTACAAGGGATGGACGGGAGGCGCTGGGGAGCGAAGATTATCCGTATCTGAAGATTGTGGACTGCCCGCTAGATATTGAGTCGAAAGAACAAATTCAGACAATTACTATAGACGATATGGATGCAGAAGTGACTGGGGTAGACACTGCAGGATATGTACTTAGCGTCCGGGTTGGAAATGACACCGTGAGTGGAGAAGAATTCCGAACCAATTATCATCTCGCATCAAGCTGCTTTTCTTTTCAGAAATATGACGGAAAGCTACGGATCACGACCCGGGGTATCGGGCATGGACTGGGCTTAAGCCAGTACACGGCAAATCAAATGGCAAAAGAAGGAAAAAGCATGGAAGAGATACTGGCACATTTTTTCGAAGGGACAGAACTGAAAGAAGGCGTGGAAATCGTGCAGGTGGAAGGCGGAGCAGGAGAGTAGCAAAATTTGTAAAGTCATAATAGTATTGTACAAAAAGCCGAGGCATTCTTGAAATTTCCATATAAGAAAGGCTAGAAAAAGTCAAAGACAATATTTTATATGTAGTTTGTATAGTACCACTACAATCTGGCAAGAATAGAGTCAGAGGTGGTGATGAAAATGAACGATAATAATAAGATGGATCGCGGCAAAGAACATGCCGGTCCGAAAAAAATGACGCCAAGGCAGAAGCAAAAGAGAAATCGTAAGGCGACACTGGCGGCAGTTCTGTGCTTTGTGGCAGCCATAGCAATTGTTGGAACATACACAATGCGGGATTACAAGACAGTGAAAAAAGAAGGGGAGCTCGCAAAAGCACAACTGGAGGAACAGAAGAAAGCACTGGAGGAAGCCAGTCAGGAAGCAAGTGGAAATGCACAGAAAGACAGTGCTTCCGAGTCAGGAACGGATGGAGCCGGAACCGGTGGAAAAGCCGAAAAGAGTGGCTCTGGTGCAGGAACAACAGGGACTGCAAGCAAAAATGCTGCAACAGCCGGAAACACAGATGAATCCGGAAATAATGGCAACCAGGACGGCAACAGTCAGACTAACGGAAGTCAGCAGGCGGCAAGGACAGCGGGCAGTGCATCTTCCGCAAACTTTACAAGCGACAGCAAGATGATCTGGCCTGTAAGCGGCACGGTGCTTATGAATTACAGCATGGACAAAACAGTTTACTTCGCGACACTAGACCAATACAAGTATAATCCGGCATTGGTTATCAGCGGAGCAGAAGGAGACCAGGTTCTGTGCGGTGCACCGGGAATAATTAAATCCATTGATGTGACCGCACAGACAGGAACAACTGTGACCGTAGACCTTGGAAATGGTTACGAAGTCCTTTACGGACAGTTAAAAGAAGTGCCAGTAAAAGTCGGCGACCAGGTAGAGGCAAAAAGCATTCTCGGCTATATCGGACAGCCGACAAAGTATTACAGCGTGGAAGGATGCAATGTATATATGGAATTACGAAAAGATGGAACACCAGTAAACCCTGTAGATTATATGACAAAAAGATAAAGAATGTGTATAATTGGGGACGTAGTAAAATGAAGTTTTGCTACGTCCCCAATTAAAGGAGAAATCATGAATTATACATATATTGTGGAGTGTGGGGACGGTAGTCTCTACACTGGCTGGACGAACAATCTGGAAAAAAGAATACAGGCTCATAATGCAGGAAAAGGCGCGAAATATACGAAGAGCCGTCTGCCGGTGAAACTGGTGTATTCGGAAACATTTGCTACGAAGGAAGAGGCAATGAGCCGGGAGTATGCGATTAAGCATATGAAAAGGAAAGAGAAGTTACAATTGATTGAGAATAGAGCTGAAATATTTAATATTTAAGTACTTGCTTTTTTGAAAATAACGGTTATAATATTGATATAAGAACAAGTAGTAATAAAAACTACGTATGGAAATACGAAAGAAGAATATAACATTATTTTCAGGAGGAGTAAGTTATGGCAAAAGTAATAGAAGAACATGTAAAAGATCCGGGAAGTGCGATCACACATTTTATTGGAATGCTGATGGCGATATTTGCAGCAATTCCGTTGCTTATCAAAGCAGCTCATGAGCCTGGCAGGATTTATCTTGTATCCATTGCAGTTTATGCGGCAAGTCTGATCCTGCTTTATGCAGCCAGCACGACATACCATACATTTAACATTTCCAAGAAGGTAAATACGATTCTGAAGAAAATTGACCATATGATGATCAGCGTACTGATTGCCGGAAGTTATACACCAATTTGTCTGTTAGTGCTCGGCGGACGTATGGGATGGATTCTACTGGCAATTGTATGGGGATTCGCAATTGCGGGAATTCTGATAAAGGCGTTTTGGGTATTTTGCCCGAAGTGGGTATCTTCCGTACTTTATATCGGAATGGGGTGGACTTGTGTACTTGCATTTACACAACTGCTCAATTCCCTGTCACCGGCGGCATTTGGATGGCTTTTAGCAGGCGGAATCATTTATACAGTCGGCGGAGTGATCTATGCACTGAAACTTCCGATTTTTAACAGTAAGCATAAAAATTTTGGAAGCCATGAGATTTTTCATCTGTTCGTGATGGGAGGAAGCCTGTGCCACTTTGTAGTGATGTATGCATTTGTGCTGTAGCAGATGAAGCTGAAGGAGCCGTGCAGCAGACATAATTTTCATGTCAAAACAGCGAGGAAAGCTAAAAATAGCAGAGAATAAGAAACAGTCTGAGAGGAAAACTTTCAGGCTGTTTTTTGTATACGCAGAAAATGTAATTTCCTGCGTATACAAAAGCTCTCTAGAGACTATAACAGATGGAAGAAATACTTAAGGGACAGGATGATAGAATTAAAGATCAAA
>OCPX01002077.1_pt1 | contig 13408 bp, 16 predicted proteins | sample 1538771 | NCBI WGS metagenome assembly OCPX01 (sample SAMN04571725, study PRJEB22368) | human gut metagenome | biome: human gut; material: stool | host: Homo sapiens | place: Luxembourg | collected 2012-11-01 | reverse complement strand
ACGAAAACGGCCTGCCGATTCAGGCGCCGGTGCGCATCCCGTATTACCGGCCGGACCGCTACCCGATCATCTTGCAGCGCAGCGTGAGCGTTTTCGGCCAGCTGCTCGGAAACAGCGACGTTGACATGATCCGCGACCAGCAGAACACGAGCAACCGCATCGAGCAGAAGATCATCGACCGACTGATGAAGGCGGGCACGCGCATCACGCTCCCCGACCGGGTGGACCTGCGCACCGATCCCGAGGACGGCGAGCGCTGGTACATCGGAAAGCCGAGCGACAAAAGCCTCATCGACGTCTACGATTTTTCGGGCAATTTGCAGTACGAGCTCACGTATCTGGCGCAGGTGTACGAAGAGGCGCGGCAGATCATCGGCATCACGGACAGCTTTCAGGGCAGGCAGGACACGACCGCAACGAGCGGCAAGGCCAAAGAATTCTCCGCCGCGCAGGCGGCGGGACGCCTCGAGAGCAAGCGCGTGATGAAAAACGCCGCCTACGCCGAGCTCTTTGAAACGATGTTCAAGTTCTGGCTGGCGTACTCGGACGAGCCGCGGCCGGTGACCTACAAGGACAGCACGGGCGAGACGATGTACGAGGAGTTCAACCGCTACGACTTCCTTGAAGAAGGCGAAGACGGCGAGCTGCACTGGAACGATCAGTTCCTTTTCTCGTGCGACACGAGCGCGCCGCTGGCGAGCAACCGCGAGGCGATGTGGCAGGAGACGCGGCAGAACCTTGAGGGCAGGGCCTTCGGCGACCCGACGGACCTTGAAACGCTCATTTTGTTTTGGGCGAAGATGGAGGAGCTGCACTACCCCGGCGCGGCGCAGACGAAAAAGCACCTTGAAGAGAAGATGCAGCGCCAGGAAGAAATGGCGGCGCAGCAGGCGGCGCAGCAGGCGGCCATGCAGGGCGATATGCCGGACGGCGGCGCTGGCGTGCCGGACGAGCTGGCCGCGGCGATCGACGCGCAGGCACAGCAGGACGCCATGAACGCCGTGAGCGGCGGGCAAGCGGAAGAACTTTACATGCCGCAGTAAGAAAGGCTAAAGGCGCGAAAGATGACGCGCAGAGCATACAGTCTCCCTGCACGGGGGACGCCGCATCCGTAAGGCAGCAGAGCCGCCAACGGCTGCGCAGCGCAGGGCAACAGCGGGAAAATGCCGAATCCGAGGGAAAGGAGGACGCAGGCATGAGCGATAAGAGCGGTTACGTCGGCAGAATCAAGAACGGCGGCACGCAGGTCGTGAAAGCGCCGAACCAGCAGACCGACGCGAAGAAGGGCGTTATTCATACCGGCTCCGATTTGAGAACCGGCAAGAAGTAAGGCAAGCGGAAGCGCTTTACATGATTACCCCCGCAAGGGGACGCCGCACGCGCAAGGCGGCGGCTATTCGCAGGGCGATAGCGGGAACATGCCAGAGAGGAAGAGAACATGGAATTCACGGAAAAAGACGTCTTTGAAGCGATGGGCCTGACGGTGCCGCCTGACGAGGCAGGCACGCAGCAGGAGCCCACAGGCGCAAACGAGCCGGGCGCCGCTGCCCCGGCCGCAGAAGAGACCAACGGCGCACCGGAGGGCGGCGATACCGGCACGACGGGCGGCGAGGGCGCAGAGGGCGCCGCAACCGCTTCAGAGGGCCAGGACGGCGCGGAAGGCGCAGAAGACAACAACGATGCGGAGGGCGCGAAGAAGGAGCAGACCCCCGACGAGCGCAGAGCTCATGCGGCGGCGCGGCGCAGAGCTGAGCAGCAGGCCGCGGTGGACGCGGCGCTCAAGGCACAGAGCGAGAAGATGGCCGCGGAGTGGAAGGCTTTTTTCGAAAGTGCGGGGCTCAAGAACACGATCACGGGCGAGCCCATCGCGACGAAGGAGCAGTTTGACGAATGGTCGAAGTCCTTCAAGCAGCAGAAGCTCGAAAGCGACCTCAAGGCCGGGAAGCTGACGCAGGAATCTCTCAATGAGGCGATCAGCGAGAATCCTGTCGTCAAGCGGGCGGCGGAGATCGTGGCGGCGCATGAGCGCGAGCAGGCCGCGGCAGAGCAGGAGAAAATGCAGCGCGCCATCGACGAGCAGATCAAGAAGATCCACGCGCTCGAGCCCGAGGTGAACGGCGTGGAGGATCTTTTGAAGCTCCCCGAGAGCGAGGAATTCTACGCGCGCGTGAAGAGCGGCATGTCGTTTTACGACGCCTACCTCATCTCGACGCACGAGCGGCGCGAGAAGGCGCTGGCCGAGGCGGCGAGAGCGCAGGCTTTGACGGGTCAGAGGGGCAAGGACCACCTGACCGGCGCGGCGGCATCCCGCGGCGCGGGCGGCAAAGTCGTGACGAGCGAGGAGCTGGCGAGCTTCCGCATCTTCAATCCCACGGCGACGGACGAGGAGATCCGCACGTGGATCGAGAAGAACAGAAACTAACGAGACAAGGAGGAACGCAATGTTTATTCCCATCAAATCGACGGACGGGGCAATGACCCCGTTTGAGTACATCGAAGCGGCGGCGGGCACGTATCAGGTCGGCCAGCTGCTGAACGTATCGGACGGCAAGCTGGCGGCGATCGCTGCCGACCAGGCGACCACGCCGCCCTATGTGTGCATGCAGAGCGGCACGGTGGCCGCGGGCGAGCTGCTGGCGGTGACGCGCGTGCAGGGCAAGTACACCTTTGAGACCGAGCTCGCGGCAGAGGCGACGGCCGTGAAGGTCGGCACCAAGATCCAGGTGGCGAGCGGCGGTCTCAAGGCAAAGTACGTCACGGGAGCATCGGATGCGGCGGTGCCCGGCACGTTCGAGGTCGTGAGCCTTGAGGGCACGGCGGCGGGCAGCATGATCCGCGGCCGCTTTGTCTGAGGAAAACGGAAGAGAGGAGAGAAAGTAAGCAATGAAAATCATTTTTTCGGAATCGAGCAACCTGAACAACAGCGTTTACGGCAACTGCCAGGCGCCGATCAAGATGTTCCTTGAAAAGCGCGGCGAGGAATTTGAGCAGAACAGCGTGCTCAAGAACCTGTTCCTGATGGGTTCTTCCAAGAACTACGGCGACGTGATGACCACGCTGACGGCCATGAGCGGCTTTGAGCCCGTGGGCGAGAACGGCGCTTATCCGCTGGACGGCATGCAGGAGGGCTACCAGAAATTCCTCAAGTACCAGACGTGGAAGGATTCTTTCAGCGTGTCCAAGGAGATGATCGAGGACGGCAAGCTGCTCGACATGCGCAAGCAGCCTGCGGCCTTTATGACCTCTTACAAGCGCACGCGCGAGCTCTTCGGCGCGGCGCTGTACGGCGCGGCCATGATGGGCAACGGCAGCGTGACCTTTAAGGGCGTCAAGTTCGACCTGACGGGCGCGGACGGCAGCAACCTGTTCGCCAAGGAGCACGTGCCCAAGGTGAGCGGCGACAAGCAGTGCAACTGCTTCAAGGATGCGTTCAGCGTGGACACGCTGGGCAAGCTCGAGACCAAGATGCACCTGTTCCGCGGCGATAACGACGAGATCCTTGACGTGGCCCCTGACACGATCCTGATCCCCGAGAACGCCGACCTCAAAAAGGCGGTATTCGCGGCCATCGGCGCGGACAAGGACCCCGTGAGCGCGAACAACGCCTTCAACTATCAGTACGGCCGCTGGAACGTCATCGTGTGGCCGTATCTGAACCACTACATCACAAACGGTGTTTCCCCGTGGGTGCTGTTGGACAGCAAGTACAACGAGACCTACGGCGGCGCGGTGTGGAATGACCGCATCCAGCTTGAGGCGCGCTCGACCATCGACGAGAACACCGACGCGAACGTCTGGCGCGGCCGCAGCCGCTTCAACGCGTGCTTCAACGACTGGCGCTTCGCCGCCATCGGCGGTATCGCGGCGGGCAACTCGCTCTAAGCTAAATAGCCAAGGCGGGCGTGGGACAAGACCCGCGCCCGCCTTTATCCATCATTGAGAGAGGAGAGAAGAACATGACGCCGAGAAAAGCGATGCAGCACGCCGACACGGCGAAGCCGAACGCCTTTCCCGAAGAGGAAAAATTCGAATGGCTCAAGGCGCTTGAAGGCAGGATCGCAGCGGACGTGCTGCTGGCGACGCCGGAAGAGCTCGAGCAGATCATGGCGACCGGCTATCCGGATGGCATGGACGAGGAGCTGCTGGTGAAGGCCCCGCACGATGAGCTGTACGTGCTGTACCTCAAGGCGAAGATCGATGCGGAGAACGGCGAGTACAGCCGGTATGCCGATTCGAGCCAGCTCTATAACGAGGCCTACGGCAACTTTGCCCGCTATTGGGGCAGGACGCATGAACCGGAGCAGGGCTACGAGAGGGGGTACGAGATCGTATGAGAGAGATCGAAGTGCGCGAGCTGCCGTATCTGCCGCTGGGCCATCAGGGCGAGAACGAGGCGCAGAGGATCGTCTGGCGCGGCCTTGCGGACAGTTGGGCGCGGCTGTACGGCGAGGGCGTCTTCGCGCTGACGGTGCTGCGTGAGGGCGACAGCGCGCCGTATCCCGCGAGCCTTAAGAGCGAGAACGGCGACGTGATCTGGACGCTGAGCAGCGCCGACACCGCAAAGGCGGGCGAGGGCATGGCCGAGCTCACCTACACCGTGGGCGGCGCGATCGCCAAGAGCCGGACGTGGCGCACGGTGGTCGAGCCGTCGCTGAGCGCAAACGGCACGACTGAGCCGCCCGCAGCTTATCAAAGCTGGGTCGACGAGGTTTTGCAGGCGGCAGCGGATGCGGAGACGGCGGTTTCCAAGATGCCATACGTCGACGAGACCACGGGAAACTGGTTCAAGTGGGACGCCGCGGCGGGCGCTTTTGCCGACACGGGCGTTGCCGCGACCGGACCGCAGGGCGAAGTCGGCCCCAAGGGGGATACCGGCGCGCAGGGCCCAAAGGGCGAGACCGGAGCAACCGGCCCCAAAGGAGACACGGGCGCGACAGGTGCGCAGGGACCCAAGGGGGAGACCGGCGCAACCGGTGCGACGGGGCCGCAGGGCCCCAAAGGTGAGACTGGCGCGCGCGGCCCGCAGGGAGAGCAGGGCATTCAAGGCGAGACCGGCCCCGCTGGCCCGCAGGGTGCAAAGGGAGACAAGGGCGATGCCTTTACCTATTCCGACTTTACGGCGGCACAGCTTGCCGCGCTGAAAGGCGACAAGGGCGATACCGGCCCCCAAGGAGAGAAAGGTGACACCGGCGCGACCGGACCGACCGGCCCCGAAGGTCCGCGCGGCCCGCAGGGTGAACAGGGCCAGCGGGGACAGACCGGCCCGCAAGGTGAGCAGGGCCCCGCAGGCCCCAAGGGGGAGACCGGCAAGGGTCTCACGGTGCTGAGCTACTACGCGAGCAAGGCTGCGCTGGACGCCGCGCAGAAAGCGACCGCCTCGGCGGGCGATGCCTACGGCGTGGGCACGGCAGAGCCTTACGACATCTACATTTTCGACGGCATTACCGGCGAGTTCATCAACAACGGTCCCTTGCAGGGCGCGAAAGGCGACACAGGGCCGCAAGGCACGCAGGGGCCGAAAGGCGATACCGGCGACACAGGCCCGCAAGGCCCTGCCGGGGCAGATGGAGCCAAAGGCGCAGACGGTGCCGCCGGTAAGGATGGCGTGACGTTCACGCCGAGCATGAGCGACGACGGCGACCTGTCGTGGACGAACGACGGCGGCAAGGCGAATCCGCAGACCATAAACCTCAAGGGCCCGAAGGGCGACACGGGCGCACGGGGGCCTGCCGGTGCTGACGGCGCCAAGGGAGATACCGGCCCCGAGGGGCCAAGGGGTCCGCAGGGCGAGACTGGTCCGCAAGGTAAAACCGGTCCACAAGGTGAAACCGGCCCGCAAGGCCTGACGGGCCCGCAGGGCCCTGCCGGGGCGGATGGTGCGAAGGGCGCGGACGGCGCAAAAGGCGCGACCTTCACCCCTGCTGTGTCCGCGGCGGGAGACCTGAGCTGGACGAACGACGGCGGGCTTGCGAATCCCGCGACGGTCAACATCAAAGGCCCCAAGGGAGACCAGGGCGAAAAGGGCGAGCAGGGCGAGAAAGGCGATACCGGTGCGACCGGCCCGCAGGGCCCCGCAGGCCCCGTCAATGTCCCCACCACCACCAAGCCGATCAAGGGCAATGGCTCGGGCGGGCTTGTTGCTGCTACCCCTGAGACGGACTACGCCTCGCCCGTGTTCATGCGCAAGGTGACGCTGACGGTGGCGGGCTGGAATTCCGGCACTAAGCAGCAGAGCGTGACCGTGACGGGCATTCTCGCCGACACGACGAAGCAGTGCATCTATCCCGCGCCGGTCGACACGAGCTATGACAGCGCGTGGAACAGCTGCGGCGTGCTGTGCGTGGCGCAGGCTGCAAATTCCCTAACGTTCCAGTGCAGTGAGGTCCCGACGAGCGCCATCGATGTCTATGTGACGGTTATCACACTGAGCTATAAGGGGTGAGCGGGATGATTTTTAATAGGCCGAGAGCTAAGAAGAAAGTAAGCCTGACGTGGTATTTCAACAATACGATAACGATTACAGAATCGGTGGAATATGCGGCTGTTTTTACACTCTACACTAGCGACAAGAGCTTTACTGCGTTAAGGCTCACCGAAGGCACGAAACAAAACACTATACAGGGAATCTATCAACTGTTCCCCGGTTATACTCAAAAATTACCACTGTATTCGAACATGGGCGGATGGTCTAAACAGGAATACCGCACCATCACATTCGAAGAAGAACCAGTCGGCGATCTGCTGGTTTTCCTCGAAGCCAACGCCACGCCGCTATGAGAAAGGAGCAACACATGAACAACATCCGAAAAGCCCTCAGATATATATATATATATATATATTCTGACCCATGCGACTGCGGGGTGGGCGTATGATCGTCAATCCCGTGAGGTATGGAAGCGGAGGAAACGCAGTAAAGCAGGTGGACGTAAATGTCACTACCACTGTCGGCGGACTTACAGCTTACTATATGGAAAACGGAACGTTGAAGAGCGTTCAAAAAGCGAACCTTCAAGCCGACGCAGGGAGCATGCTGACACTGATTTCGAGATCGGGAACTATAATGGGGCTTGCCTTAACGGGAGCAACCGAGAAAATGAGAGCCGATATCAGAGGTTATCCTGTCATTTTCGCGCAGGTGAACGACGCCTGACCTCTAAGGAGGTGGCGGCATGATTGTGAATCCGGCCACCTTCAAAAGCGGCGGAGAAAAGGATGAATACCAAGTAGAGCTGAGCGGGAGCAAGATCAACGTAAAGATTAACGGGACAACGTATACCAGGGCACAAACGATTACAGTCCCCGCAGGAACGTGGTGTGTCGCACATTATTTGAAAGCCAATAACGTGAATGCAAAGGTTTCATTTAATGGGGAAATTCAGTGGACTGTACCTCCATCGTCCGCAAACAGTTATGCATTAGATTACAAATTCCCTGTATTTCGGGATTGCAAAATTGACATAGAGGAACCGAGCGGTTTTGGGAATATCTACATCAATATTACTACATATTGATTTTATCACAAAGGAGGCCAACATGGCAGAATTTATCAAAGTTGGCGGGCAGGAGTATCCTGCGACGCTGATCTACAACTACAAAGACCGAAACTGGGATATGCGCGAGACGCAGACGGTGCAGCTCGCCGTGCCCTATGCGCAGGCGGCGGCGCTGCTGCCCTCGGGTGCCCCGTGGAGCGTCGTCATGCGCGAGACGAAAGACAAGCTCGACAATGACGGCAATCCAACTGGTCAGACCGAAGAGGTTGTGACCGAAGAGGACATGAGCGCGTACAGTCTCGCGGGCGAGATCGTGGACCACCGCGACGGCACGGTGAGTGTCAAGATGGGCAAGCCTACGGAGGCGGAGAACGCCGTCGGCGCGGTGGTCGCCCTCACGGGCGAAGTCGTGACCGTGGCGCGCGCCGCAGAGTTGCGACCGATGATCGAGCAGGCCAGCGCGTCGCTCTCTGACGGCGAGGCGGCGAAGTCGCCCGAGCTGTTCCCGCGCTGGACGGATCACATCGGCGAGACCGTCAAGCCCGGCGACCGCCGCAGCGATACGGACGAAAGCGGCGTGCTGCACGTCTACCGCGTCAACAAAGGTCAGGGCCACACCACGCAAGAGAACTGGCCGCCGCACTCCACCCCTGCCATGTGGACGATCATCAACGTCGACCACGCGGGCACGCAAGATGACCCGATTCCGGCCGCTCGTGGTATGGAGTACACCTATGGTCTTTATTACAAAGACCCCGAGGACACTAAGCTGTACCTCTGCGAGCGTACAGGTGAGCAGTCCGGCAACAAAATCACTCTTCAGTATTTGCCGCACGAGCTGGTGGGGAATTATTTTAAGGCGGTGAGCGCATGACGGCGGCGCTGATTTCCGCCGCAGCGGCGGTGGTGGTGGCGCTCATCGAGGCCATTGCCGCCCGCGACCGCCGACGCGACAAGAAGGAACGCGAAAAGGCTGCCGAGCAGCAGAAGATGCAGGAGCAGTTGATGCTCAAGCTCATCGAGGGCAGCTGGGCGGCCATCGCACTGGGCGAGGCGACGGCGAAGGCGATGCAGCGCATTCCGGACGCGCACTGCAACGGGGACATGCACGCCGCACTGGACTACGCCGCCGAAGTGAAGCACAAGCAAAAAGAATTTTTGGCCGAGCGGGGAATCCACTCGATCCTCGACAGCGGGGCGGCAGCATGAAAGCGCTGAAAGCCCGCTGGGACAAGATGAAAAAGCGGGACAAGTACATATCTATCGCCATTTTCAGCCTGACGTGGTACACCGTGGCATCGCTTATCATGACGGCGCTCGGCGTGCCGCCGCCGGATGTGCTGACGGAACGATGGTTCAAGGCGTGGACGACGGAGCTTGTCGTGGTGGCGGGCATCAAGATTTTCAGAAAGGACGATACGGTTTTATGAATGAATTACTGAACAAAAGAATTGCGAACCTTCTCAGCGTGAAGAGCCTTGTGACGATCGCGCTGACGGCGACCTTCTGCATCCTGACGGTGCGCGGCGCGGTCACGCAGGAGTTTAACACCGTGTACCTCATGGTGATCGCGTTCTACTTCGGCACACAGAACGCCGCGGGCAGCGCGAAGGGAGAGTGAGCGGTGTGAATATCCGCAAATACCCGGCAAACGCGGGGAACGTCGGCGGCACTCGCGCGGCGGGCGCGATCAAGTACATCGTGATCCACTACACCGGCAACGACGGCGACACGGCGATGAACAACGCCAAGTATTACGCGGGCAACGTCGTGAAGACCAGCGCGCACTACTTCGTCGACGAGAAGGAGATCGTACAGAGCGTGGACGACCTGCGCATCGCGTGGGCGGTCGGCGGCAACAAGTATCCGAGCTGCGCGCAGACCGGCGGCGGGACGATGTACGGCAAGTGTAAGAACGCCGACAGCATCAGCATTGAGCTGTGTGACGCGGTCAAGAACGGCGTATACGCGCCGGGCGCGAAGACCGTCGCGCAGGCACTTGAGCTGACGAAAGCTCTGATGAAGAAGTACAACATCCCCGCGAGCAACGTCATCCGCCATTTCGACGTGACGGGCAAGCTCTGCCCGGCGTACTGGTCCGGCAGGGAGAATGCAGGCAAGTGGGAAAGTGAGTTCCACGGCAAGATCGCGGGGCCGGACTACCGCGCGCAGCTGCAAAAGCGCGCGGGGTTGACGGACGGCACGATGGATTACCTCTCGGCGTATCAGTACGGCGACGACCTCGTCCGGAAGCTCGCGACAATGAAGTGAAGCACGGGGCGGGAGGGCGTGCAGCTCTCCCGCCCGAAGAGAAAGGAGGGGAGGAAGTATGCCTTCCAACTGGCTATACATCGACACGAATTTTCCGTCGTTCACGCAGAAGGAGAGCGCGAGCGACAAGATCGAGACGATGCAGGACTACCTCTTCATGCTCGTCGAGCAGCTGCGCTACACGCTGCACAACTTAGATCTAAGTAACATGAACAAGACGGCGGCGGATGGCTTTGTCAAGACGATCACGCAGCCGATCTACGCGGAGATCAAAAACGCCGAAGGCAGCATCACGCAGCTGGGCGTGACGGCAGACGGCCTTGCCGCGCGGATCGGCGACGCGGAGGGGAACATCACGCAGCTGCAAGCGACGGCAAAGGGATTGCAGGCGAGCGTTTCGAACCTGAACGGCAGCGTGACGAACCTGACGGCGGACGTGAACGGCATCCGCGCGACGGTGAGAACCAAGATCGACGCGACGCAGGCGCAGAGCATCTTCGACCAGAGCGCGACCGGCTTCACACTGGGCGCGACGAGCGGCGAGAACGGCACGATCTTCAAGCTCAACTACAACGGCGTGCAGGTGGCGAGCACGGGCAGCATTGATCTGTGCGTGGACGCGGTGAACATCTATGGCACGCTGACGGCGACGGAGATTGAAGGGGATAGGATCACCGTGCGCAATGATGCGGGACGACGCTGTGGGGACATCTACACGGAGTACGCCAGCACGGCGGACTACAAAATGACGCTCGAGAGCAAGGCTATGGAGTTGAACGCGACGAGCGGAAACCTGTATCTGTCAGGGAATAACGGAAGATCAGCGCTCAATTTCGACTACGACTTCATTGATTGCCGCGGCGATTTCGCCCCGAATGCAGATAACCGGTACAATCTTGGCGCACCAAATTTTGTTTGGAGCACGATCTATTGCAGCACGAACGAGTTGAACGGGTCCGATCGGAACATCAAGAACAGCATTGAGGCGCTGCCGGAGAAGTACGTGCGCATGCTTGAGCTCGTCGAGCCGAAGCGCTACAAGCTCAACAGCGGCACGAGCGGGCGCTTCCACACAGGCTTCATCGCGCAGGAGGTAGAAGCGGCGATGCAGGAATGCGGGATCACGTCGCAGGAGTTCGCGGGCTGGGCGGCGGCCAAGCGCAAGGACGGCAGCGAGACCTATTTTCTGCGGTACAGCGAGTTTATCCCTGTCCTGTGGGCGAAGGTGCGCGAGCAGGAAGAACGGCTGAAACGATTGGAGGAATCAGCATGAATGAGAAGATCAAGCAGGAAGCGGCGCTGGCGATGAAATTCATCAGCAGACTGAACGTCAGCGGCGACGCGGTGGACGTGGTGGCGGCGGTGCGACAGTCACTTCGCAATATCGCGATGATCTGGAGGAGCCGACGCAGGGCGACACGCAGGACAAGCAGGCGGCGGAGCCGGAAAAGGCCGGTGAGGCCAAATGAAGCTGCCGGAGGTCCCGTATGCCGACGGCATCGGCAAGCGCGGGCAGCTGCAATTCTACGGCCTGGACCACAACCTGGGTGCAGGGGACGGCGGGCTGTGGGACATGCAAAACCTGACGAGCGACTATTATCCTGTGCTTTCGACGCGCGCAAAGCGCAAAATTTACAAGAATCTTGTCAGTCCGGGCGGACTTTTCGCGTGGGACGCGCTGGCGTGGGTGGAGGGCACAGACTTCTACTACGGCGGCGCGAAAAAAGGCGACGTGACGGCGGGCGAGAAGCGCTTCGCCGCCATCGGGGCCTATATCATCATTCTGCCGGACAAGAAGTACTACAACACCGTTTCCGGCGAGTTCGGCAGCCTTGAAAGCGCGTGGAGCGGCAATAGCCTGACGTTCACGAACGGGAAGCTCTATGAAGAGGCCGCGGAGGCGAACACCATTCAGTGCAGCGGCGTCGCATGGGGCAACTACTTCAAGGCGGGCGATGCGGTGACGATCTCCGGCTGCACGAAGCACACGGAGAACAACAAAACGCCGGTGATCCGCGAGATCGATGGCGACAAGATGTATTTCTATGAAAACGTCTTCAAGCTGGACGGTGACAACGGCACGACAGAGTACACAGAGACGGGAAACTTGACGGTTCGGCGCACGGTGCCGGACTTAGAATACCTGTGTGAGAACGAAAACCGGCTGTGGGGCTGCGACGGCCGGACGATCTACGCATCAAAGCTCGGCGATCCCTTCAACTGGAACGTGTTCGAGGGCCTTGAGACCGACAGCTACGCCGTGGACACGGGCAGCGCGGGCGACTTCACGGGGTGCGTGAGTTTCCTCGGCTATCCGGTGTTCTTCAAGGAGGACCACATCTACAAGGTGTACGGCAGCATTCCGTCCAACTTTGAGGTGATGGGCTCGGCCACGCTGGGCGTTGCCAAGGGCAGCGGCGGGAGCCTCGCCATCGCGGGCGAGCGGCTGCTGTACCTCTCGTCCTCGGGCGTGATGATCTACTCGGGCGGCATTCCGCAAAGCCTGCACGACGCCTTCGGCATGACGAGGCTGCGGAACGGACGCGCGGGGAGCGATGGCCTCAAGTATTATCTGAGCGCGCAGGACGAGGCGGGGGACTGGAAGATCTACGTCTACGACACGCGCAAGGGCATGTGGCACATCGAGGACAAGACGCACGCGACGCACTTCTGTCGCTATCAGGGGAATACCTATTTCCTGACGGCGGAGGGCGAGATCGCGCTGACGGGCAACATCCTCGACGCGCCGGAGGGCTGCACGGACGAGAAAGACTTCACGTGGTTTGCCGAGACGGGCGACTTCACGGAAAAGGGCTCGAGCCAAAGTACGAGCTACGACGGCGTGAAGAAGAGCATCGCCAAGCTGTGGGTGCGCATCGAGGTCGCGGCGGGGGCCGAAGCAAAGGTGCTGATGCAGTTTGATTCCGACGGGAAGTGGGTGCAGGCCGGGCAAACGCTGAAACCGGAACGAAAGCGCAGCTATTACCTGCCCATCGTGCCGCGGCGCGCGGACCATTATCGCATCCGCATCGAGGGCAAGGGCGAGTGCCGCGTCTATTCGATGGTCCGCGAGTATTACGCGGGCAGCGAGCTCAAGAGCACGCGCGGCCCACAGTAAAAATTCAAGCAGAGAGGAGAAGAAAATGGCGTATACATACGATGACTTTCAAAAGGCGGCGAGCGGCAGCGATGTGAATTTTTCGCAGTACGATCTCGACCTTGCGAAAAAGTACCCTGAGTTCGGCATGAGCGTGCTCGACCTCAAGAAGCAGTACGCGGGCGCGACGACGGCGGAGCAGCGCGCGCTCATCAACGCCAAGGCGAACCAGCTGCGCAGCAGCTACGGCAATTACACTGCCGGCGCGGATGGCAGCCAGTACGTGAGCGACGGCAAGTACGCGCCGAAGATCGACGAGACGCTCGACAAGATCGGCTCGTTCAAGCCGTTTACATACGGCAGCGCGCCGAGCTACGAAAACCGCTTCCAGCAGAAGCAGCAGGAGCTTTTGGACGCGGCGCTCAAGCGAGATCCGTTCTCGTGGAGCAAGGAGACGGATCCGCAGTACGGCAGCTACAAAAAGACGTACCTGCGCGAGGGCGAGCGGGCGACGGCGGACGCACTGGCGAAAGCAAGCGCCGCGAGC
>OCPX01002068.1_pt1 | contig 13436 bp, 8 predicted proteins | sample 1538771 | NCBI WGS metagenome assembly OCPX01 (sample SAMN04571725, study PRJEB22368) | human gut metagenome | biome: human gut; material: stool | host: Homo sapiens | place: Luxembourg | collected 2012-11-01 | reverse complement strand
GGCACGGCGGGCGACAACGGCGTCAACGAAGAGGAGGCCCAGGCCGTCATCCGCCTGCTTCGCGCGATGATCCATGATCCCGCCTACGACGGCAAGACCTTCGGCATCATCCCGATGCGAAGCGTGCACGGTGCGCAGGTCAACCGCATCCGCCGCCTGCTCGTCGAGAACTTCGACCCGCGCGAGATCGAGCGCCGCCGCATCCACTGCGGCATTCCGGCCGAATTCCAGGGCGACGAGCGCGACGTCGTGATCCTCTCGCTCGTTGACTCCGCCGCGCCGGGACTTCCGCTCAGGAAGGAGACGGACGGAGCCGACGGCATGATGAAGAAGCGTTGGAACGTGGCCGTCTCCCGCGCCCGCGACCAGCTCTGGCTCGTGCACTCCTTTGACCCCGCCGCGCAGCTCAAGCCCGACGACCTGCGCCGCTCGCTCTTCGACTGGGCCGACGGCGTCATGTCGGGCACGATCGGCGCTGCCGAGCCCTTCGACCTGCCGGATCCCGAATTCACGGGCCAGGTGCTCCGTGCGCTGCGAAAGCGCGGCTACCGCGTCGAGGCGGGCCACGATGCGGGCGCCTGGCGCCTCGACATGGTCGTGCGTGCGCGCGGCCGCGCCGCCGCCATCGAATGCGACGGCTCGGGCCGCGAGGACGAGGACGCCATCCGCCGCGACATGGAACGCCAGACCGTGCTCGAGCGCGCGGGCTGGAAGTTTGTGCGCGTGCGCAGCGCCGACTGGTTCCGCCGCCCCGAAAAGACGCTCGAGCGCGTCTGCGAGGCCCTCGCCGCCCTGGGCATCGCTCCCGAGCCCGAGGACTGCGCCCCGCAGACGGACCTGCTTCTTGCACACGTGAGGGCCAACGTCGAGCGCCTCGAGGCGGGGCTCGACATGATCGTCTTCGACAAGGAGGACGAGGACCCCGTGCCGCCCGTCGCACCCGTGACGCCCGCCGACCTCGCGCCCGACGACGCCGACCCCGTCATCACGGCCCCCGTGCAGTTCGAGGCTCCGCTCATGCCCGTCGAGGTCGAGAAGGCCGACATCATGCTCATTCCCGAGATGGAGATGAGGGATGCGGTGCGCATCTCGCTCCCGACGCTCTCCGACGTCTTCGACGACGAGCCCGCCGCCGAAGCGGACGCCGAGACGGAAGACGAAGCTCAAAACGAGCCCGCGGCCGAGTCCTGCGGCGACCCGCACCACACGCCCGTCACCTTCATGGAGGTGATCCGCGACGGCCTGATGGACCGGGGGATCAATCCCGTCCTTCAGACGACGCCCAACGACGCCACCATGACGATCGGCGGACGCACGCTCCTGCGAGCCACCTTCTGGAGCGGCCGCGCAGACGTGCTCGTGCCCGCCTTCGACGACGTCAAGCCTCGCACGTGCGCGGGCTGCCGCCTCGTGCACAACGGCGCCTGGCGCATGTGGTCGCTCGCCGAAGCCGACCTCACGCAGCGCTTCGTGCAGGACTTCGTCGTCTTCATCGCCCGAACGGCCGAAGCCCTCCGATGAAGGACCGGTGAACAACCTTTCATGACCCGCCGCCCGCAGGAGAACGCCTCTCCCGCGGGCGGATTTGCATCGAACCCCGCCGTCAACCCACGGGCGCAGGCTCATCGCTGCGCGCGTCGTCCATGCGCAGCACGCCCTCGTGATGCCGCAGACGAAACCGCGAGCGCCGGGGTCCCCGCGACGCCGTCAAAAGCCCTCTCCCTCAACAAAAAAGATCCGGACTTCCGTCTTCTGCCTTCAACTTTCGGCAAAATCACTTGATTAGCCGGCTATCTTCTTCGAACATCCCAAAACCTGACGATCCGTTCATACCTGTGGGATTGCAGAGGACACTACTGAGACAGCGCGCCGTTTTACAGCGCGGAAGCCCCGAAAACCTCCTCTTCCCCTCGAACAGTAGCGATCCCAATGATGAAGCACGTGTCCGAAACATCGGAAAAACAACTCGGAAATGGAAGAATCTTTACGTTCGGCACCGTTTCGATTTGGTACAATCCTGAACGTTCGTTCAGAAGGTTTGCTAGAATCCTGAACAACCGTTCAGTCATTACTGAACAGGTTTTCAGGAAAGAGTCCCGCAACACGGCGCTTTCCGACGACCTGATACAACCGTTTTCGACAAAAACCAGAAGGTACATTGACATGTTGTCAACGCACAAAACCATCACCCTGGCGCTGATGTGCGCCCTGGCTTCCACGACCGTGCTCACCGGCTGCAAGGACGGCGCCCAGCAGGGGCAGGCCGCCCAGCGGCAGATGCCTCCGACGGAAGTCACCTACGTGACGGCCAAGACGACCGACCAGACGCTTCAGACGACCCTGACGGGCCGCACCAGCGCCTACTATGAAGCCGAGGTTCGCCCGCAGGTCAACGGCGTCCTCGTCAAGAAGCTCTTCAAGGACGGCTCCGAAGTCAAGGCCGGCCAGCAGCTCTATCAGATCGACGACGCCCCCTACGTCGCCGCGCTCAAGTCCGCAGAAGCCTCGCTCGCCCAGGCCAATGCCAACCTCGTGAAGGCTCGCGCCGACGCGAAGCGCTCCTCCGAGCTCGTGAAGATCAACGCCGTCTCGAAGCAGTCCGACGACGCCGCTCAGGCCGCGCTCAAGTCCGCCGTCGCCAACCAGAAGGCCGCCGAGGCCGCCGTGGCGACCGCGAAGGTCAACATGCAGTACACGAAGGTACTCTCCCCGATCTCGGGCCGCATCTCCCGCTCCGAATTCACGGAAGGCGCGCTGATGGCCGCCTACCAGGCCACGCCGCTCACGCGCGTGCAGCAGCTCGACCCGATCTACGTCGACGTGACGCAGAAGGCCGACGACCTGATGCGCATCCGCCGCGACATCGCCTCCGGCGTGCTCAAGTCCGGCGACAACCAGAGCGCCCGCGTCCAGCTCGTCTTTGACGACGGCTCCGTCTACCCGCACGAGGGCGAGCTGACGTTCACCGACGTCACCGTCAACGAATCCACCGGCATGGTCAACGTCCGCGCCGTGTTCCCGAATCCGGACAAGGTTCTTCTCCCCGGCCTCTACGTCCGCGCCAACCTCGTCGAGGGCGTGCGTCCCGACTCCATCGTCATTCCGATGCAGTGCGTGATGCGCGACGCCAAGGGCAACGCCTCGGTCTGGGTGATCGACGCCGAGAACAAGATCGCCACCCGCAAGATCACGGCCTCCCGCTCGATCGGCACGAGCTGGCTCGTCGAGTCCGGCCTCAAGGCCGGCGACCGCGTCGTCTTCGAGGGTTTCCAGCGCACCCGCGCCGGCGCCACCGTTTCGCCCAAGGAGGCCGACGCCTCCAAGATGCTCGACAAGACGGGCAAGTCCCTCTACTAATACGGACTGAGGCAGAAAACCATGTTCTCACGCTTTTTCATTGAGAGGCCCGTCTTCTCGTGGGTGATCGCCATCGTGATCATGCTCGCGGGCGCTCTCTCCATCCTCAGGCTGCCGATCAGCCAGTTCCCGCAGATCGCGCCTCCGCAGGTAAGCATCTCCGCCACCTATCCGGGCGCCTCCGCCGAGACGATCGAAAACACCGTCACGCAGATCATCGAGCAGAACCTCACCGGTCTTGACGGCTACCTCTACATGTCGTCGACGTCCGACTCGACGGGCCGCGTGTCCATCACGGTGACCTTCGAGGCCGGCACGAACCCCGACATGGCTCAGGTTCAGGTCCAGAACAAGATCCAGACGGCCCTGACCACGCTTCCGCAGGTCGTGCAGCAGATGGGCGTCACCATTCAGAAGACGTCCGCCAACTTCCTGATGGTCGTGGGCTTCATCTCCAAGGACCACAGCATGAACGCCTCCGACTTGGGCGACTACCTCGTCGCCCATGTTCAGGAGCCGCTCTCGCGCGTGCAGGGCGTCGGTGAAGCCGAAGTATTCGGCTCCGAATACGCCATGCGCATCTGGCTCGACCCGAGCAAGATGGTGAAGTACAAGCTCAACCCGAGCGAAGTCAAGGCCGCCATCTCGGCCCAGAACGCCCAGGTCTCCGCCGGCGGCATCGCCCAGCAGCCGACCGACGGCAAGCAGCTCTTCACGGCCACCATCTCGTCGGCAAGCATGCTGCAGACGCCTGAGGAATTCCGCAACATCCTCCTCAAGACGACCGAGGACGGCGCCAAGGTCTACCTGCGCGACGTCGCCGAAGTCGCCGTCGGCCAGCAGACCTACATGGCCTTCGCCACCTACGACGATTATCCCGCCGCCGGCATGGCCATCAAGCTCGCTTCGGGCGCCAACGCCATCGCCACGCAGAAGGCCGTCCTCGAACGCGTCGAGGAACTCAAGCCGAGCTTCCCCGAAGGCATGGAAGTCGTGATTCCGTTCGACACGACGCCGTTCATCTCCGCGGCTCTCAAGGGCGTGATCAAGACGCTCTTTGAAGCCATCGTGCTCGTCGTCGTGGTGATGTACCTCTTCCTGCAGAACTTCCGCGCGACGCTCATTCCGACGATCGCCGTGCCGGTCGTGCTTCTGGGCACGTTCGGCGCACTCTTCGTCTGCGGATTCTCCATCAACATGCTGACGATGTTCGCCATGGTGCTCGCCATCGGTCTATTGGTGGACGACGCCATCGTGGTCGTGGAGAACGTCGAGCGCGTGATGCGCGAGGACGGCACCGACCCGAAGACCGCCACCATCAAGTCGATGGGTGAAATCCAGTCGGCCCTCGTGGGCATCGCCATGGTCCTTTCGGCCGTGTTCGTGCCGATGGCCTTCTTCGGCGGCTCCACGGGCGTCATCTACCGCCAGTTCTCGGTGACCATCGTCTCGGCCATGGCGCTTTCCGTCGTCGTCGCCCTGACGCTGACGCCGGCCCTCTGCGCCACGATGCTCAAGCCGGTCAACCATGAGGAGCACCACGGCAAGGGCGGCTTCTTCGGCTGGTTCAACCGCAGCTTCGACGCCTTCACGCAGTCCGTCAAGGCCCTCATCGCCAAGTCGATCCACGGCTGGAGCGTCATGCTCGTCGCCTACGCCGCCGTCGTCGGCCTGATGGTCTGGGGCTTCAAGGCGCTGCCGACCTCGTTCATGCCGCAGGAAGACCAGGGCGTCCTCATGATGATGTCCCAGCTCCCCGACGGCGCGACGCTCGAGCGCACCGACCTTGAGATGAAGAAGATCCAGCAGACGTTCGCCAAGACCGAAGCCAAGTCCGTCGAGTCCGTCTTCGTGGTCCGCGGCTTCTCCTTCGCAGGTACGGGCCAGAACATGGCTCTGGGCTTCCTGAAGCTTCGCGACTGGAGCGAGCGCACGACGCCCGACACGTCGGTCGCCGCCATCCAGGGCCGCACCATGGGCATCCTCATGGGCCACCCGGACTTCAAGCAGGCCAGCACTTTCGTCTTCCCGCTTCCGCCGGTTCCCGAACTCGGCGTGGCCGACGGCTTCGACCTCTACATCCAGGACAACACGGGCGGCACGCACGACAAGCTCATGCAGTACATGGGCCAGTTCCTGATGAAGGCCAACGCCGACCCGCGTCTGACGATGGTCCGCCACAACGGCATGGCCGACACGACGCAGTTGAAGCTTGTGCTCGACTATGAAAAGCTCTCGGCCCTCAACCTCAGCATCGGCGAAGTCAACTCCGCCATCTCAACCGTCCTCTCCGGCTCCTACGTCAACGACTACATGGACCGCGGCCGCGTCAAGCAGGTCTGGGTCATGGGCAACACGGGCTCGCGCATGCAGCCCGAAGACATCCTCGGCTGGCACGTTCGCAATGCCAACGGCGAGATGGTGCCCATCGGCACGTTCGCCAAGTTCGAATGGTCCTACGGCAGCCCGCGTCTCGAACGCTTCAACGGCCTTCCCGCCGTGAACATCCAGGGCAACCCGCGTGCGGGCGTCTCCTCCGGTCAGGCCATGGCCGCCATTGAGGAAATCGCCAAGGAAGTCTTCCCCACCGGCTACGAAATCGCTTGGAACGGCGTTTCGTACCAGGAAAAGGCCGCAGGCAACCAGGGTCCCGCGCTCTTCGCGCTCTCGATCCTCGTGGTGTTCCTCTGCCTTGCCGCCCTTTATGAAAGCTGGTCCGTCCCGATCGCGGTGCTCCTCGTGGTGCCCTGCGGCGTCGTGGGCGCCCTCGGCCTCACCGGCGCGCTCGGCATGTCCAACGACATCTACTTCCAGGTCGGCCTTCTCACGACGATCGGTCTGGTGAGCAAGAACGCCATTCTGATCGTGGAATTCGCCAAGGAGTACATGGAACAGGGCAAGGATGCGATCCACGCCGCCGAAGAGGCCGTGCGTGTCCGCCTGCGTCCGATTCTCATGACCTCCCTCGCCTTCGGTCTCGGCGTGCTCCCGCTCGCCATGGCCCACGGCGCGGGCGCCGGCGCCCAGAACGCCATCGGCGTGGGCGTGCTCGGCGGCATGCTCGCAGGCACCTTCCTCTGCATCGCCTTCGTCCCGGTCTTCTACGTGCTCGTCGACCGCTTCCTCGGCGGCAAGAAGCGCCACGAAAAGAACCAGACCCAGCAGGCCTGATGCAGGTGACTGACATCACGACACATTGAAATCTCAGGGCGGCGGGCCTCACCCGCTCCGCCGCCCTAACGGAACAAACATCATGTCCACGACGATTTTCAAGATCCTTCCCCTCTGCGCGGCCCTCGCCCTGACGGGTTGCGTCAACCTCGCCCCGGACCACGAGCGTCCAGCCGCGCCCGTCGAACAGGCGTGGCCCACGGGCGAAGCCTACGACGCAGCCTCCGTGCGCAGCGAAGCCCTGCCCGAATGGCAGGCCTTCTTCACGGACGAGCGCCTTCGCAAGGTGATCGATCTCGCCCTCAAGGAAAACCGCGACCTCCGCGTCTCGGCCCTCAACATTGAAAAGGCCCGCGCCCTCTACGGCGTGCAGCGCTCCGAGCTCTTCCCGACCGTCGCCGCCGCCGCTAGCAACGCAGGCAAGCACACCCCGGCAAGCGTCGCCGGCACGAGCACGACGACCCACACCTACACGGCCCAGCTCGCCATGACGAGCTATGAGCTCGACTTCTTCGGCCGTGTGCGCAACCTCAACGAGCAGGCCCTGCAGGCCTACCTCGCCTCCGAGGACGCCCGCCGCTCCGCCCAGAGCGCCCTGATCGCCCAGGTCGCCTCCGGCTGGCTTGCGCTCGGCGCCGACCGCGCCCAACTCGAGCTCCAGAAGGAGACCCTCGCAAGCCAGGAGGAAAGCTTCCGCCTCATCGAGGAAAGCTACAGGCTCGGCGCCGCGAGCAGGCTCGACTATGAGCAGGCCCGCACGACGGTCACGGCCGCCCGCGCCCAGATCGCGTCCTACATCCGCGCCGTCGCGCAGGACAAGAACGCCCTCGACCTTCTCTGCGGCACCACCGTCCCCGAGGATCTGCTCCCTGCGGGTCTCGCCACCGGCGTCACGCAGACGGCCGTCCTCCCCGCCGGCCTTCCCTCCGAAGTGCTCCTCAAGCGTCCCGACATCGCTGCGAGCGAACGTGACCTGATCAGCGCCGAAGCCAACATCGGCGTCGCCCGAGCCGCCTTCTTCCCGAGCGTCTCGATCACCGCCGGCGCAGGCACCACGGGCATGCAGCTCTCGAACCTCTTCGACGCGCACACGGGCTTCTGGTCCTTCACGCCCTCCGTGAACCTTCCGATCTTCACGGGCGGCCGCAACGTCGCCACCCTTGAAGCCGCCAAGGTCGGCCAGAAGATCGCCGTCGCGAACTACGAAAAGGCCATTCAGACCGCCTTCAGGGAAGTCTCCGACGCCCTCGCCACCGAAGGCACGATGGACCGTGAACTCACGGCCCGCCGCGAATACGCCGAGGCCGCCACCAAGGCCTGGGAACTCTCCGACGCCAGCTACAAGGCGGGCGCCGTCTCCTACAACGACGTTCTGACGAGCCAGCGCGCCATGGTCGGCGCCAAGCAGGCCCTCATCGGCGCCGAACTCTCCAAGTCGATGAGCGCCATCACCCTCTACAAGGTGCTCGGCGGCGGCACGACCGTAGCCGAAGCGCAGCCGGCCGACAAGGAGTAATCCATGGCCAAAGTGACATTCACCATTCACAAGGCGGGCAAGCACCAGCGCCACTCACGCCGCAACCAGATACTCGACGCCGCCCAGCGCTGCTTCAAGAAGCAGGGCTTCCACAAGACGACCCTGCGCGACATCGCTCAGGAGTTCGGGATGAGCGCCGGCCACATCTACAACTACTTCAGCAACAAGGAAGCGATCATCGAGGCGCTCGTCGAACTGCGCACGCAGGAGTTCCTCGACATGATCGACACCGACAGGTTCGCCGACCTGCCGCCCGAAGAGCGCATGGACAAGGAGCTCGGCCAGGTAGTCGACGCCTACCTCAACCTCGACAACACGTCGCTCTCCATCGCGATCATGAACGAGGCCCTCATCAACCCGAAGGTCTATGAAATCGTCGTGGCCGCCGCGAGCAAGGTCCGCAACCACATCGTCGAGGCTCAGTTGCTTGCGATGAAGGAGGAGCGCCGCTACGCACCGCCCTACGAAGTGATCGAGAGCCGCTGCATGACCATCCGCGCCATGCTTGAAGGCCTGCGCCTCGCGCACATCTTCACGCCCGAAATGGACGTGCCGCTCGTGCGTGAGATGGCCATCAAGCGCATCAAGCAGATCATCGCGCTCGATGAGGCCGAGGACCAAGCCGCAGCAGCCGCCGAGGCCAAGCTCAAGGCCGAAGCCATGGCCTGTGCCTACTATCCGGTCTCCGAGAATCCTGAGGCCTGAGGCCTGAAGCTCCAAAGTGAAATCGGGAGTCTCCGCAACGGAGACTCCCGATTTTTTTTCATTCTCATTTTCACGCGTCCTCCAGTCTTCCCGAGAGCCGCATTTCAAGGCCCTCTTTACGGCAACCTCGATACGGCATCCGCCATCATGTCCCAGAAACGCGCGAGGTCAAGCTCGAGCGCGGCGTGGGTGTGACAACCCTCGGGAGCCTTTCTGCGGAAGTCGGCGACGGTCATGCCGCGGGTGCGCGTGCCCGTGAGTTCGACGCTGATGGGCACGGGGACGTACCTGACGACCGTCGGATCGAGCACGCACGCGACGGCGCACGGATCGTGCAGCGGCGCGTCGCCGAAGCCGCGCACGCGGCGGTAGCGGACGTTGAAGGCCGTAAGGATTTCGGCAAGGAGCTTCGCGGAGGCCGTCGGGATCGCGGCAATGCGAGTGACCTGCTCGTCGCTCACGCGGGCCTGATAGGTGAGATCCAGCCCGACCATCACGACCTTCCACTTCTCCTTGAAGACGATGTCGGCCGCCTCGGGGTCGGTGCCGATATTGAATTCGGAGTACGGCCCGTGGTTGCCCGTGTGCACGGCGCCACCCATGAGGACGACCTCCTTGACGCGCTCGACGATCCTGGGCTCCAGGCGCGCGGCAAGCGCGATGTTGGTGAGCGGTCCCGTCGGCACGAGCGTCACCGTCCCTGCGGGGCGGCTCATCACGGTGTCGATGATCACCTGCACGGCGTGCCTCGGATCCGTCTTGAGCACGATCTCGTCGGGAAGCGTTGCGTCGTCAAGGCCCGTCTCACCGTGGATTTCGGCCGCCACTTCGGGCTCGATCATCAGGGGACGCGTGGCGCCCGCCGCGATGGGAACGTCGTGAAGGCCCGCCACCTGCGCGATGGCCAGCGCGTTGCGGGTCACCTTGGCGATCGACTGATTGCCCGCCACGACCGTGATCGCGAGGATGTTCACGTTAGGGTTGCCTGCAGCGAGCAGGATGGCGGCCGCGTCGTCGTAACCGGGGTCGCAGTCGAGAATGATGTCGATCTTCTGGTTTTCGGTGCTCATGTTGCGTACTCCTTGCGTTCGGAATAGATTGCCGGACTTCAGACGGCGAGCGCCTCGACCTCGGACCTTCTCGGAATCGAGGTGGCGGCGCCCTCGCGCGTCACCGAGATGGCGGAGGCCTTCGCGGCACGGTTCATGGCGGTCCTGAGGTCCTCGCCCGCTGCAAGCGCGGCCACGGCATATCCCGCAAACGTGTCGCCCGCGCCCGTCGTGTCGACGGCCTTCATCTTCACGGCCGGCACGAAGAAGGGCTCGGCACCGGGCACACGGCCGCAGGCGCCCCTGCTGCCGAGTGTGAGGATGAGGTTCACGTCAGGATACCTGCGCTCGAGAAGCGCCATCAGGCCGGCGGCCTCAACGCCTTCGGCCTCGTCGGCCAGAAAGCCCCTCGCCTCGGTCTCGTTGACGATGAGCGCGTAGAGCCTTTCGAGCGGCGCCTTGAGAAGCGAAGCGTCGAAGGGAGACGGATTGAGGACGGTGCGCAGACCGCGCGCTCAAGCGCGGCCTCGATGAGGCCCGCAGTGTCGGGCAGCTCGTTCTGCAGCATGACGATGTCGTCCTTCTCGCAGGCGTCGAGCGCAAGCAGCATGCTCTCCACCGTCACGCGGCCGTTGGTGCCGGGATAGTAGAGGATGCCGTTCTCGCCGTCGTCCGTCACCTGGATGAAGGTGTGGCCGCTCGCCTCGGACTCGTGCACGGCAAGCATCGAGACGTCGACGCCTTCGCCCTTGAGCACTTCAAGAAGCATGCCGCCGTCGGCGCCCACGCAGCCCGCATGGAGTACCGTCGCTCCCGCGCGCGCAAGCGCCACCGACTGGTTGAGGCCCTTGCCGCCCGCATGCACGGCGCGGTGCGAGGCCGCAAGCGTCTCGCCGGGACGCACGAAGTGGTCGACGCGGTAGACGTAGTCAAGGTTAAGTGAGCCGATGTTGAGGACTGCCATGTTCGATGCCGTCATTGAAGTGTTGGAACGGACCCGCCGCACACCGATGCGGGCGCGGGAGCTTCGGTGACACGCATTTTAGACCAGAGCGACCCTCATGAGAAAAAGCTTTCAAATTGATGAAAACGGCTCGGGCGCAAGCCCCCTCAGGCAGACTGCATTCTAGGAGTGCGTACGCCAAACGCCCTTGCGCCAGTAATGCCACAGCACGATGCCCGCCGTGATGTAGTAGATCCAGTCCGCGGTCCAGACGACGGCGACGTTCGTCGTAAGGCGCGTGATCGTGAAGACGTAGCAGAGATAGACGGCCGAGGCGGCGATGGTCGCGACCGAGCTCTCCCAGGTACGGCCGATGCCGCCCATCACGAAGAGCAGGTACATCGCGGGCACGGCCGTGAGGAAGGAGCCGAGCATCACGTAGAAGGTCGCGTTCGCCGCCGAGATCACGCCCTCGATGCTCGTGAAGACCCCGAGCACGGCCGAGGGGAACACGGCGGCGAGCAGCATGACGGGCAGCATCGAAACGGCGCAGAGCACGAGGCCGCGTCGCACGAGGCCCGGAACCTCGTCCTCCCTTCCCTCGCCGATCAGGTTTGCGGCGACGGCGCCGCACGTCGAGCCGAAGGCGTGGATGAATAGGAAGAGCGTCGAGCAGATCTGGCGCACGATGTTCGAGACCGCCAGAGGCTCCTCGCCGAGATGCTCGACCGCAAGGAAGAAGAGAAGCCACGCAAAGAACGCAAAGGCCTCCTGCACCATCAGCCAGCGCCCGAGCCTGAAGAGCGAGCGCTGCAGCGCGCCGTCCCAGGAGAAGCTCCCGAAGAGCGCATACTTCCCGTGGTCCACGCGAAGGAGCACGTAGCCGAGCAGGAACACGAGGCAGACCACCTCCGAAATCGTCGAGGCAATGGCCGCGCCCGCAATGCCCATCGCGGGCACGGGACCTGCGCCGAAGATGAGCACGTAGTTGAGGACGAAGTTCGAGGCGACCATGACGAGCGAGCTCGCCGTCAGGACGCCGGGCCTGAGCGTCGCGATGAAGAACGCACGCAAAAGCGCGCAGGCAAACGCAAAGGGCAGGCCCCAGACGCGCCAGTAGAGATACGTGTCGACCGCCTCAGCCACCGCCGCCGACTCGCAGGCCGTATCGAGAAAAGGCTTGGCCGCAAGGTCGGAGAGCACGATGAGGACCGCCGCGAGCCCCGTGAGAAAGAGCACCCCGGAGCGGAACGACCGCCCGATCTCCGCCCAGGCCTTCTCGCCGTTCTTCCTGCTCATGTGCGCCTGCACGCCGAAGCCGTACCCCATGCCGAACATCATGAGCATGAGGAAGAAGACGCCCGCGAGCGCTGCAGCGCCGAGCTCCACTTCGCCGACACGCCCGAGAAAGGCGACGTCGGTCATGCCGATGAGCTGCTCGAGCAGGAAGCTCAGCATCAGCGGAACGGCCATGCGGAAGATGGTGCCGCTCGAATAGATGCGGCGGCGTTCGATTTCGAAGGACATGTGCAGAAAGACTGAAGAGGCCCGAAACGCAGGCCCTGAACTGAAAGTGCCGTATTTTAGCGACTTGCAGACTCCTTTTCAGCGCGCCCGCGAGCGCCAAAAAGTCAGGGCGCCCGTCCGAAGACAGGCGCCCCTCATCCTTTTTTTAGTCAAGCCCGTGCAGGGCGCGGCTTATTTCTGAGCCGGCTCCCACTTGCAGCGGACCGGCGAGACGATTTCACCCGTCTTCTTCATCGCCGCAAAGGCCTTGTCGACCGCCTTGCGGTCAAGACCCGTAAGTTCGGCGACCTTGCCGGCATTGAGCGGTTCGCCCGCCTTGCGCATGGCTTCGAGAATGACGTCCTTGTCTTCCATTTCTGTCTTCCTTTGACTTCGTAGGGTTCGGGGCGGCACACCGCCCCCTCTGTCCGCTCATTGTCCCAGACTTTCGGAAGAGCCGTCCCGATTGACATAGTGTTTTACAAACACTCCTCATGATATTGATGACATCAATTTGAACGATTGAACGGCCCTATTCCTGAGCATCCGCCGCGTCCATCCGCGAACCGACCGTCCGCATCCATCGTCATCAAAACGTCATGTCCGTGTCGTCTCCGTGAAGCACAAGGTCTTCAGAATCTCACGGCGACGGCGAACGTCGTGCGGCCCGTGCCTTCAGTTCGTGTTCTCCGGTGCCGGAGCCTCAGCGTGAGTCGTCACCGCATTCAGACCTTTGTTTTCGGACTCCGTGCGGAGTCCGGCGCGGGACTCTCCCTTCATTCGTCATTCGGAGCCCCGCGCGTTGCTGCAGGAAATGTAAATGTTCAAGATCCGCAAGACCGCCGCCCTCGCGGCCCTCTTCTGTTCCAGCGTCCTCAACGCCTGGGCCTCGGCCGATCACATGGTGATCGCGATGCCGCAGATTCCGACCATCATCGAGCCGCAGGACATCAACAACAACGCGATCGACCGCTATGTCGGCAACGTCTTCGAGACGCTCCTCAAGGCGGACCAGAAGACGGGCGAGCTCAAGCCGGGACTTGCCGAATCGTGGCGCCGCCTCTCACCCGACACGGTTGAGGTGAATCCTCCCCGCCCAATTATTAATTGGACGGGGCTTCCCTGCCTTTTACCAGCAAGGACTGCCTGAGCACAGATAGCGGGCAAA
>OCPX01002061.1_pt1 | contig 13476 bp, 12 predicted proteins | sample 1538771 | NCBI WGS metagenome assembly OCPX01 (sample SAMN04571725, study PRJEB22368) | human gut metagenome | biome: human gut; material: stool | host: Homo sapiens | place: Luxembourg | collected 2012-11-01 | reverse complement strand
AGCATAAAATTTAGGTCAATGGTGTTTCATTTTGAGGAATGAAACACCATTTTTTTTGAGAAATCCTCAACTTGCACAATGAAAATGCCACAATCTGCACAATGAAATAGCCTCAACTTGCACAATGAAAATGCCTCAACTTGCACAATGAAAATGCCTCAACTTGCATAATTTAACGTTTAAAATGCTAGTATTCAATAACTTTTGATTATCTTTGCAGCGGTGCTTAAAAAATATGATTATGAAGAAATATAAGGCAAGAATAGCAGATAAAATGTTAAGTCGGAGACTTTTGGGGAGTGGTGCCGTTTTGATACAAGGCCCCAAGTGGTGTGGAAAGACGACAACTGCAGAACAGCAAGCAAAGAGCGTTGTGTATATGGATGATCCTGAATACATGGAGCAGAATGTGGAACTTGCAAATCTTTCTCCCAAAAAGTTGCTTTCAGGAGAAGTGCCTCGTCTTATTGATGAATGGCAATTAGCCCCGCAACTTTGGGATGCTGCCCGTTTTGAGGTAGATCATAGGGATGAACTAGGGCAATTCATCTTTACTGGTTCTGCAGTCCCTGTTGATACAAGCAAAATTCACCATTCAGGGACTGGTCGATTTGCATGGTTGACAATGAGAACAATGAGTCTTTCTGAATCTGGCGATTCTACAAATGAAGTCAGTCTTGAAGAATTGTTTGCCAATCCCGTAGCAGATGTTTTTGCAACTAATCCTCTCAACATTGATTCTCTGGCATGGTTGATATGTCGGGGTGGTTGGCCAAAGGCAACGATGGTTAGTAAGGAGGTAGCACTTGATATGGCATATAGATATTATGAAGCCGTGGTGCACTCTGACATTTCTCGTGTAGATAATGTGAGCCGTGATCCGGAAAGAGCAAAAAGAATATTGCGTTCTCTAGCAAGAAACCAATGTGCTCAGATAACGGTAAATACTATCTGTGCTGATTTGGAGAATAATGATGTTGTAGCCACCAATCGCAATACGGTGGCTTCCTATATTGAAGCATTGAAGAAAATTTTCGTATTGGAAGATTCCTTGGCATGGAATCCAAATTTGCGAAGTAAAACGGCTATTCGCACTTCGGATACCCGATATTTTTCTGATCCTTCTATTGGTGTTGCGGCTTTAGGTATAGGTCCAAATGATTTGGTGAATGATCTCAGTACGATGGGTTTGTTCTTTGAATCAATGTGTATCAGAGACTTGCGTGTTTATGCCGATGCTATTGATGGAACAGTGTATCATTATCGTGATGGTAATGGTTTGGAGTGTGATGCTGTAGTTCATTTGCGTAATGGGAATTATGGACTGATAGAAGTTAAATTGGGTGGTGAGAAGAACATCGAAGAAGGAGCAAAGAATCTAAAGCTCTTGGCTTCTAAAATCGATGATACGAAAATGAAATCCCCATCTTTCCTTATGGTTCTGACAGGTACATCTCGTTATGCAGTTCGCAGGGATGATGGCGTCTATGTTGTGCCAATTGGTTGTTTGAAAGATTAATCAAAATACAGAATCTTTGTACTCTAGCACCTTGACTGTATGTTTAGTACGGTCGGGGTGCTATCTTTATATAATAAGGTGTAAACCGTTTTTTTACTGTAATCTCCTGATTCTTCTCCTTTTCTAGTGCTTTTTTATGTTAAATCTATCTGTTGTATGGTGACAGAATAAAATCTTTTTCTTATATTTGTCAACAAAATAAAGAGTAGACAATTATGATTAATGAATCATTTTCTATAAGATTGCGGGAAGCGCGACAGATGATGGGGCTCAGCATGGATAAACTCGTAGAGCGAACCAACGGAGCCATCACCAAGCAGAGCATCTCCCGATATGAGAAAGGCATCATGCGCCCTAAGCGTGATGCTCTGCAAGCCATAGCCAAAGCCCTCAATATCAGCGAGGAATATTTCGAAGGAACCAATCTCAAGATAGATATGCCTATGCTCCGTACCACCTCCAATGGCAAGTTGTCCGAAGACGAGTTGCAAGCCCTGGAAGCGAAACTCTCTTTTTGGGCAGAGCAGTATCTTACGAAGGAGAAAGAAGCGGGATTTCCTACCCGGTTCAAGAATCCGGTAAAAGGCACCAAGGTATCAACCCTTGAAGATGCCATCCATGCTGCCGACCTTCTTCGTGAAAAGTGGCATTGCGGTGATGGACCTATCGCCAGTATCCTGAGACTCTTGGAAAGAAAAGGTATCATGATACTTGCTGCAACTCTCCCGGATTATGTCTTCGGAATGAGCACCTGGGCAGATAAGAAGCATCCGTTGATGGTTCTGGATATGCGTCAGAAGAAAACAACAGTAGAACGTCTTCGCTTCACGGCAGCTCATGAGTTAGCTCATCTGCTTCTTGCCTTTCCTGTAAATGCAGAGTTAGATATAGAGAAGCGATGCAATAAATTTGCCGGTTTCTTTCTATTTACTCGGCAAGCTTTAATTGAAGAGATGGGAGGCGAAAAGCGAGATGTGCTTACGCTTGAAGAAATGATAGATCTCAGGGAAGTTTATGGTATTTCAATAGCTGCTCAAGTGCATGCAGCCTGGGATATCCGTATGATTTCCCGTGAACACTACGACTGGTGGTTTGATGAGAAAATCAAGAAGAACAGGTTGGAAGTTGGTTGGGGGGAGTATATATTTCCTGAGACTATCGGAAGAGAGAAGAGGATGGAAGTTAGAACAAGAAAATGACAAAAGTAAAAATGAAAATGGCTGAAATAATATCACATATATATCAAGATAATGTAGGGCGTTGGATTATACAATCTAATGAGGAACATTCTGTTGGTGTAGCTAGGCTTGCTGCTCGTTTCGCTGGTGAATTTGGTATGAGTGAATGGGGGAAAGTTTTGGGGCTACTTCATGATAAGGGTAAGGAATCACAAGCTTTTCAGCAACATATCAGGAAAGATAGTGGATATGAGCCTGATATTAAAGTTTGTGGTAATTATAACCATGCATTTATTGGTGGAGTTTTGGCACGAAAACTTTATGGTAAATCTGCAGATATTTTCTTCGTTAATCAAATAGTGTCTCATCATACAGGCTTACATGATTATGATGAGATAGAAGGAATTCTTAATCAGAATATTCCTGCAGAAGTTAATATCAATATAGGAAAGGAAAAATTAAATGTACCTGCTTTTAAGATTCAAACTAATGATTTTCATCATTTAGCTCGTATGATGTTTTCATGTTTGGTGGATGCCGACTTTCTTGATACTGAAGCTTTTATGGATAAAGAATCTTCTATGTTAAGACGGAATAAAGCTACGTTATATGATTTGCTGCCTTTACTTGAAAATAAACTGAAGGATTTGAAAGCTAAAGCAGATAATTCTAATGTAAATGCAATAAGAAATCAAGTCCAGCAGCAATGTATTAAAATGGCAGATACTGAAATAGGTTTTTATAGTTTGACGGTACCAACTGGTGGAGGAAAAACTTTGTCTTCTTTGGTATGGGCAATGAAGCATGCTATCAGAAATGGTCAGAAAAGAATTATTATAGCCATTCCATATACAAGTATCATTGTTCAGACGGCATCTGTTCTACGAAGCATTTTTGGAGAAGAGAATGTTTTGGAGCATCATAGCAATGTGGATCCTGAGCATATTAAAGACGAAAGACTTCAGGAGAAAATGAAGTTGGCGACAGAAAATTGGGACTATCCGATAATTGTAACAACTAATGTGCAATTATTTGAATCTATGTTTAGCAATAAGCCATCTGTTTGTAGGAAGCTCCACAATATAGTCAACAGTGTAGTGATCTTAGATGAGGTGCAGACACTTCCGATGGATTATCTTCAACCTGTTGTGGATTCATTGAAAACGTACCATAAACTATTCAATGTTTCTTTCTTGTTCACTACGGCAAGTCAGCCCGTGTTAAGTGGACTTATAGAAGGATGTAATCCGAGGGCAGCCTTCAAAGGGATTGACCGTATTACAGAAATCATTCCTCGAGAGTTTAAGTTGCATGACAAGTTGCGAAGGGTAAAATTAAGTATCAATAATGAAGGAAGAACTTATGATGAGGTTGCAGAGATGTTGAGCAAGCATAAAAGAGTGCTTTGTATTGTTAATACACGTCGTGATGCGAAAGAACTCTATACACGTTTGCCGCAAGAAGGGATTACATTACATCTTTCAAAGATGATGTGTCCGGCACATATTAGCGAGACGTTAGAAAAGCTCAAAAATGCTCTAAAGGACGATACGAATGAAGTTATTCGTGTTGTCTCCACGCAATTGATAGAAGCTGGAGTTGATATAGATTTTCCTATTGTATATAGGCAAGAAGCTGGACTTGACTCTGTATTGCAAGCTGCCGGCCGATGTAATCGAGAAGGAAAGAATGGTTTGAGTACTACTTATGTCTTTTCTTTGTCTAAAGAGCATAATCTTCCTAAAGGAGAAATGCAGGCTGCAAATTATGCAAGATTAAGTCTTGGTACAGGGATAGATTGGTTTGCTCCAGATGTGATGACATCATATTTCAAGCAATTATATTGCAGAAAGGAATGTTTCGATGTAAAGAATATGAAGCATTATCTTTATAATCCTAAGGAAATATGTTTTGCTACTGCTGCAAAAGAGTTTCAGATGATTGAAGATAATGGTATCAATGTTGTTGTCTGTTGGAGAAATAGTTTCGAGCTTATTCAACAATTATTGGAAAAGGGACCTTCATATATACTGATAAAGAAGCTGTCGAAGTATATCGTAAATATCACTAAGACAGACTTTAAAACTTTGTTAGATATGGGTGTCATTAGTGAGAAAAAAGAGGGACTCTTTGTTGTCGATTATAAACAGCAGTATGATGAACATATAGGCTTGTGCATCGATAATAATTGGGCAAATGAAGTATTAATACAATAAAAATATAATGGTATGGAATATACTGATAAAGAATATTGTTTGGAGGTGTGGGGCGATATGGCTTGCTTCACAAGACCCGAACTGAAAGTTGAACGTGTAAGCTATGATGTGATTACTCCATCAGCTGCACGAGCTATATTCGAGGCTATATTTTGGAAGCCTGCCATTCATTGGCAGATAACCAAGATAGAGGTGTTGAAACCTATCAAATGGACTTCTGTAAGAAGAAATGAGGTGGGGGCGGTAGCTGGTAAATCTGTCATCTTTATAGAGGAAAAACGCCAGCAGAAAAATACTTTGCTTTTAAAAGATGTTGGTTATCGAATTTGGGCAAAGATGGAGTTCCGTTCTGTATTGAAGCGAAAGGCAGAAGGAGATTTGTTTTCTCATGAGCCGGGTAAAGATGAGAATCCGATGAAGTATTATCAGATGTTTGAGCGTAGAGCAAGCAAGGGACAATGTTTCAATCAGCCTTATCTTGGTACTCGTGAGTTCTCTGCCTCTTTCCGTCTCGTTAATCCTGATGATGAGGCATTGACTCCACCAATATCTGAAGAGCAAGGTGGTACTAAAGACTTAGGAATCATGCTCTATGATATGGATTTTGCTGATAAGAAAAACATCCAGCCAATGTTCTATCGTCCACAGATGAAAGATGGCGTAATTATTGTTCCACCAATTAATAGTGAGGAGATTTTAAAATGATATTAAAAGCATTATATGATTATTATAATAGATGCGGTGATGATATCGTTCCTATGGATATGGCGTATGTTGATTTTTATTATTCTATTGTCTTAGATGAGAAAGGAAATTTCATACGTCTTGAACCTTTAGGAGGTGATAGTGGTTTGCCGCTTCTGACGTTTCGTCCAGAAGAGCGTACGTCAGCTCCAGTACCGCATTGTATGGGAGATCATGCGGGTTATATTTTAGGCTTAAAAGAAGTAAAAGCAAAAGACAATTTTGATTATGCTAAAGAAATGACTCGAAATGAGAAAACTTTGACTGCTTTTAAAAAAGATGTAGAAAACTTTTTTAATATCTTGCCGGATAATAGTTTTGTGCAGGCTATACATGCTTTCTATAAAAAGTTTAGTTTGGAAACAATCAATGCTATTAAACATGATTCGCATTGGGGTGATTTCTGTAAGTATCTTGCAAAAAATATAACATTCAGCGTGATAGGAATAAATGGATATGCAGCTAGTGACAATGAAATTCTTCAAGTAAAGAAACGGAGTAAGTCAAACGAAAACAAGAAGGCTGTCTGTCTTATAACAGGAGTAAAGGAAAAGCCTGTTAATACGACTTATAGTTCGTTCATTTTGGGAGGAAAGAGCAATGCTAAACTTGTTGCTTTCCAGGTTAATTCTGGCTATGATTCTTATGGAAAGAAAATGGGGCTAAATGCGCCTATATCAGAAGAAGCTGAGTTTAAATATACTACGGCTTTATTGAAACTATTATCAAAGAATTCTCGAAATAAGTTCCGAATTGGCGATCGTTCATTTATTTTTTGGGCGTCCTCTAATAACGAGGCAGCAGAGCAGACAGAAAAAAGTCTCTTTGATCTGTTGGGATATAACGAAGAAGTGAATGATGATCCAAATGCTAAGATAGAGCAAGTGCGCAAGGTGTTTACTGCTATATATTCTGGAAGTTTGAAAACATCATTAGAAGACCGCTTCTATATACTTGGACTTGCTCCAAATTCGGCTAGAATAGCCGTTGTATATTGGTCGGAATGTTCTCTGAAAGAATTTGCAGGAAAGATATTGTGTCATTTTAAAGATATGGAAATCAAAGATACTCGTAATGATAAGAAACCATATATGGGAATCAAGAGTATGCTTTCAGCTGTCACTCTTAACGGGAAACAGTCTGAAGCTACCCCTAATCTTCCTGAAGCTATTGTCAAAAGTATCTTCCAAGGAACACCATATCCATTCACTTTATTTTCTGCATGCATTCGCAGAATAAGAGCAGAGGCTGGCAGCAAAGATGCAATTCGTATTGCTCGTATGGCAATCATCAAGGCATATCTCAATAGAACAAGTAGTAATAATAAAAAAATAGAAATTATGTTAGACAAGAGTAACACTAATCAAGGCTACTTATGTGGTCGTCTTTTTGCAGTTCTTGATAAAATTCAAGTAGATGCAAATGGAGGTAGCAGCATACGTGAAAGATATATGAATGCTGCCAGTGCAACACCAGCTTCAGTGTTTGCTACAATTCTTAATCTTTCTTCACATCACATGGAGAAGTTGTCGAATCAGGGTAAGAAAATCTTCTTTGAGAAGATGAAGCAGGAGATTATTGATAAGATTCCTGCAACAGGTTTCCCTGCACATCTTGATCTTCAAGACCAGGGTAGATTCTTTATTGGATACTATCATCAGAAACAAGAATTCTTTACGAAGAAAGAGGAAGAGAATAAAGATTAAAATATTAACGTTTAAAAATAAATATTATGGCTGAATTAAAAAATAAAATTGATTTCGTGTACATTTTTGATGTTCAGGATGGTAATCCTAATGGAGACCCAGATGCAGGTAATCTTCCTCGTGTGGATGCAGAGACAGGTATGGGCTTAGTTACTGATGTGTGCTTGAAGCGTAAGGTGCGCAACTATGTGCAGGTAGCAAAAAGTCTGGCTGATGGGTATGATATTTTTATCAAGGAGAAGGCCGTTCTCAACAATGAGATAGATAAGGCACATGATGACTCAGAAGTCAAGAGCGCAAAAGACAAAACGGCAGCAGCTCGTTTATTTATGTGCAAGAACTATTATGATATTCGTACTTTTGGTGCTGTAATGTCTACAGGAAAGAATGCAGGACAGGTAAGAGGTCCTATTCAGCTTACATTTGCTCGCTCTGTAGATTCAATTGCAACTGCTGAACATTCTATTACTCGAATGGCGGTAGCTACAGAAAATGAAGCAGAAAAGCAGAAAGGTGACAACAGAACTATGGGTCGCAAAGCAACTGTCCCTTATGGTCTCTATGTTTGTCATGGTTTTATCTCTGCTAATCTTGCAAAGCAAACAGGTTTTTCAGAGGATGATCTTCAACTATTCTTTGATGCATTGAAGAACATGTTTGATGTTGACCGTTCTGCAGCAAGGGGCTTGATGAGTGCTCAGAAATTAATCGTATTCAAACATGATTCTGTTCTGGGTAATGCTCCTGCGAATAAATTGTTTGATTTGGTGAAAATCAAGAAGAATACAGATGTACCACGTTCATTTGGCGATTATGAAGTTACGGTACCTTCTCAAGAGGAGTTGGATAAGAAATATCCTGGTGTGACAGTTGAAGAATTGATTTAGTATCATCATGTATACTGAAGACGAAATGCTCATGTTGTCGGGGATACAGCACTTTATGTTCTGCCCTCGACAATGGGCTTTGATTCATATCGAGCAACAATGGGCAGAAAATAAACTGACGACAGAAGGACTGATTCTACACAAGAACGTAGATAATCCCTTCTATCGTCAGAAAAATGGTGATGTTATCACACTTCGCTCCCTCCATATTGCCTCTAAAGAATTAGGATTGTATGGTATAACTGATGCAGTAGAACTTGTTCCAACTGATTCTTCAGAAGATGCTATAACTCATAATCGCTACAAAGGATATTGGAAACCATACCCTGTGGAGTATAAAAGAGGTCATCATAAGCCTGATGAAAGAGATGAAGTACAATTGGCTGCCCAGGCAATGTGTCTCGAAGAAATGTATGGTATCCATATTCCATACGGTGCATTGTATTATGATGAAGTAAAACATAGAGAAACAATTTCTATTTCTGAGTCATTAAGAAGTACGACTATTCAATGTGCCCGTCAGATGCATGAGGTATTTAAAAGCGGTATCTTGCCAAAAGCTAACAAACAGCACCATTGCAAGAATTGTTCTCTGGTAAATCTCTGTATGCCAGAAATGAGTGATTGTACTCTAGTATCAACCTATTTAAACAAGAATCTATATGAGGATATTACTTAATACATTATACGTGACCACACCTGAAGCCTATCTAAGTAAAGATGGGTTGAATGTTGTGATATCAGTGAAGCAAAACGAGATATTCCGTATTCCTATCCATAATATAGAGCAAATTATTACTTTTGGTTATATGGGGGCAAGTCCAGGATTGATGAAACTGTGTGCAGATAATAATGTTTCTCTAACCTTCCTTTCACCACAAGGAAGATATATCAGCCGTTCGCAAGGTCCGACTAGGGGAAACGTTTTACTGAGAAAAGCACAATATAAGAATTCTGATGAACCTAACTATGCTCTTCATCTCAGTAAACTTTTCATAGGAGGAAAAATCCAAAACTATCGTAATATCTTGCGTCGCTTTATTAGAGACAATGGAGATGATGAGGCTATAGAACGTGTTTGCGAGGAACTGCTTCGGTGCAAAAGAAGAGTTTTGAATGCTGAATCTATAGATAGTGTGAGGGGAATAGAAGGAGAAGCTGCCACTGCTTATTTTGGTGTATTCTCACGCCTTCTTCTAAATCAGAAAGAAGATTTTGTATTTGAAGGTCGCAATCGTCGTCCACCAAAAGATGCGATTAATGCGATGTTATCTTTCGTATATACTCTTATATGTAATGATATGACATCGGCTTTGGAGACTATTGGCTTAGACCCATACGTAGGGTTTATGCATACTTTAAGACCAGGGCGTGCATCTTTATCTTTGGATATGATGGAGGAGTTGCGAGCATATTTGGGTGATAGATTAGTTCTATCTTTAATCAACAGAAAACAGATTACCATCAAAGATTTCGTCAAGCAGGGTGACGAAGGTATCGTCATGACAGACTCGGGGCGTAAGATTATATTGTCTGCTTGGCAAAACAGAAAGAAGGAGCAGATTATTCATCCTTATTTAAATGAAAAGGTAAGTATAGGTCTTCTTCCTTATGTTCAAGCAATGTTGTTGGCGAGATTCATTCGTAAGGATATTGATGATTATCCAGTATTTTTAATCAAGTAGTGTATGTTTGTATTGATTACTTATGATGTAAACATTACCTCGGCTCATGGTGCGAAACGTTTACGCAATGTAGCAAGGGCGTGTTTGAATTACGGAAAGAGAGTTCAAAACTCTGTTTTTGAGTGTATCTTGACGGAATCTCAGTTTTTCGTATTAAGGGACCAGTTGAAAGGGATTATTGATACTGAACAAGATAGTATTAGGTTCTATATTCTTGGGAAAAATTGGAAACGTAAAGTTGAGACTTTGGGTAAGGATATGGGGCTTGACTTTACTGGTGAGCTTATCATTTAATGTATGAGGGTGCGAACCTATAGTATTGCAAAATACCCTATAGTTTCGCACCTTCTTAAAATCAGTGACTTACAAATATTATGCCTTTTATAATATTTTACGTGTAATTATTTTGCCATCTTTCGCAAAATAATTATCTTTGCATTATGATATTCAGCTATTTGCTGAATATGCAGTCACACCCTTCGTGGGTGTGTGGATTGAAACAGCCTTACCAATAGGCATTCTACCAAGCATAAAGTCACACCCTTCGTGGGTGTGTGGATTGAAACTAGGCGATGTCTCTGCCAGTGGTAATGTTGGTAGGTCACACCCTTCGTGGGTGTGTGGATTGAAACTGCAAAGAAACAGATGCATCAACAGAACGTGTAGTCACACCCTTCGTGGGTGTGTGGATTGAAACTCGTTATGTTCAGACGGCTAGCGAAAAAATGTCTTGTCACACCCTTCGTGGGTGTGTGGATTGAAACTAAAAATTATTCGCCTTATGAATAAAATTTCTAAGTCACACCCTTCGTGGGTGTGTGGATTGAAACATCGGAAGATAAGACCTGCGATGAAATCGCAGGGAGTCACACCCTTCGTGGGTGTGTGGATTGAAACACATACAAACTCGATGATACATCGAATTTGGAAGTCACACCCTTCGTGGGTGTGTGGATTGAAACTGATAAGATTGATGATATTTTGCCATAACTCTTATGTCACACCCTTCGTGGGTGTGTGGATTGAAACACGCTGAACAGGTCAAGCAGATAGTCACAAAAAGTCACACCCTTCGTGGGTGTGTGGATTGAAACATCCACACCTTCAGGAATCTGCCAGGAACCCTCTGTCACACCCTTCGTGGGTGTGTGGATTGAAACACGGGCTTATTTTCCGTATTTGTCGTAATCGATAAGTCACACCCTTCGTGGGTGTGTGGATTGAAACCCTAAAAGTATGCGCGTACCTTTGCGCCTGGAGGTCACACCCTTCGTGGGTGTGTGGATTGAAACACAATCAGCACCAACAACGACCAAGCATCGATTAGTCACACCCTTCGTGGGTGTGTGGATTGAAACAAAAGATTGTATTATGGAAATGACAGATGCAAAAGGTCACACCCTTCGTGGGTGTGTGGATTGAAACTTGCGTCTGCCCACAAATCCAAAGATGTAAGCAGTGTCACACCCTTCGTGGGTGTGTGGATTGAAACCATTCCATAAAGGTTCGATTAAATCAATATCCATGTCACACCCTTCGTGGGTGTGTGGATTGAAACTCTTTATATCAATATTGTCAAAGAAAGAAGACCTTGTCACACCCTTCGTGGGTGTGTGGATTGAAACCGATATTCTCTGCCTCACTCCATCCGAAGAGGAAGTCACACCCTTCGTGGGTGTGTGGATTGAAACAGAAGCTCATAGAGAGGATCATCGAAGAATGAAGGTCACACCCTTCGTGGGTGTGTGGATTGAAACTTTGGCCTTCGCAAAGGCTCTACCAAAAGTTTAGTCACACCCTTCGTGGGTGTGTGGATTGAAACGCAAAGGCTCAACCAAGAGTTTAACGTACAGTGTGTCACACCCTTCGTGGGTGTGTGGATTGAAACGTCTCTATTGTGATAAGAGTGGCGCAGTAACAAAGGTCACACCCTTCGTGGGTGTGTGGATTGAAACGCTTCACGGCTATCTGCTATCGTGCGCAAGTTGCGTCACACCCTTCGTGGGTGTGTGGATTGAAACTGCTTTTCCTCAATGTACCACTTATCCAACTGTAAGTCACACCCTTCGTGGGTGTGTGGATTGAAACAACTGGGCGATTACGTCTATGCTCCGGTATCATCGTCACACCCTTCGTGGGTGTGTGGATTGAAACACGAAGAAGATTGTAATCTACATCTTCCTGATGAGTCACACCCTTCGTGGGTGTGTGGATTGAAACCAGCCAATGAACTGGGAGAACACCGTAGCCTTCTGTCACACCCTTCGTGGGTGTGTGGATTGAAACGGTCTGTACAAGAATCAGAGAGACCAGTACGATGCGTCACACCCTTCGTGGGTGTGTGGAATGAAACAGAAAACAGATTTTATTTTCTGAGCCCACTTGAAAAAGTCATTTTTACGAAAACGTGCCATTGATTGTCAATAAGTTACAATGACAAAAAATATGATTCGGGACTTCTTTAAGTGGACTCAGTTTAGTATTATACAGCAATCTCTAGTTATAAGTGTTCAGAATGTGTCTCCTCCTGCCACAGCATTTGACTCCTTCGGTCACCGCATTCGACTCCTCCAGCCACCGCATTCGACTCCTCCAGCCACCGCATTCGACTCCTCCAGTCACCGCATTCGACTCCTTCAGTTATCGCATTCGACTCCTTCAGCTATCGCATTCGATTCCTTCAGCTATCGCATTCGTCTCCTTCAGCCACTGCATTCGACTCCTTCAGCTATCGCATTCGTCTCCTTCGGTCACTGCATTCGACTCCTTCAGCTATCGCATTCGTCTCCTTCAGCTATCGCATTCGACTCCTTCAGCTAATGCAGCCGTCTCATTCAGCTAACTCTGTCGTCTCCTTCAGCCACCGCAGCCGTATGTGTCAACTCAATGAAGTAAATGAACTCGTGAAATGAAGTAGATGAAGTCGTGAAATGAAGTGGATGAGTTCGCATAATGAAGTTCATGATTTCTGCACAATTGTCAATACATGCAAATGGTAAAGCAAAAAGTGGTTTACTCCTACCTTTATGATTCTTATACGAAAATGTTTTTCTGTTTTTATTGCCACATCTGTCACCAATGCATTTAACTCTCTGATTATAAGTGAATAATGCGTGGCAGTAAGCGGTATTTCTGTTGCCACCTAATGCCACGCATTGCCACACTCTTTTTATGAGGGAATGAGATGGAAGGTGAGCTGGTTATTTCCTAACTACCAGATACTCAGTACCAAACCTTGTTCTTCGGTTCTTCAAACCTTCTATATTCTGAAGCTCTCTGCCCAATTTCTGTATACTCGAAACCTGGAGAGAAGAGCCGAATTTCTGCTTCAAAATGTCGAAAATGGCGGCTGCCATCAGATATTCGCCATTTTCCGGGGTACTTGCAGGCTCGAAGACCTGCAGAAAACATTGCTTGATAGGGGAAATCTGCTCAAATTGTCTGTTATATTTCATGATGATGGCGGTTTTCTTGGCGTCGAAATAGGATTTTTCGCCACGCTCCAAAGCTTGCATCGCCTGCGCATAAAGTTGCTCATAGT
>OCPX01002060.1_pt1 | contig 13477 bp, 8 predicted proteins | sample 1538771 | NCBI WGS metagenome assembly OCPX01 (sample SAMN04571725, study PRJEB22368) | human gut metagenome | biome: human gut; material: stool | host: Homo sapiens | place: Luxembourg | collected 2012-11-01 | reverse complement strand
CTGAAGTAAGAACTGTCTCAGCAACAACCTTACCTAAGATGTTAGTGATAACTACAGACTTACCAGCAGCGCCTTGAACAGTTACAGTACCGTTACCTGCTACTACGGATACGCCTTCAGTAGCGATTTCGTCATTAGAAGTTACCATATCTTCTTTTTCAGTCTTCTGGAATGCGTTGAATACCAATGCACCGTCACCACCAGTCTTAGCATTGTCGAATGTAGCATTCACATCTGTCAATACCAAGCAACCATTGTGCATCTTCAACCAAGCGGCAGCCTTTTCAGGGGCGATAGCCTCATCCTTGTTGCCTTTTACTGTCTGATATTTCTCACCAGCAGCATATACATTAGACTCGATCAAGAATGCGTTGTTCTCGCCTTCCTTGCCATCCTCATAAGCTACAGCAGCAGCCTCAGGATTTACATAACGGAATGACCAAGTTACATTCTTATGGTTATCACCATTCAAGTAATTGATAAATGAAGGATATTCTTTCTTATAAGTAGCGATCATAGATTCGATACCCTCGTTCTTCAATTGCTCTTTCGTCATGCTTGCATACTTACCAGTCAAGACTAACAATGTATCACCATATTGAACAGCAGGAACAAAACCTACACGAGTATAGCTACTGTTAGAAACAGCCTTCGTATTGAAGATAAACGGATTTACGTCAGCTTCACAAGTAGCAGCAGAATCAGAGAAGTTAACTAGATACTTACCATAAACGAATGCCGGAGTCTTAATATGAACAGCGTGTACACATTCGTAAGGATTATCTGTCGGAGTTCCATCGGGTTTGATGTGCTTGCCATCCTCTGTACAAGGAATGATCTTCTCACCTGCGATTACATCTTGGAATGCAGAAATCAGGTATTGAGGTTTGATCTCGCCTGCGCCACGTTTCAACCATGCAGTATCAACACGGAATGCCAATTTACCATTAGCCTTATCTTTATTCCAGATACCAGCGTAGTCTACTGTAGAATGTTGCAAGTTCGTGTTGTTCTCATCCATTAAGTACTCTTTACGGATAGACTCAACAAAATACAAGCTATCAGAAGCATCATTTACGTTCTCACCTAACAATTCATTGTTGAAACGACGATACAACGGAGTATTGTCTGGTTCTACTGAGAAAGAAGAAGTTCTCTTCTCATTCAAAAGCTCAACCTTCAAACCTGCCTCTTTACCATCATCTGCGATACCTACTTTATGAGTAGTAGCCACATTTTCAATGTTTGCAGCATACTTATAGTCAAAGCCAGCCTCATTAGCGACATAATGAGATTTAAGAATAGCATAGAAATGCTTTGCTCCATCATGGTTATTCTCCTTAAAGAAGAATGTATCCGGTGTAGCGATAGCACCCATAGCATACTTCTGGCCATAAACAGACTCCTCACGCAAATATTTATCGGTGTTAGCCAACTTAACTACATAGTTAGTTCTCTCCAATTGAGCCAAGCCCTTGATCCATTTTTTAGCCTCATCAGTAACCTTATAACCATAAGCAGCAGTAGAACCCTTAACCAACTCATAGCGGCTAGCCTCTTTCTTCACATAAAGCAAAGAGTCTTTGCCATCACCGTTTGCGATCCAATAATCCGGAGTAAACGGATTCAAGTAGTTAAATTTATACTTGTTTACAGATAACTCAGCATCTGAAATATACTTATAACCCAACTTAGCATCCTTAATCAAACTTTCTTCCAATGCGTCAAATGTAACAGCAGAAAGGACTTTATTATCTATAGATGCATTACCAACTAACTCTCCTTTCTCATTCTTCGTAAATTGAACAGTCGCTGTAAATTGCGGGAACTCACGGTTCGTAATTACAACAGGAGAAGTTTCGATAGCCTTATCAGAATGCATTGTTTTCAACACAACCCATTGATAAGCAGGCATATGCTTCGGATCTTGAGCATCCAATTTAACCCATTGAACATCATTATTAGCCTCGCCAGCAACGTTGTCGTTCAGATGGATAGGAGCAGCCAATACTTCACCCTTAGCGTTCTTGATAACATAAACACCATCGTTTACAGATGTCTTGTCCGTGCTAGTGAAACAGCCGTCTACACCAAAACTAATGTGTGTATTAATCGGTTTTTTGCCAATTGTAGCAATACGATCCGCAACAGTAAAGTTCTGCAACTTAACGAACAAAGAATCAGCTGAATCTGTTCCTTCGCAAGTAACCGCATGATATACAGTACCGTACTTAATTGGAGTCATATCCTTCCAATAGTCATTCTCTGTTCTCTTCTCCGGCAAATAACGAGCCTCTTGAACCTGAATGAACAAGCTATCGCCAGAAGGTCTGTAAGTAAACAAGAACTTGTGTTGGTTAGCGATTTCACCTGACGTTAAAGCATCCTCAGAACCCTTAGCTTTGACATCAGTCCAACCAAACTTCAAGAATTGAGTACCTACACCATTAGCGGCAGTATCTACCTTCAAATAAGAATTTTCTTTTGCTTTATCCGTTACATACACGAAGTTATGATCAGTATCGCTGTTAATACCTTTAGCAACAAAAGCTGTTGTAGAGAACGGGTTTACATCTGCGTTAGCGTCCGGATTAAATTTCAAGACATTCTTATTTTCTTTCAAATAAGCATTAATCTCAGCGGCACTCAACACATATGTACCTGCGTTGAACAACGTGAACTTCAATGCGTCTTGATAATTCTCAGCCTCATTTGCTTTGATTTTCTTAGCCTTAATACCATCGCCCTCCGCTAATAAAATCAACACATTATCTGCCTCTTGATAAGTATATAATGTTTGATTCCTTTCTAAGCTTTCCTTATAAACAGAAGAGAAGGCCCATCCACCATAAGATTCACCAACAGAAAGAGCAGCAGTCGTTTCACCAACTTTCATGCCATCGGGCACATTAATCGCCAACATTGCACTCTGTCCCTTGTTCACAAAGTCATAGATAGGTTGTTGTCCTCTGTCTTGTGCCTCAGTGATCTGAACACACCACAAAGAAGACTTCACGTCTGACAAATTCGCAGAAGTGACCAATTTGTACTCACCCTTATCATTTACAGTAAGAATTTTACCATCAGAAGTTCTTAATTGATAAACTCCCTTCGGCGTTGTAGAACCCAACTCACTCATTTCGGTAGCATCACCGCCCTTAAGAGCACCGCTCAAATCCTCTGCCTGAGCTGTAAATGCTGAAGAAAAAAGCAAGCTAGCGCACAAAAGCGTAGAAAACTTTTTGTTCATAATTAAATAATTTAATATTAATACTAAAGTGTAATAAGCTCTTCTATTGGATTGCCTGCCTTTTAAACGGACTTAGGGCAATCGGTTTTATTCATCATTGCAAAGGTACGCGTTTCTTTGATTCGTGCAAATCTTCCCTATTATTTTTTTGTTACCATATACGCTTTCTTATCAATCAAATAGGCTATTCATTACGAAACCGCCGATTATAAAGACAAACCATCTCTTATCCAATACCACAATACTTATCTTCGGTTCATTCCTCCAACAGATATACACTATTACACACATTTCACAATGTACGTGTACATTATAAAAATACGTGGTAAAAAACCACTCCGATCAAAAAGTCATTTGCAATAAGAGACTTCCTTAAAAGCATAACGGCGAATGCTTCCATCCCGTAATGCTAGCAAAAGATGCCCGGTTGATTCTATATCATGGATACAGGCCTCGAACTCGCCGGACTCATCCTTATAACCATGATATCCCTCTCTTCTATACAAAGCGGATTGATAACGAGCTCGAATATCCTCGTGTTCCTCTTGGAGAAGAGATAAATAATAGCGATAGAATATTGAGAGGAAACGGTGCAAAACCTCTTCCCGATCTACTTCCTTACCGATTATTTGAAACAAAGATACAGGATTCGGAGCATCTCCTCGAAATACCGTTTGATTCAAGTTTATGCCGATCCCGATGATGGAGCAATACAGATTATGCCCCGACAGGTCGTTCTCAATCAACATTCCGCAAATCTTCTTGTCTTTCCAGTAAATATCGTTCGGCCACTTCACGGTGATATGATCCGCATATAAGTCCAACGCCTCCTTCACGCTTAGAGCTGCTATTTGAGAAATCAAGAACTGACGGTTCGCAGGGATGCACGTAGGGTACAGGACTAAGCTAAACATCAAGTTCTTTCCCGCCTCAGACTCCCAAGTATTCCCGATCTGACCACGTCCGGCTGTCTGGAAATCGGCAACGACCACACTTCCTTCCGCAAGAGATTCCTTGATGACCAACTCACGAAGCAAGCTATTCGTAGAAGCGGTTTCCGCCACACGCAAGATGCGGGGAGATTCATTATCAGTGCTCATCATTATAAATTTCCCTTATATTTTTTGGTAGTTTAGCGATCACTTCCCGGTAAGAATGGAAGATCCAGCGTTTAATCTCCTCGTCTTCCATATCCCGGTCCAGATAAATGCTATTCCAGTATTTCTTATTAAAATGGTAAGCTGGCTCAACCGCCGTATAATGTTCCCGTAACTCTTCCACATAATCCGTACTACATTTCAAGGAGACATGAGGCTCCTCCGCATCCAAAGGAAGCAGCAGGAACATCTTATTCTCTACCTTAAAGACCAGCGATACCTCATCGAACGGGAAACACTCGATGGTATTCTTCAAGGAAAGGCAGTATTCACGTACTTCTTCTATATTCATAACTTTTATCTTTTAACGGCAAGGAGCATAGAAAGCATCTTCGATATGGTCGATCAGGAAACCCGTCTCTTTCTTGATCAATGTCACGATATCAAAACGGACTGGTAAGTCTATATTAAAATAACGGACATAGGCATCCGCAGCGGCGACAATCCTCCGAATCTTCTTGGTGTCTACCGCATCTTCCGGTGAAAGCAAAAAATCCTCAGAGCGTGTCTTTACCTCCACCACGATTAACTCATCTTCCTTGACAGCGATAATATCCAGTTCATAATGATGCCAATGCCAATTGGTATGCAACACGTTATATCCATGTTTTACCAGATAGGCACGAGCCTCAGACTCACCTTCCCGACCCATATCGTTCTGTCTTGCCATCGCATTAATTTGCACAAATATAGCCATTTTCTTTGTTATTCGGCTATTCACTCGTACATTTGCAAATGTATGAAAGAAGAACGTAAATATTCATCGGCTCACCCCAATCATCCGAGGGTACACAAAGTGACCTTTATGCTGAATGACGAAGAGCATAAAGCGGTAAAACGTTACCTTTCACGCTACAAGATCGAGAATAAGTCCCGTTGGTACCGAGAGACGATCCTTTCTCACATCCTCAAGACCTTGGAGGAGGATTATCCGACTCTTTTCAACGAAAATGAGATGAGAAGATGAATCCTTTCAATGACGAATATTTCATGAAGCAAGCGTTGGTGGAAGCTCGTGCGGCAGCGTCCGAGGGTGAGGTTCCCGTAGGAGCTGTTATCGTCTGCAACAACCAGATCATAGCGAGGGCGCATAATCAAACCGAATGCTTGAACGACGTGACCGCACATGCCGAGATGTTGGCGATTACGGCCGCCGCCGGAGTCTTAGGAGCGAAATACCTGACAAATTGTAGTCTATACGTAACCGTGGAACCCTGCATAATGTGTGCCGGCGCGATCGGATGGGCACAATTAAGCACGATCGTATACGGGGCATCCGATGATAAAAGAGGTTTCTCCAAATTCGCCCCTCAAGCCTTCCATCCGAAAGCGATTATCAAAAAAGGTATCCTTGAAAAAGAGTGCGCGGAAGAAATGCAGCGTTTCTTTAAGCAAAGACGCTAAGCTCTATTTAACTTCCTCGTAATCCACATACTCCCCTTCATCCTTGGCGAATATCTTCTTACGGTGCACATAAGGTGTACGATCATCATCATCGTCCCGGGCGGTAGTAGTCGTAGAACGATGTCCGGAAGTATTGCTATTTGTTTGACGACGTTGTTCTCCCTTACGAGTGCTGTTTCCGCTACCAAAAAAGATGTTCTTAAAGGTACGCAAGATGGAGAAACCCATCAGAAACACCAACAGGATAAAGAAAAAGAATATTACAAACAAAAACTTAAACATAATCCGATACTTAAATGATTCTTTACTATCACAAACACAAAGATAAGAATTCTTGTTTATCCCTTTTTGTTAAAAATAGACAAGACTATATATAACAGGATGGTTCCAGAGATTCCCAAGAATCCCCATAACGCCACGAAAATAATGGCACAAGCGATCAATATATAGCGAAGCTCATTACCCTTCCACGCTAAGGATTTCACCTTCAGCGAGAACATCGGTATCTCAGACACCAACAGCAAGGAGGTAATAAACGCCAAGATAACAGTCACCAACACGAACAAGCCTTCATTCGCATGGACAACCGGTAAAACAGAATATCCCACCGAAGCCCAAAATAAAGCATGCGCCGGAACCGGCAAGCCGATAAACGAGGTAGTTTGCCGTTCATCAATATTGAACTTAGCCAAACGCAAACCTGAAAACGTAGGGATCACGAACGCCAGATAAGGGATATACGTATTCAAAGAGCCAAAAGGCAAAGCCGTAGAAGCCTCTCCCAACAACCAATAGACCACCATGCCCGGAGCGAAGCCGAAACTTACCATATCCGACAAGGAATCCAATTCCTTTCCCATCGGCGAGTAAGCCTTCAATAAACGAGCGGCAAAGCCATCGCAGAAATCAAAGACCGCGGCTATAATAATCCAAATCAACGCAGATAAAAGATTTCCGTGCAAGGCCATAACACTGGCGACACAACCGGACAGAAGGCTTAGACACGTAATTGTATTAGGAATATGTTTTCTTATACTCATTTTGACAAACGGGCTATAGGCGTTTGATTGCCTGTTACTTTTTGATCCATCTCTATTAACACCTCTGTTCCTACCGGCAGGTAGACATCCACGCGAGAACCGAATTTAATAAACCCCATTTGCTCGTCCACATGACATTTCTCTCCCGGTTTGGCATATGTAACAATGCGGCGTGCCATCGCCCCGGCAATCTGACGAGCCAAGACATCCACCCCGTTCCTCGTGGTAATCACGACCGCCGAACGTTCGTTCTCCGTACTACTCTTCGGCAGATAAGCCGCCATAAAACGCCCGTTCTGGTGGGAAACATGCTTAACGGTACCGTTTACGGGAAACCAATTGGCATGTACGTTGAAGATAGACATAAAGATAGATATCTGTAGGCACTTCTTATGAAGGATCTCGTTCTCCATCACTTCCTCGATGGCAACGATCGTACCGTCGGCGGGAGCGATCACCAAGCCTTCCGAATCATAAGGAAACCGGCGGAAAGGACTACGGAAGAAGTTTAATACCAATAGGAACAATACGGTAGAAACAAAAGCGACAGAATAAAACAGCATACCCTTACCTACCGTATGGTACAAAGTTATATTCACAATAAATAATATTGTAAACAACGTAAGCAGTAAACCGGTTCCTTCTTTATGTACTTTCATTCTTCTTTGACTGTATCGTTTTATACTAAGAATCTGCAAAAATATTCATTTTTACCGAATATCAAAAATATATCACTTATTCACTGCCTCTATTTTACCTAACTCTACGTACCAAAGGTATCCATCGACCCGCTCGAAACCCATTTTACGGATTAATTGCAGGTAATTTCTTACCTGATTAGGATGGCGCTTATCTTGCCGTTCGCCAAATTTATAATCCACGACAATAACCTTACCTCCTTTTATTATCACCCGGTCCGGGCGTTTAGACAAGCCTTTACCGAACAGGATATCCACTTCATTCAAGACACGGGCGGAACCATCATACCAAGCCTTTACCTCCTCCGCTTGCAATAATTCTTCCAGACGGCTGATCAACTCCGCCGCTTCCTCCCGGTTAATCACCCCGGCTAACCGATAACTTTCGACCGAAGCGGGAATATCTTTCGGCGTACGTATCCGGCTCAATACCTCATGCATCAAGGTACCGTGCTTCCGCCTGGCATTATCGAAAAAGAATCCTTTCCCATGCAGGCGTAATTGTAAACGATCATCCGGGGAAACGGAATACAGGCGGCTCATGGGGATTTCCTCCAGGGTATCTTCTGCCGTTCTACCCGAAGCTGGATGCCACCATTCGCCCCTTTCAAAGGTATCATCCTCGATATCCGTCTCCACCCCCGCCCACAATAGATCGGCGATGGAAGTTATCTTCTCAACCTTACCTTCCTTGTTGATCTTCCTCGGACGGGGGGAGAATACGATCAGTTCTTCTTTCGAACGGGTAAAAGCGACGTATAAGGTGTTCAAGTTATCGATGAAAGCATGCAAGCGCTCCTTGAAATAATCCTTGGCGAAAATCGTGCTACTCAGGATCTGTCCGTAACGGACAGGAACTAAGTGCAGGCGGTCAAACGGCTTCTTCTCCGGGTGGCACCAAAGGATAACGGGCTTTGTCGGCTTATGGTCGATCTCCCAGTCCCCGAAAGGAATGATAACGACCTTAAAACCTAAGCCCTTGGATTTATGTACGGTCAAGATGCGGATAGCGTTTTGCCCATCCGGGGTAGCGATCGTCTTTCGATAACCGGTCTCGTCCCACCATCTCAAGAAACGGTTCAAATCCGCGCTTTCTTTTTGGGCGTACTCGGAAACCATATCCAGAAAGGCTTGCACGAATACCTGTTCCGTTTCCGGGAAGTAAGCGGAGAAGTTACGGAAGAGCCCTTCGGTTACCTCGTACAAGGATTGCCGGGAAATAGACTGAAGGTTTTGGAAAACAGACTCATCCGCCTCGCTCTCCCCGAATTTTCCGGTTAATACTTGATAGGCATACATCGCCAATTTCTTGTTCATCCGGTCCTCCGGATTTCGCAAATAGCGCAATACGGCGATCAGGAAACGGACCGCCGGAGAACTACCCACGAACAGGGCATCATCGGAGATGATATCGTAATTGTACCGGTCGGACGGATGCTCTTCCTTATAGGCTAGCAACGTATCAGCCACTAAAGCGCCTTCTTGATTGGTACGCACGAGTATGGCGATGTCTTTTAGCGCATAACCGTTATCCTGCAAGCGCTCCAAGGTAGCCGGCAATCGCTCCATCGCCTCTTGCTCCCACTTCTTCTCCTCATCGCCGGACAAGAAATCGATCCGTACATGTCCGTCCTTCTTCTGGAAAGGGGGAGGGACACGCTGGGAACTCTTATCATAAGCGGTCATGATCTTCGTGAAAAAGGCCGTGCGTTCTTCCTCGCTTAATGAGGAGTTTTTCAACGCCTCATTATATAGATCCTGCAGGATCGCCGGAGCGGCGGTGAAGAACGCGTTATTAAACTCCACGATATGGCGGCAGCTTCGCCAATTATCCATCAGGGTTTCCTCACGGACCTGTTCCTCCTCGAAATCCCTGCGGACTTGCTCGTCCAATAGCTTCCAATCCGAGTTACGGAAACGATAAATACTTTGCTTCACATCGCCAACGATCAAGTTCGCCCTACCATTCGCCAGACTCTCCTCCACCAAGGGCCGGAAATTATTCCACTGCATGCCGCTGGTATCTTGGAACTCATCGATCATATAATGATCTACGTGCGTACCCGTCTTCTCGTAGATAAAGGGGGCGTCGCTGCCACTGATGACCTTATTCAGCAACTCGGTCGTATCGGCGATCAGCATCACATTCTTTTCTTCCCGGTAAGAGGCGATTTGCCGGGAGATATCGGTTAAGATCCCTAACGTATAATAATAACGCACGATCTCCCGGGCCGTGTTATAGGCCGTCAGGTTGGCGAACAGGGATACGATATTCTTTACGCAGGCATTCAACCCTTCCTCATATACACACCCGATGATCTGCCGGAGGCCCGGTGGAGTCGTCTTGGTCGTATAGGCCTCCGGATTATCCGGCAAAGTTTGGAATGTGGCAGTCGGCTCTTTCATCTCACCTCTCGCCAGCTTCTCGAAATAGAAAAACGGGGAACGGCTTCCCCCCTTAAAATCCGAGGGTTGTAACGCAAACTGTTTCAGCAACGCCACTCCCTCCTCTCCTAAACGTCTCGCCTCCGCCTCTACGGAGCGGATGATGGCGTATAGCTCATTCTTATAGGCATCGAGCGCCTGCTTATCCGCGATATCCTTACCTACTTCCTCGCTAAATGCCTTATAACTCTCCTTAAAGACCTCCCGGCTGAGCGACATGATGTCTTGCCGCAAACTCCAGCCGCCTCCATCCTCGATCTTGTCCTCGGCGAAACGCAGCAGCCAACCTAGCAAATCCTTGCTCTCCGGCTTCTCCAGATCGGCCAGCAGGTTATCGATCGCCTCGGTCAAGACCAGTTCTTGGTCCATCTCGATGCCATAACCGCCTTGCAAACCGATCTCGCGGGTAAAGGCACGCATCGTTTGCTGGAAAAAGCGGTCGATCGTACTGATATTAAAAGCGGAGTAATCGTGCAGGATAGCGACCAGAATCTTCCGGGCCTGCTCCCTCACCTGCCGCTCCGTCAAGGAATAGGCGGAAGAGAGTAGCTGGATATAATCGGACGCGCGGCCGGAAGCGAGGTGATAAAGTTCTTGAACGATACGGGTTTTCATCTCATCCGTCGCCTTATTCGTAAACGTCACGGCCAAGATCCGGCGATAAGCGCCCGGCTGGGAGAAGAGCAACATCAGGTACTCCCCTGTCAGCTTATGCGTCTTGCCCGCCCCGGCGGAAGCCCTATAAATTGTTAGCATAGCGATCGGGGATTAGATCGTACGGCTTTTCGAATAGCCCTCTTTCCGGAGGATATCCAACACCTTGGCACGCAGGTCACCTTGGATGATTATCTCCCCGTCCTTAGCGGAACCGCCTACGCCGCATTTCACTTTCAAGAGTTTCCCCAAGGCGGTCAGATCCTCGGAAGTGCCCCGGAACCCGGTGATCAAGGTAACCATCTTCCCTCCCCGGTTCCGCTTATCCAAGGATATGCGCAAAGCTTGTTTCTCCTTCGGCAACGTATCTTCCTCTTCCGTATCTCCCGTATTATATTGAAAATCGGGATTCGTGGAGTACATCACGCCTAATCGATCTTTCCAATCATTATTCTTCATAAAAATACCACTTTATTGGCTCAAAGCTACGTATTAATCTCCGAATAGGCAAACAAGGGCGAAAAGGCTATCCTATCAAGATGGAACTATTACCATTTTACTACATATAAAACCTTTATTTTCAGGCAAACCTCTTGCTTAATAAAGCGGAATCACTACATTTGCTACCAGAATCACGTTTGCTACATATATCGCTTAGAATTAACGGCCATGAGAAATATCATTCTTTTTATTTTTATTATACTAACGGTCCACTTGAACATGAGCGCACGAGGCTCCGGCGAGAAACCGTCTATAGTCGTACTGCACTCCATCAACTTCGAGGAAAGCTGGACGAAACAGACCTATCTTGATATAGAAAGAAAATTCGGGGAGGAAGGGTTTACCGTAAAGGCGATTCCCTTACAGATCCCCGGTATCCGCACTATGGAAGGGTTTCAAGAGAAGAGAACAATGATCCTAGAGAGAGTTCCCGTGCCACCCACCTTAGTCGTATGCATAGGAGATCCCTCTTGGCTTGTCGCCCGCCCGTTGTTTGACAAGGAATGGAAAGATATTCCCTCTATCATCTGCTACGCCAGAGATTATATGTACCCGAAAGAAGAGTACCTGATAGACCTAGATAAAAACGTGCTCGATACGCTGGTTCCCATCACGGACGTAGTAAAAGGCTATAACGCCACTTTTATAAAATACCCAGTCTATATCAAGCAAACGATCGAGCTAATCAAAAAGCTACAACCGGAATTAACCAAACTGGCCTTTATTTTTGACCGCCGTTATATAAGCCAGCAAACGAAAGCGGATGTAGAGGCCGTGCTACGGAAAGATTTCCCGGGCATCCAATTCGAGCCACTGTCTACCACCTCCATTTCCACCGAGAACTTATTGGACAGACTGGCCTCTTTCGACAATAAGACCGGAGTCCTTTATTACTCATGGTACAGGACCCGGAAGGATAACGAGAATCGTTACCTAGTCGATAACGTCCAGAAAATGACCAATAGTTTCTCCGTCCCCCCAATCTTTACCTTGCAAGACGTACAAACAGAAAACGGGAATTTCGCCGGGGGATATTATGTTTCTCCGGAGGATTATGCGCAGGTGACGGTCAACACGATCGAAATGATCCTCTCGGGGAAAGATAGTAAGGAAATCCCGATCCAGACCGCGGAAACCCCGAGGGCCTACCTAAATTACCAGCATCTATTGCTTCACCAGATCGATCCCGGCCTATATCCCCCGAACGCCACGTATTTCCAAGAGCCTCCCGGTTTCTTACAGAAATACAAGATCCATATCATAAGCCTACTCGTCATTCTGGCGTTATTGATAACGATCGGGATCTTACGGGTCCGCCTCTTCATCCAAAAGCAAAAGGCCAAAGACAAGGAGCTGCAAATCGCACGCCAAGCGCAAGACCTGAACCAGAAATACCAGCTCGTCTTGAAAGCCAGCAACATGATGACATGGATATGGGACGTAAAAGAAGCACGGCTCGAATGTAACAATATTTACCTGACCCAAAGATCCATTCGCGACAAGGGAATCGACGGCCAATTCTGCATGTCGGCGGACGAGTTTTATAGCGGCATTCACCCCGAGGACTTGGAACAGATGCAAGACGCGATCAATAAACTAATCGCCGGCGAGAGCATATCGATCGACGAGGAGATCCGTTATTTAGACGATACAGGGCTTGAATATACATGGATAGAGATCTTTGCGATCGTAGGGAAAACCGATCCGGAAGGAAAACCCGCCTACTTAACCGGAGGTACTACCCTCATCAACCAACGGAAAAAAATGGAACAAGAACTGAGGGACAAGGAGAAGATAGAGGAATCCAACCGGTTGAAATCCGCCTTCCTAGCGAACATGAGCCACGAGATACGTACCCCGCTGAACGCTATCGTAGGCTTTTCCAACCTGCTAGCGGAAACTTGCCACTCCGAGGAGACGAGAGAGTTCTGCGAGATCATCGAGACGAACAACGAGCTTCTCCTTCAACTCGTGAACGATATCCTGGACCTATCGAAGATCGAGGCCGGGCAAATGGATTTCATCTATTCCGAGTTCAACGTATCCACGCTATTCCGGAGCTTATACCAGACCTTCCAAAGCCGGGTGAAAGACGGTGTCACTCTCTATTGCGAGATACCTGAACAGGATTGCGTTATCTATTCCGAGAAGAATCGCTTGACCCAAGTGATCACCAACTTCCTCACGAACGCCTGTAAGTTCACGTTCCAAGGGGCTATCCGCATGGGATACAAGGAGAGGGAAGATGGATTATACTTTTACGTAAAAGATACCGGAAAAGGTATTGAGCGGAAGAACCTCCCGCACGTATTCGAGCGTTTCGCCAAA
>OCPX01002043.1_pt1 | contig 13559 bp, 9 predicted proteins | sample 1538771 | NCBI WGS metagenome assembly OCPX01 (sample SAMN04571725, study PRJEB22368) | human gut metagenome | biome: human gut; material: stool | host: Homo sapiens | place: Luxembourg | collected 2012-11-01 | reverse complement strand
GTGAGATCAATACGATCAAGGGTAACTCCGATAAGATGCTGGCCCGCGAGGAGACCATGGAGTCTGAACATCTGAAAGGTCAGTTATCCAAGGTGCTTCCGGTGGTCAATACATCCGGCTCCGATTCCGCAATGCTTGATAATACACTGGAGTTCCTTGTAATGAGTGGTATGGAACTTCCGCTGGCAGTTATGATCACTATTCCGGAGCCGTGGGCAAACAACCATTTGATGAGTCAGAAGAAAAAAGATTTTTACCAGTATTATGCAACGATGATGGAGCCATGGGATGGTCCTGCATCCATCGTATTCAGTGACGGAGATATCATGGGAGCTGTCCTTGACCGCAATGGTCTGCGTCCGTCCCGTTATTACATTACAGATGATGATTATCTGATTCTTGCATCTGAAGTAGGTGTGCTGGATGTAGATCCGACAAAGGTTGTTACAAAAGACCGTCTGCGTCCGGGCAAAATGCTTTTGGTTGATACCGTCAAAGGGCGTGTCATCGATGATGATGAGCTGAAAGAATCTTATGCGGGCAAACGTCCTTATGGACAGTGGCTGGATGAATACCTGGTAGAATTGAAAGATCTGAAAATTCCGAATGTGCGTGTACCGCGTTACACCGGCGATGATCTGCACCGCATCCAGAAAGCTTTTGGTTATTCTTATGAGTCTGTAAAGACAGTCATGCTTCCGATGGCAAAAACCGGTGCGGAATCCACAGCAGCCATGGGTATTGATACACCGCTGGCTGTATTATCCGATGATCATCAGCCGCTGTTTAACTATTTCAAACAGCTGTTTGCACAGGTTACAAACCCGCCAATCGATGCTATCCGTGAGGAGATTGTCACATCCACAACAGTTTATGTTGGTGAAGATGGAAACATTCTGGAGGAAGAGCCGAAAAACTGTCAGGTACTGAAAATCAAAAATCCGATCTTGACAAATACTGACCTTCTGAAAATCAAACATATGAAAAAGGAAGGCTTCAAAGTTGGCGTTGTTCCGATTATTTATTATAAAAACACAAGTCTGGAGAAAGCCATTGACCGCCTGTTTGTTGAGGCAGACCGTGCATATCGTGACGGCACAAACATCCTGATCCTGTCCGACCGTGGCGTGGATGAGAACCATGTGGCAATTCCGTCACTTCTGGCAGTTTCTGCAATGCAGCAACATCTGATCCAGACAAAGAAAAGAACTGCAGTGGCAATGATCCTGGAGAGTGGTGAGCCGCGTGAGATCCACCATTTTGCAACACTGCTTGGTTATGGTGCCTGTGCCATCAACCCATATCTGGCGCAGGATACGATTGAGCAGCTGGTAGATGATCATCTGCTTGACAAAGATTATTATGCTGCGATCAATGATTACAACTCTGCAGTATTACATGGAATTGTAAAAATTGCTTCCAAGATGGGTATTTCTACAATTCAGTCCTATCAGGGATCCAAGATTTTCGAAGCCATCGGTATTGATCGAAGCGTTATTGATAAATATTTTACAGATACTGTCAGCAGAATCGGTGGCATCACGATTTCTGATATTGAAAATGATGTAAATGAGCTGCATTCCATGGCATTTGATCCGCTTGGATTACAGACGGAGCTGACACTGGACAGCAAAGGACATCACAAGATGCGCAGCGGAGCACAGAAACATCTGTACAATCCACAGACGATCCATCTGCTGCAGGAGTCCACAAAACGTGGGGATTATGATTTATTTAAAGAGTATACAAAGCTGGTCAACAATGAGACCGACATTATGAATATTCGTGGAACGCTTGATTTCAAATATCCGAAGTCAGGTATTCCAATCGATGAAGTGGAGAGCGTTGACTCCATCGTGACAAGATTTAAAACAGGTGCGATGTCCTACGGTTCTATTTCACAGGAAGCGCATGAGACACTTGCCATCGCCATGAACCGGTTACATGGTAAATCCAATTCCGGTGAAGGTGGTGAGAGCCTGGAACGACTGGATACGGAGCGGTGCTCTGCTATCAAACAGGTTGCTTCCGGACGATTTGGTGTAACCAGCCGTTACCTTGTCAGCGCACAGGAAATTCAGATCAAAATGGCACAGGGCGCAAAACCGGGAGAAGGTGGACATTTACCGGGTAAAAAAGTATATCCGTGGATTGCAAAGACAAGACTTTCCACACCGGGTGTAAGTCTGATCTCACCGCCGCCTCATCACGATATTTACTCCATCGAGGATTTGGAACAGCTGATCTTTGACCTGAAAAATGCAAACACAAGAGCACGAATTTCTGTAAAACTGGTATCAGAAGCAGGTGTCGGAACTGTCGCAGCCGGTGTTGCAAAAGCCGGTGCACAAGTTATCTTGATTTCTGGTTATGACGGAGGAACCGGTGCTGCACCGAGAAGTTCCATCCACAATGCAGGACTTCCTTGGGAGCTTGGTCTCGCTGAGACGCATCAGACACTGATCATGAACGGCCTGAGAAATAAAGTCCGCATTGAGACAGACGGAAAACTCATGAGTGGTCGTGATGTTGCTGTAGCGGCAATGCTTGGTGCAGAGGAATTCGGTTTTGCTACAGCTCCACTGGTAACGATGGGATGTGTCATGATGCGTGTCTGCAACCTGGATACATGTCCGGTTGGTATCGCTACACAGAATCCGGAACTGAGAAAACGTTTTGCCGGAAAACCGGAATATGTTATGAATTTCATGCGTTTTATAGCTCAGGAGCTTCGCGAATATATGGCAAAACTTGGTGTCCGCACGGTAGATGAGCTGGTTGGACGTTCTGATCTGCTGAAAGTACGTGACAACTTAACCGGTCACGCTGCAAAACTGGATCTGAAGAACATTCTGGAGAATCCGTTTGCAAACTCAAAGGATAAAGTAATCTTTGATCCGAAAAAAGTATACGATTTCGAACTGCAGAAAACAGCCGATGAGAAAGTGCTGTTAAAACAGATGAAAACGGCACTTGAGCAGAAACAGAAACGAAGCATTGAAATCAATGTTTCTAATATCAACCGTTCCTTTGGTACCATTTTTGGTTCTGAGATTACAAGAAAATACAAAGATACACTGGAAGATGATACTTACGTGGTAAAATGTAACGGAGCCGGTGGACAGAGTTTCGGAGCCTTCATTCCGAACGGCCTGACACTGGAGCTGGAAGGTGACAGCAATGATTACTTCGGAAAAGGACTTTCCGGTGGAAAACTGGTCGTATATCCGCCGAAAGGCATCAAATACCGTCAGGATGAAAACATTGTCATCGGTAACGTAGCACTTTACGGTGCAACCAGCGGAAAAGCATTTATCAACGGTGTGGCAGGAGAGCGTTTTGCAGTCAGAAACTCCGGTGCAATTGCAGTCGTTGAGGGTGTCGGTGATCATGGATGTGAGTATATGACCGGCGGACGCGTAGTTGTTATCGGAAAAACAGGCAAGAACTTCGCAGCAGGTATGAGCGGCGGTGTCGCATATGTACTGGATGAGGACAACGATCTGTATACAAGAACCAATAAAGAAATGGTATTTACCGAGGAATTGACCAACAAATACGATGTACAGGAATTGAAAGAACTGATTCAGGAACATGTCGCTTTGACCAATTCCGTAAAAGGAAAAGAAATTCTGGATAACTTCGGAGAATATCTGCCGAAATTCAAAAAAGTAGTGCCATATGATTATCATCATATGCTGACAACCATCGTACAGATGGAGGAAAAGGGCTACAACGTAGAGCAGGCTCAGATTGAAGCATTTTATGCAAATCTTGAGGCTCAGGCATAGAAATTTTACATGAGAAGACTTCACTTCTATAAAAATATAGTTTTACGGAAGTGAAGCCCTTATGGTGAATTATGATGAATTTCGGTAAAACAGGAGGATTAAAATGGGAAAACCAACAGGATTTATGGAATATGACCGAGAGGTAAGCAAAGCGGTTGAACCGAAAGAAAGAATCAAAAATTTTGATGAATTCCACATCCACCTCTCAAAGAAAAAACAGGAGATTCAGGGATCACGCTGCATGGCATGCGGCGTTCCCTTCTGTCAGTCAGGTATGACACTCATGGGCATGACCAGCGGCTGCCCACTGCACAATCTGGTGCCGGAGTGGAATGACCTGATCTATATGGGAACATGGGAGCAGGCTTACGAGCGTCTGCACAAAACCAACAACTTCCCGGAATTTACATCCCGCGTCTGCCCGGCACTGTGTGAGGCTGCATGTACCTGCGGTCTGCATGATGATCCGGTCACCGTGCGGGACAATGAGTACGGAATTATTGAACATGCATATGAAAAAGGTTATGCGAAGGCAAATCCGCCAAAAGTGCGTACAGGGAAAAAAGTGGCTGTCATCGGATCCGGCCCGGCTGGTCTGGCCGTAGCAGACCAGTTAAACCGCAGAGGCCATCGGGTAACCGTATATGAGCGCGATGACCGTGTGGGTGGACTGCTGATGTATGGCATTCCGAATATGAAACTGGAAAAACACATCATCGACCGCAAAATCAATGTGATGACCGAAGAAGGCATCAACTTTGTCACCGGAGTGAATGTGGGAAAAGACGAAAAAGCAGCAAAACTTATGAAAGAGTATGATGCTGTGGTACTTGCCTGCGGTGCCAAAAATCCGCGTGATATCAATGCACCGGGCAGAGATGCAAAAGGTATTTATTTTGCAGTGGATTTCCTGTCACAGACCACAAAGAGTTTGCTCGATTCTGATCTGAAAGATAAAAAATTTGTCTCTGCAAAGGGCAAAAAAGTTGTGATCATCGGTGGTGGTGACACCGGAAATGACTGTGTGGGAACAAGCATCCGTCATGGAGCAGTATCTGTAACACAGCTTGAGATGATGCCGAAAGCTCCGGATCAGCGTGCTGCGAACAATCCGTGGCCGGAATGGCCAAAAATCTGCAAGACAGATTACGGTCAGGAAGAAGCCATTGCCGTATTCGGACATGATCCGCGAATCTATCAGACAACGGTAAAAGAGTTTCTGAAAGATAAAAACGGCAATCTGACAGGTCTGATCACTGTAAAACTGGAGGCGAAAAAAGATGAGAAAACCGGTCGCATGAACATGGTTCCGGTGGAAGGCAGTGAGCAGAAACTGGATGCAGATCTGGTACTTATCGCAGCAGGATTTCTCGGTACAGAGAAATATGTGGCAGATGCCTTTGGAGTGAAATTAAACGCGAGAACAAACGTAGAAACCGAAGAAGGCCGTTACAAGACGAATGTGAAAAAAGTCTTTACCGCAGGCGATATGCACAGAGGACAGTCACTGGTTGTATGGGCAATCCGTGAGGGACGCGAAGCAGCCAGAGAAGTAGATGAGAGCCTGATGGGATATTCTTATCTTTCGGTACAATAGTTTTATTAAACGAATGAATTCCTTTTATCCCGAGACTGGCAAAAAAGAAAAAATATTAGAATCATACTTAGTGGCGAAGGAAAATAGAATATAGGTACACTTAATAAAGGGGATTGTTCTTGATTTGTTATCATTGATGAACAATCCCTCTTTATATCATATTAAAACCTTATTCCTCTAAACCTTATTCTTTGTATTTTCGTATAATAATCATATAACTTATAAACAATAAAACAGCTGCGCTGGTCCAGGCACAAATTTCCGCATAAAAAATTCCGTCTTCACCGATCAGTTTTGGTAACAATAATGCAACACTGACACGCATCACAAATTCTGCAATGCCACTGGCGAGGGGAATCAGGGTATTACCCAGACCCTGAATCGCCGAACGATATACATACAGCAGATACAGTACCCATAGAAAAATTGCCATAATAAACAAGTATTTATATGCAATGTCTAACACCTGTCGGATCTGTTCCGGTTCGCCGGATACAAACAGTGACAATATATTGCGTCCGAATAACACCATCACACCTGAGATCACAACAGAAGTAAGCAATGCCATATAAGTTCCGCTATGCACGCCTTTCCGGATTCTCTGATATTTCTTTGCACCAAGATTCTGGCCTACATAGGTTGTAATTGCATATCCGTATGAAACGGCAGCCATCTCTAAAACTCCATATAATTTGTTTGATGCTGTAAATCCAGCCACAAACAGGAATCCAAATCCATTGACTACATACTGTACTGTAAGCCCCCCTACAGAGATGATCACATTCTGGATCGCAAGAGGAGTCGCCACTTTCAAAAGCCGCAGACTCATTGCCGGCTGTCTGTAGAAGTCCTGTTTTTCCAGTCGGATATCCGGAATTTTCCGTAACACCATCAGACAGTACAGGGCTGAAAATCCCTGTGCGATGACTGTCGCCACTGCTGCTCCGGCTACACCCCAGCCAAAAACTGCCACAAATAACAGGTCCAGTCCCACATTGATCAACGCTGCTACGGTCATTGCTATCAGTGGAGATTTGCTGTTACCCAGTGCTCGAAGAATCGCTGCAAATATATTATAAGCTGCTATGATCGGAATTCCGGCAAAGATCAGCCGAAGATATAGCATTGTCAGGTCAATGACATTATCCGGTGTCTGTAAAAACAAAAGAACATGATAAACTGCCCCTTCACTTACCGCAAGTACAATCACAGAAAGCAGTGCTGTCATGATATAGCTTTTCGCCACCGCGCATTTCAGATTTTCTTTTTCCCTTGCTCCATAAAACTGAGCTACCAGAATAGAAAAACCCTGTGTGATACCTGTCATGATACCGAACACCAACCATACCAGCCAGTCTCCGGCGCCTACTGCCGCCAGTGCTTCAACCCCTACCACCTGTCCGACGATCATGGTATCTGCCATCGTATAAAACTGCTGAAAGATATTTCCAAGCATCAGTGGTATAGCAAAAGTAATGATCAGTTTTCCAGGTGATCCAGTGGTCATATTTTTTTCATTTGTTCCCATAAGAATCTCCTTTTTCTTCTCATCCTTGTCCGATTATTTTACATAGGACTCTGCCAAAACGCAATCCTCTATTGTATTATATGGCACATTGATATTTTTAGCTACCACTTTTGGGTGACATCTTGTCACTTTGACTTGTTAATTGGATTTTTTATAGGGATAATTGTGGATTTGTAAAGAATGCTAATCAGGAGTTGTTGAATAAAGTAAAAAGAGTGAAAAAATAAAAAACTAAATTTATCGGAATGAGAAGTACTTGTTTATTATGATAAATTTGCTATGGCATAAGCGTTTTCAAGTTACGCAAGAAATATTGCAGTACTGTTTTCAGTAAGCTATTATGTTGTAGATAAGGGAGCGGAGAAAACTTACCTTGGCAGCGATTGTTAGCTAACAAGGTAAGTTTTTTGGCTCCTTTTTAATATAGTGTTACGCTTTACTTCATCGAAACCTGTCCTTTATACTTATTATAAAGCTCTTTGATCTGTTCCAGCTCAGAGGCTGTCAGTGTATCTTTTGCGTATTGTTTTAATCCGGCAGTATCGCCGCTGGTGATGTAGGAAGAAGCTTCTTTCATTGTATCTGCGGACATATGATTCGTAATGATCTGATCTACGGTTGCACGGTCTGTATCGTTCATGGCATCAAGGATTTCCTGGGCATTGACGCCTGCAATGGCAGATGTATCGGATGTGATTTGTGACTCCAGAAGTTTTTCAGCTACAACACCGGCGGCTTTTGTTTTTATTTTTGGCAAGGCAACAAAATAGCTAACCAGTAAAATAATCACGATAGCAAACAGAAAAACAATAAATTTTTGAAAACGGTGCCGTTTATGTGGATATGCCATAATGTAACCTCCTCTTAATGTCGGTGAGAAAATGCAATGATTCTGAGAAGAATGTAATAGACTACGTTGACCAGAATCATGTATCAAGTCTCATGTGTTGTCGATTTTACCTGTTTCTACTTATTATAGCATGTACGATGTGGCGAAACTGTGAATTCAAAGAATATTAAGGAAATCTTCAAAATAAAGGAACGATTTTTCATCTGGAAAAAGTGCTTTATGCCTTACCCTGAATATTTGCATTTGTATGTAAAAACCGTTATAATCAGAAAACAGGAAAAATGAGGTAAGAAGAAAGGAACACATACATATATGGCAGCGATTTTTTTTGATATTGACGGGACTTTATGGGACAGGGACAATAACATTCCACAGAGCACAAAAGAAGCAATTCATCAGCTTCAGGAGAACGGACATCAGACCTTCCTCTGCAGTGGAAGGACACGCGTGTTTATCAACAGTGAAGAGCTGCTCGGTATGGGATTTGACGGCATTGTCTGCGGTTGTGGCACCTTTATAGAATATAAAGGAAAAGAAATGCTGTACAAAGAGATTGACCGGGAATTATTGAAAAAGGCAGTACAGATATTTTATGATTATGATATTGCCATGGTTATGGAAGGCCGCCATATGCTGTACATGGATGCAGACAAGATCAGCAGAGATGCATACGGAAGATATCTGCTGGAGGTTATGAAAGACTGTATGCTGCCGATTCAAGGGCATGAGGAACAGTGGGAAGCAAGTAAGTTTTCTGTTTTAATCCATGATCGGGATTATCCGGCGGTGATCGAATTATTAAAGGATGATTATGATTTTATGGTTCACGGGGATGTGGCCATGGAAGTAGTACCAAAAGGATACAGCAAAGCGAGCGGAATTGCTTTTGTATGCGAAAAACTGGGAATTGATGTAAAGGATACCTATGCATTCGGTGACAGTGCCAATGATGTAGACATGCTGGAGTTTGCCGGTGTGGGAGTTGCGATGGGGGACGGAACGGATGTGGCCAAAGAGCATGCGGATTATGTAACCAGGGGGTTGCATGAAGACGGTATTTATCATGCACTGAAGCATTTTGCATTGATTTAAAAAATGAAAAAGTGAGAAAAAGTAAGAAAAAAAGAGTATATATGAGAAAAGTGGAAAAAATACACATATATATATGAAATTATTTAGTTGCGATTCAGGTGCAAAAAAACTATTATATGACTATCGGTTAGCACTCAGAAGAAATGAGTGCTAATAAAACAAAAGAAAGCATAGAACTTATATATAGAATAAGGAGGAATCACATCATGAAATTAGTACCATTAGGTGACAGAGTTGTATTAAAACAGGTAGAGGCAGAAGAGACCACAAAATCCGGTCTGATCCTTACAACAAGTGCACAGGAGAAACCACAGGAAACAGAAGTAATCGCTGTAGGACCTGGCGGAATGGTAGATGGCAAAGAAGTAACCATGCAGGTAAAACCGGGTGATAAAGTTATTTATTCTAAATATGCAGGTAACGAAGTAAAATTAGAGGGTGAGGAGTACATCATCGTAAGACAGAATGACATCCTTGCTGTAGTAGAGTAATAAAATTGAAGGAGGAAAATTATCATGGCAAAAGAATTAAAATATGGATCAGAGGCAAGAAAAGCTCTGGAAGCTGGTGTAGATAAATTAGCAGATACCGTTCGTGTTACATTAGGACCGAAAGGAAGAAACGTAGTTCTGGATAAATCTTTTGGTGCTCCACTGATCACAAATGACGGTGTTACAATCGCAAAAGATATTGAGCTTGAGGATGCATTCGAGAACATGGGTGCACAGCTTGTAAAAGAAGCAGCTACAAAGACAAATGATGTAGCTGGTGATGGTACAACAACCGCTACCGTTCTCGCTCAGGCAATGATCAAAGAGGGAATGAAAAACCTGGAAGCAGGTGCAAACCCAATCGTTATGAGAAGAGGTATGAAGAAAGCAACTGAGGCTGCTGTAAAAGCAATCGCAGCTATGAGCCAGAAAGTTGACGGAAAGAACCATATCGCGAAAGTTGCAGCAATCTCCGCTGGCGACGAGACAGTAGGAAATATGGTAGCAGATGCTATGGAGAAAGTTTCCGCAGACGGTGTTATCACAATCGAAGAGTCCAAGACAATGCAGACAGAGTTAGACTTAGTAGAAGGTATGCAGTTTGACCGTGGATATATTTCTGCATACATGGCAACTGATATGGATAAAATGGAAGCAAACCTGGATGAGCCATACATCTTGATCACAGATAAGAAGATTACAAACATTCAGGAGATTTTACCACTGTTAGAGCAGATCTTACAGACAGGTAAAAAATTATTAATCATCGCTGAGGATATCGAGGGTGATGCATTAACAAACCTGATCGTAAACAAATTACGTGGAACAATCACTGTTGTCGGCGTAAAAGCACCGGGATATGGTGACAGAAGAAAAGCAATGCTGCAGGATATCGCAATCCTGACAGGTGGTACTGTAATTTCTTCCGAACTTGGTCTGGAATTAAAAGATGTAACATTAGATCAGCTTGGTCAGGCAAAATCTGTTAAAGTTCAGAAAGAGAACACAATCATCGTTGACGGTGAGGGTGATTCTGAGGCAATTAAAGCAAGAGTTGCTCAGATCCGTGCAGAGATTGAGACAACTACATCTGATTTCGACCGAGAGAAACTGCAGGAGAGACTTGCGAAGATGGCAGGCGTGTAGGTGCAGCTACAGAAGCAGAGATGAAAGAAAGCAAACTGCGTATGGAAGACGCTCTGGCAGCTACAAAAGCAGCAGTAGAGGAAGGAATCATTGCAGGTGGCGGATCTGCATACATCCATGCAACAAAAGAGGTTGCAAAACTTGCTGAGACACTGGAAGGTGATGAGAAGACAGGAGCAAAAGTAATCCTGAAAGCTCTGGAAGCTCCGTTATTCTACATTTCCGCAAATGCAGGTCTTGAAGGCGCTGTCATCATCAACAAAGTTCGTGAGAGCGAGCCGGGTGTCGGATTTGATGCAGCAAAAGAAGAGTATGTAAACATGGTAGATGCAGGAATCCTTGATCCTGTAAAAGTAACAAGAAGTGCATTACAGAACGCAACAAGCGTTGCTTCTACCTTATTAACAACAGAGTCTGTTGTAGCAGATATCAAAGAGCCGGCTCCGGCAATGCCAGCAGGCGGTGCACCAGGAATGGGAATGATGTAATTCGGCAGAGTGCCTGTAATTTATAATTTTGGTTATTGAAGCCCGGAGAACCAGAAAAGAATACCGCAGCCTGAGAAGGCAGCTTGTATTATTTTCTGGTTCTCCGGGCTATTTAAACTGAGAAAATATCTAAATGTAAATCTGTGTATTTACGATATAAGCAGGAGTGAAAGTCCGAAAAGAATACCGCAGACTAAGACGTCTGCTTGTATTATTTTCGGACTCTCCTTCCTCATAAAACAAACGTTATTTCACAATTTCGGCTAATGGACGGATTTTAATATCATTTTCGGTAAGTGCCTTACGGATTTTTTCTACGAAAAGCAGTGCTTTTTCACCATCTCCGTGTACGCACACGGAATCTGTCTGAATCGGAATATCCTTTCCGGTCACAGCAGTAACAACGCCTTCTTTTACCATACGAATGACGCGGGCAATTGCCTCATCCTCATCTTTGATCAGCGCGCCTTCCTTACGGCGGTTGACCAGTGTGCCATCTTCTTCATAGCCACGGTCTGCAAATACTTCGCTGGCCGCTTTTAATCCACAGTCTTTGGCAGCGCGGATCATTTCACTTCCGGATAATCCCATGACAATGATCTCAGGATCATAGTCGCGGATCGCCTCACAGATGGCCATAGACAGCTCATAATCCTTGGCTGCCATGTTGTATAAGGCTCCATGTGGTTTGACGTGCTGCAGGCGCATTCCGTTTGCCTGACACATGCCGCCAAGGGCACTGATCTGATACAGGGTGTAAGCTTTTGCTTCTGCCGGGGAGATTGCCATATTTCTGCGTCCAAATCCCATGAGATCCGGAAGTCCCGGATGTGCACCAATCTTGATGCCTGCCTCTTTGGTGCGGGCAATGGATTCCAGTATTACGACAGGATCGGATGCATGATAACCGCAGGCAATGTTTGCAGAAGAAATAAGAGGAATGATTTTTTCATCCATTCCGATGGTATAGCGGCCGAAACTTTCGCCAAGGTCACTGTTTAAGTCTACCTGATACATGGTAAAGACCTCTCTTTCTGATTTGAAAATTTATTAGTCCAGACGTAAAATCCGTTCAATAAAGCCGGTATCGGCTTTTCCTTCGCAGAACTCTGGATTTTTCAAAATACGATACTGAAAATCAAGGTTGGTTTCCACACCCATGATTACCATTTCGTCCAGCGCGGAGCGCATTTTCTGCAATGCTGCATCACGATTCGGTGCATGAACAATGACTTTTGCAATCATGGAATCGTATTCGGATGGAATTCGGTAGCCAGTGTAAAGGGCAGTATCTACGCGGACGCCGTTTCCAGATGGCAGATGCAGATGTTTGACCACACCCGGACTTGGCATAAAGTTTTTCTCAGGGATTTCCGCATTGATACGACACTCAATGGCATGACCACGCGGAGTGACATCCTTCTGGGTAAAACTTAACGGCTCACCCATAGCCACGCGAATCTGCTCAATAATGAGGTCTGTGCCGGTGACCATTTCTGTGACACCGTGCTCTACCTGAATACGGGTATTCATTTCCATGAAATAGTAAGTGCCTTTTGGATCTACGATAAATTCAACGGTTCCGGCGTTTGTATAATTTACAGCTTTTGCTGCAAGAATCGCGTCATGATTCATAGAAGCACGCATTTTTTCCGTGATGGCAGGAGACGGGGACTCCTCAATCAGCTTTTGGTGATTTCGCTGTACGGAGCAGTCACGCTCGCCAAGAGCAACCACATTTCCGAAGTTATCTGCCATGATCTGAATCTCTACGTGGCGTGGATTTTCAATGAATTTTTCAATATACATGGTGTCATCGCCAAAGGAATTGGCTGATTCACGCTGTGCCATATTGAAATTAAATTCGAATTCATCTTTGGATTTTGCCACACGCATACCTTTTCCACCGCCGCCGGAGGAAGCCTTGATCATAACCGGGTAACCGATCTCATCGGCAAATTTTTCACCAGTTTCTGCATCGTAGACAGGCTCTTTTGTGCCTGGAACGACAGGAACGTTGGCATCCATCATTGTTTTGCGGGCGTGGGATTTGTTTCCCATGCTGTTGATGACATCGGCAGTCGGTCCGATAAAGGTGATACCATACTCGTCACAGAGACGGACAAAATCTGCATTTTCGGATAAAAATCCGAAGCCCGGATGAATGGCATCAGCGCCGACATTGCGGGCAGCTGTGATGATGCGCTCCATATTCAGGTAATTGTTGCGGGCAGGGCCTTCTCCGATGCAGACACGCTGATCTGCCAGCTGTACGTGAAGACTGTTTTTATCTTCTTTGGAGTAAACGGCGACGCTGCGGATGCCCATGTTGCGGCAGGCGCGGATAATGCGGACCGCGATTTCTCCACGATTTGCGATTAATATTTTGTGAAACATCAGCAGGCCTCCTTAGTCATCCAGTTTTTTTACCTTAAACAGTGGCTGGCCATATTCGATTTTCTGTTCATTGCTGACCAGTACTGCTTCGATTTCACAGTCAAAATCACTTTCAATTTCGTTCATCAGCTTCATAGCTTCCAGAATACATACAGTCTGGCCGGCTTTGACTCTGTCAC
>OCPX01002018.1_pt1 | contig 13683 bp, 13 predicted proteins | sample 1538771 | NCBI WGS metagenome assembly OCPX01 (sample SAMN04571725, study PRJEB22368) | human gut metagenome | biome: human gut; material: stool | host: Homo sapiens | place: Luxembourg | collected 2012-11-01 | reverse complement strand
CGCTGTTCCCGGAGGAAGAGGTCGTGCCGTATCTGCCGCAGTTTGTCAAGGAACAGGAAGAAACCGTGAGCGGGACGACACGGGGAAGTGCGTACCACAGACTGCTGGAGATTTTCCCCTTTGAACGGCAGGAAACCTGGACGGCGGCGAAAATCCGTACGGTCATCGAAGAATGCAAAGCAGACAGAAGGCTGTCGGAGGAATATGCTGCTGCGATCAATGTATACAAGATCCGGGCATTTTTACAGACGCCTCTTGCAGCGCGCATGGCAAAGGCTGCCCGAAGCAACAGACTGCACCGGGAGCAGCCCTTTGTGCTGGGACTTTCGGCAAACCGTTTAAATACAGACTTTCCGGAGGATGAAACCGTGCTGATCCAGGGAATTATCGATGTTTATCTGGAGGAAGAGGACGGCATCGTGCTGGCAGATTATAAGACCGATCTGGTAAAAGACCCGAAGGAGCTGATTTTGCGCTACCGGGTTCAGCTGGACTATTATGAGGAAGCACTTGTGCGGCTGACCGGAAAATGCGTGAAGGAAAAGCTGATCTATTCGTTCGGGCTGGAACAGGAGATTACACTGTAAGATGGAAGAATTTTATTATCAGAAAATGGACAGGCAGAAGCAGGCAGTGTATCACGGCATGCTGCAGGGCGTCCTGCAGCTGGCGGATCAGATTCAGCTGCCGCGTGTGGATGGAAAAGAGCTGTATGACATTTTTTTCCAGATGCGGCTGGATCACCCGGAAATATTCTGGGTGGTCGGGTTTTCATGGAAATATTACCCCGACTCCCCGAACCTGATTTTCGTGCCGGAATATCTGTTTGAAAAAGGAAAAATCAAAGAGCATCAGATAGCGCTGACATCGCGGGTGGAAAAGCTTGCACGGCAGGCGCAGGGACTTTCGGAGTGGGAAAAAGAAAAATATGTGCACGATTTTATATGCAAAAATGTACGGTATGACAAGTTAAAGAAGCCGTATTCTCACGAAATCATCGGACCGCTGGGGCAGGGCGTAGGCGTCTGCGAGGGAATTGCAAAGGCGGTCAAGGTGCTCTGCGACGCGCTCGGGCTATGGTGTATGATTGCGATTTGCGGCAACAATCCGGAAAAAGGGATCAAATACCGCCACACCTGGAATATCGTGCGCATCGGCGGGCAGTATTATCATCTGGATGCGACATTTGACAATAGTCTGACCAGAGGGGCGCGGGAGGATGCCGAGTGCCGTTACGATTATTTTAATCTCGACGATAAGGCGATGTTCCGCGACCATGAGCCGCTGATCGCACCGGCGCCGGCGTGCACGGACAATGGACATTTTTATTATAAGGAAAAGAGGCTTTCCTTTACGAAAATGGAGGAGGTCAAAAAGCGCGCGCAGCAGGCGGTAAAAAAAGGAAAAGTCCTGACGTTTCACTGGCGCGGTTCGTATCTGACGAGGGACGTGCTGCGGGAAATCCTGGATGTGCTGGAAGACGCCGGAAAAGAAAAATCGAAGCTGCCCCATATTTACGCGAATGCAGCGCAGGCGGTATTTCGGGTGTGGTATTCCGATATCGACACTCTTGCGTCGGAAATTGTACTGGAAGACGCAAACGAGGGAGAAAAGACAGAAAAGGGATTGAAAAATCCGGAGTGATTCGTTATAGTAAGAACGTGGTTTTCCACAAATAAATACTTATGAGGAGGATTTACTCATGGATAAGAAGTTTGGCATCAAGCATGTCGTAGCGATGGGTATCGGAACCGCGCTGTTCGTTGTTTTAACCAACGTGCAGATTCCGGTTGGTTTCATCCCGAACACAGCTCTGCAGACCCGCGCAGCGGTACTTGCATTTTTCTCCGCTATTTTTGGTCCCGTTGTTGGCGGCGCCATCGGTCTGATCGGTCATGCACTGGGTGATGCAGTATTCTACGGAAGCGTATGGTGGAGCTGGGTATTCCCGGACGCTGTATTCGGCATCATCGTTGGCCTGTTTGCTGCGAAGTATAAAGTAAAAGAAGGCAGCTTCGGCGGCAAGGAAATCGGCCTGTTCAATATCGTACAGGTTGTTGCAAACGCACTGGCATGGATTCTGGTTGCTCCGGTTTTGGACATCGTAATTTATGCAGAGCCTGTAAAAAAGGTATTCACACAGGGCGTAACCGCTTTTGTTGCAAATGTAATTATCATCGGCATTCTGGGAACTCTGCTGTTAGTTGCCTACTCCAAGGTCGGCGCAAAGTCCGGAAGCCTTTCCAAAGAGGACTGATACATGACTCCGATCATCGAGTTTAAAAACTATACTTTTAAATATCGATCACAGTCAGAGCCTACACTCCGGGACATTGACCTTAGGGTCAATGCCGGAGAGAAGGTTTTAATCGTGGGACCGTCCGGGTCGGGAAAATCGACTCTGGTGCACTGCATCAACGGGATGGTTCCTTTTTCATACCCTGGCGAAAGCGGCGGAACTTTGACTGTGGGCGGTAAAGATCCTGCGAAAACCGGTATTTTTGGAATGTCCAAAATCGTCGGTACGGTGCTGCAGGATACAGACGGCCAGTTTATCGGCCTGACGGTTGCAGAAGATGTTGCTTTTGCACTGGAAAACGACTGCGTAGAGCAGGAAGAAATGTTCCGCGCAGTAGACGAAGTGGCAGAGGTTGTGGATATCAAAGCCCTTCTCGGCAATGCACCGACGGAGCTTTCCGGCGGACAGAAACAGAGAGTTTCCATGGCGGGCGTGCTGGTAGATGATGTGGATATCCTGCTGTTTGATGAGCCGCTGGCAAACCTTGACCCGGCGACCGGCAAGCGGGCTATCGACCTGATCGACCGGATCTGCCGGGAGCGCGACAAGACGGTTATCATTATCGAACACCGGTTAGAGGATGCCCTTTACAGGGATGTAGACAGAATTGTGGTGATCGGGGACGGAAGGGTTGTAGCGGATATGACGCCGGACGAGCTGCTTGCCTCCGATATTCTGATTCAGGAGGGCATCCGTGAGCCGCTGTATGTGACGGCGCTCAAACATGCGGGATGTCAGGTTGCGGCAAAGGATCATCCTCAACATATCGAGACGATGAATCTGGAGCCTTATCAGGAAAAGGTAAGGGACTGGTTCGAGAAGGTTTCCCTGCCGGAGATTCAAGGAGAGGAAAAGCCGGCCCTCGAAGTGTTGGATCTGGACTTTTCCTATATTACAGGCAAACCGATCCTGTCGGATATTCATTTCCGTATTAACAAAGGGGAAATGCTCGCAATTGTCGGAAAAAACGGCGCGGGAAAGAGTACGTTGTCAAATCTGATCTGCGGCTTTATCCATCCGGATCACGGTAAGATCCTGTTAAATGGCAGTGATATTGCGGATAAATCCATCAAGGAGCGTGGCGAGGCCATCGGGCTTGTCATGCAGAACCCGAATCAGATGATTTCCAAGCCGATGATTTTTGATGAAGTGGCGCTGGGACTGCGGGTCCGTGGCGTGCCGGAGGAAGAGGTAAAGGAACGGGTTTACGATAAGTTAAAGATCTGCGGTCTGTATCCCTTCCGGAACTGGCCGGTTTCTGCTCTGAGCTTTGGTCAGAAAAAGCGTGTGACTATCGCTTCGATCCTCGTTATGAATCCGGAGATCCTGATTCTGGATGAGCCGACGGCAGGACAGGATTACCGTCATTATACGGAAATTATGGAATTTTTAAAGCACTTAAATGAGACCCTTGGCATTACGATCATCATGATCACACATGATATGCATCTGATGCTGGAATATACCGACCGTGCGATCGTTATCGCGGACGGCGAGCTGATTGCGGACGACAAGCCGGCAAAGGTGCTGACGGATGAAGCGGTTGCAGACCGTGCTTATCTGAAAAAGACGTCGCTGTACGATCTGGCGGTGCGCTGCGGCATCGGGGATGCGTCCGGCTTTGCAGAGCGGTTTATTTATTATGAAAGGCAGGTGAGAGCGGATGGCGGGCAGAATTCTGACGTACAGTGAAAAAGATACCTGGATCCATCGGCTTTCCGGCGTTTCGAAAATGATCTTTTTCCTGCTCTGGTCGCTGACCGGTATGCTGACCTATGACACGAGAGTGCTGCTGGTCATGCTGGTCTGCAGTCTGGTGATCTTTAAGGTTTCCCATACGGAATGGAAACAGGTCGGGACGGTATTTCAGTTTATTTTGCTGTTTTTGTGTATTAACATGCTTGCAGTGTGGCTGTTTTCCCCGAATCAGGGAACTGTGATCTACGGCACAAAAACAGAGCTTTTACACCTGTTTGGCAATCATAATATCACAAAGGAACAGCTGTTTTACCAGTTTAATATTATGCTGAAGTATCTGACAGTAACGCCGGTGGTATTGATGTTTATCGTGACGACCAACCCGAGCGAGTTTGCGGCAAGCTTAAATCGCATGGGTGTCAGCTACAACGTGGGCTACGCCATTGCCATCGCGCTGCGCTACATCCCGGACGTACAGTCTGATTTTACCAAGATCAAGCATGCGCAGGAGGCGCGGGGCATCGAGATGAGCAGCAAGACATCCCTCTGGACGAGAATCAAGCGGATGAGCACGATTATTTTCCCGCTGCTGTTTTCCAGCATGGATCGTATCGATGTGGTCAGCAATGCCATGGAGCTTAGGGGCTTCGGTAAAAATAAAAAACGTACCTGGTACATGGGAAAGAAGCTGGTACGAAATGACTATCTGACGATTGGATTTGCGGTAGTATTTATGGCGGTTGCTCTGACGATTACATTTGCGGATGGCAGCCGTTTCTGGAATCCATTCCAGTAAAAAAGCGCGGAGCTGTGGGACACGGGTATCGCGTTTTTAGAAAAAATCCGGGGCGCGGGCAAATTGGATGCTGCGCTCCGGGAAAATGGAATCAGGGGATGCAGCGGATTTTTTCATCGGCTGCGGAAAGGGGAATGTATGATTTACACACTGGAAAATGACAGCCTGAAGGTTCAGGTAAACTCCCACGGCGGCGAGCTGTGGTCGATTCAGACAAAGGACGGGGCAGAATATCTCTGGCAGGGCGATGAGACTTACTGGAAAGACCGCGCATTGAATCTGTTTCCGTATATCGCACGTCTGACTGAGGGCAAATATATGCTGGATGGCAAGACCTACGAAATGCCGATCCACGGCTTTGTCAATTCTTCCGATCTGGAAGCGGAAGAGCATACGGCACAGAGACTGGTGCTGAAGCTGACAGACAGCGAGAATACGAGAGAAATGTATCCCTTTGCGTTTGTTTACTGGTTGACCTATGAGCTTGTCGGCAACAAATTAAATGTTACTTTTGCGGTAGAAAATAACGACAAAAAGGTGATGTATTTCGGCGTCGGCGGTCATCCGGGCTTTGCCGTTCCGCTGGAAAAAGGTCTTGCATTTGAGGATTACTGCTTACAGTTTGAAGCTCCCGGGAATCCGATCCGCGTTGGCTTTTCTGAGGACTGCTTCGTAAATGGCGAGGACAGCGAGTTTATTTTATCTGACGGCGGTAAGCTGCCCCTTGCACACAACCTGTTCGATCAGGATGCGATCGTGCTGACTGATATGGCGAAGGCAGTGACCCTGTGCAGTGAAAAAGGAACAAGAAGCGTGCGCGTATCCTATCCGCAGATGAATTTCCTGGGGATCTGGCATATGCCGTTTACCGATGCGCCCTATGTTTGCATCGAGCCCTGGTCTGCGCTTCCTTCCCGCAAGGGCAGGATCGAAGACCTTTCCGAGCAGCCCAACCTGGTTCATCTGCCTGCAGGCAAGCGGTATGAAAATACCTGGAGTATTGAGATTTTCTGAATTTTGCAGAACTGTGAAAAGGAATGTGCCTTGGCACATTCTTGCGCCGAGTGCGCATCCTTGCGGAGTGTTTCTTATCGCATGGAAACGAAGTTTTCCATACGATAAAAAAGAATCCGGCGTCAGACAGCGATAGGACTGTGCGCCGGATTCTTTTTTTATAAATCTGAAATGCTCGCAAAGCGTGCGTTTTATCTCTGTGTTGCCATGGTTTTTAACTGTCCCATGACCTTTTTGACCGGAGGCAGGTAGAGGATGATCAGCGTCAGCACCGCTTCCACGGACAGATAGATGCCGTTGTAAACCAGGGAATAGACCGGTGCGGACATGCCGTAGTCTGCAGCGTAAGCGCCGAAGAAGATCATACCGGATAAAAATGCGAAGAAATAACGACCGAGTACACCTGCGATATAGCCCTTCACCAGACCGTTTTTCGATTTGGAAAACAGGCCGGATAAGCCGAGCGCACCGAATGCGAAGATGTAATCAACGAGCATCTGCGGTATGCTGATGATATACGGATCGCTGACCAGCTGTAAAAAGCCGTAGGCGATGGCGGTCATCAGTCCGGCACGCAGACCGTACCAATAGCCGATCAGGACTAAGAACAGCATGGAAAATAAAGTGATGGAGCCGCCGAAGGGCAGATGGAACAGCTTGATTTCGGAAGTGACAAAGGCAGCAGCTATCGCCATTGCGGAAAATGCCAGCTGACGTGCGGAAAATTTAGGCTGCTTTACAGAATTGCCGATAAAGCAGGCCAGCAGCAAAAGCGCCAGCATGAGGACAACCAGTGCGGTATAACCGGCAGTGGTCAGCTGATAAGTCGTTCCCCATTCATCCGTGATGGGGATTGCAAAAAAATTGGACATAAAAAAACCTCCTTGTGTGCACAGGAGGGGACGAAAAACAGGACAGATAAAAATCTGTCACATGTGCCTCCCTACGCCGGTATTATCCGGTTCAGGTGATGAGGGTCAGAAATCCGGGCGGATATTCAGTCTCAGCAATCGCTCCCCTGGCAATGATATAAAATTTTGGTTACAGTTCACAGCTTATGATAGTCAGGTTGAGGGAGCGTGTCAAGCCTTTTTCGAAGCTGCGGCAGTAAGGGGCAAGGGAACTGGGAATAAAATTAGGGCTTGTAACCGCTTCGGATTGGGAATATACTAATATACTGAATTGACAAAAAAGATAAAACGATAAAAGGACTGCGAATAAATTGAATAACGATAATTATAAAAAATGGTTCATTGGACTGGCAGGCGGCTTTGTAGTCATTGCAGGAGTGCTGACCAGTTCGTTTTATGTGTCTTATGAAAAGGTAAAAGGAGAACTGGCGCAGACCAGCGGCGAGCTGTTAAACGCACAGAGTCAGGTGGAGGATCTGACAAAGGAGCTGGAAGAAAGCAGCAATGCAGTGGAAGAAACGCGGGAAGGCTATGTGACCGTCATGCTGCAGGACGGCGAGAAAGAGGATCTGCCGGAAATTCCATTTTCTGTAGATCTGGAGGACTGGAACTATGTGCTGGTCAATGAAAAAAATCCGCTGCGGCAGGATTTTGAGGTAGATCTGGCCAAGACGGACAATGGGAAGTATGTGGACAGGCGGATTCAGAAAGCCCTTGAGATGATGCTGGCGGACGGCAAAAAGGAAGGGCTGCCCCTGATGGTTTGTTCCGCTTACCGTGATTATCAAAAGCAGGATCAGCTGATGGACAACTCCATCGCAAAATTCGTAAGGGGCGGCATGAGCTATAAGGACGCTTTTTTCAAGACGAAGGAAGAAATCGCCCTCACCGGTGCGAGCGAGCATCACACCGGTCTCGCCGTGGATATCGTAGGAAAAAATCATCAGGGCCTGGATAAATCGCAGGCTTCGACCAAAGAGGCGATCTGGTTAAACGAGCACGCTGCGGAGTATGGTTTCATTCTCCGTTTCCCGCAGGACAAGGTGGCGATCACCGGGATTTCCTATGAATCCTGGCATTTCCGCTACGTTGGGGAAGAGGCGGCGAAGTTTATGAAGGAAAATAACCTGTGCCTGGAAGAGTTTGTAGAGCTTGCAAAGGCACAGCAGGAGCAGGAAGCGTTAAAAGAAGCGGAGATGGAGTAGCGATACTACATCAGAAAGAGAGGAACTGCCATGGCAGACTGGGAAGCAAATGTACGCAGGGTTGTCCCCTACACACCGGGAGAGCAGCCCAAACGAACTGACATCATCAAGTTAAACACCAATGAATGCCCGTATCCGCCTGCACCAGGTGTGGCAAAAGCGCTGCAGGAGTTTGAAGCGGACAAGCTGCGGCTGTATCCCGATCCGGCGGCGCTTGAACTGCGGGAAGCGATTGCAGCGGCGGTTTCTGTTCCGGAACATCCGGTAGCGGCAGACCAGGTGTTTGTGGGCGTCGGCTCCGACGATGTGCTGGCGCTGGCATTTCTGACCTTTTTTAACAGCAAAAAGCCGATTCTGTTCCCGGACATCACCTATTCCTTTTACGACGTCTGGGCGGATCTGTATGGCATCCCCTATCGGACGCCTGAGCTGGATGAAAAGTTCCGCCTGAAAAAAGAGGACTACCTGAGCGAAAACGGCGGCACCGACCGGTCTGATGGAGAATCTGGATACGATCGAGGAGATCGTGGCAAAAAATCCCGATTCCGTTGTGATTGTAGACGAGGCCTATGTGGATTTCGGGGGTGTGAGTGCCCTGCCTCTTGTGGATAAGTATGAAAATCTGCTCGTCGTGCAGACGTTTTCGAAATCGCGCGCACTTGCGGGTATGAGAATCGGCTTTGCAATCGGCCAAAAGAAGCTGATTTCCTATTTAAATGATGTCAAATTTTCCTTCAACTCCTATACAATGAACCGCCTGACGATTGCCTGCGGAAAGGCATGCGTAGAGGACCGTGCGTATTTTCAGGAGATTACGGGGAAAATCGTGGCGACGCGGGAATGGACGAAGCAGAAGCTGACAGAGCTTGGCTTTACGTTCCCGGATTCGAAGGCGAACTTTATTTTTGCAACGCACAAAACCGTCCCGGCGCAGGAGTTATTCGAGAACCTGAAAACAGCCGGAATTTATGTGCGATATTTCAAAAAGCCCAGAATCGACAACTATCTGCGGATTACAGTCGGCACGCAGGCGGAGATGGAGCGGCTGGTCGAAGTGCTGGTAGAGCTGGTGAAATAGGGCGCGGCATGTTCGAAAACGCGCGGGCAGCAGCGGAAAATACGTTCGCATGCAGACACAGGAACGCACGCGGACAGATGCAGAAAAACGCCGCTGCGCGGCAGAGGGAGCGTGGATAACGAATGGAAATGTATGAGGATTTTGCGTTAGTTTATGATCGGTTCATGGATGAAACGCCCTATGAAGAATGGTGTCAGTTTGTAGTCGGACGCCTGAAACAGGATCAGATCACGGACGGAATCCTGCTGGATCTTGGCTGTGGCACGGGCTCCATGACGGAGCTTCTTGCAAAGCAGGGCTACGACATGATCGGTGTTGATCTGTCAGACAGCATGCTGGACATTGCAATGGAGAAGCGTGCGCAGTCCGGTCATAATATTTTGTATTTGCAGCAGGATATGCGGGAGTTTGAGCTTTACGGTACGGTCCGGGCGGTGATCTGTCTGTGCGACTCGTTAAATTATCTACTGGAAGAAGACGACTTACTGACAACTTTTAAACTGGTAAACAACTATCTTGACCCGAATGGGCTTTTTATCTTCGATTTTAATACGGTCTATAAATACGAAACAGTCATCGGTGACAGCACGATTGCGGAAAACCGGGAGGACTGCAGCTTTATCTGGGAAAATTATTATACGGCGGAGGATCAGATCAACGAATACGATCTGACGATTTTTGTGAAACAGCAAAAAGACCTGTTCCGCAAATTTACGGAGACCCATCTGCAGCGCGGCTATACGCTGGAAACGATGAAACGGCTCGTGGAACAGTCCGGGCTGATTTTTGTCGAGGCACTGGATGCAGACACGCATGGAAGCGTAACGGAGACGAGCGAGCGGATCTATGTGATCGCGCGCGAGCACGGGAAGAATCTGGGATAAGAAATGAAAATATTTGCGCAACGCAGAAAAGCTATGCGGTGAAAAGCGCAGCGTGGAAATGGCAGGGGCTTGTCGTAAAGTAAGCCTGAGGAATGGAGGAGCTATGGGAGATTATATGGTACGCGCGACGGCGGCGAATGCACAGGTGCGCGCGTTTGCAGTGACAACAAAGGAGCTTGTGGAGACAGCGAGACAGGCACACAACACCAGCCCGGTAGTAACGGCGGCGTTGGGACGTCTGCTGACAGCCGGCGTGATGATGGGCAGCATGTTAAAGGGTGACGACGATCTTTTAACCCTGCAGGTTCGCGGCGATGGTCCGGTTCGCGGTCTGACTGTGACGGCAAACGCCAAGGGCGAGGTCAAGGGCTATGCGACGGTGCCGGACGTCATCCTGCCTGCGAATGCTAAGGGCAAGCTCGACGTCGGAGGGGCGGTCGGCAGGGGAACGCTCTCTGTCATCCGTGACCTCGGCTTAAAGGAACCCTATGTGGGACAGACAGCCCTGGTGACCGGAGAGATCGGGGATGACCTGACCTCGTATTTTGCAACCTCCGAGCAGACGCCTTCTTCGGTGGGTCTGGGCGTTTTGATGGAAAAGACGAATACCGTGCGCTGTGCAGGCGGCTTTATCATTCAGCTGATGCCCTTTACAGAGGAAGAGACGATTTCGAAGCTGGAGCACAACCTGTCGCTGATCAATTCTGTGACGGCACTGCTCGACCAGGGAATGACACCGGAGCAGCTGTTAGAGCGGGTGCTGGACGGCTTTGATGTGGAGATTACCGACCGGATGCCCTGCAGCTTTACCTGCAACTGCAGCAAGGAACGGGTGGAAAAAGCGCTGATTTCCATCGGCAAAAAAGAATTGCAGGAGATGATCGACGAGGACAAGCCGATCGAGGTAAACTGTCATTTCTGCGGCAAAACCTATAAGTTTGACGTGGATGAGTTGAAAAAAATGGAGAAAAAATCCCGATGAAAGACGGTTTTTTAAAAGCTGCGGCGGCTGCACCGAAAATTCGTGTTGCAGACCCTGCCTGGAACGCACTGGAAATCTGTAAGGCGCTGGACTCCTGTTATGCGCAGCGTGCAAAGCTGATCGTTTTGCCGGAGCTGTGTCTGACCGGATATACCTGTCAGGATCTGTTTTTGCAGGAACGCCTGCTGGAAGAAAGCCTGGAAGGGCTGCAGACGGTGCTGGAGCATACGAAAGGGCACGATGCGCTGACCTTTGTGGGGCTTCCCTTTGAAAAAGACGGAAAGCTTTACAATGTGGCAGCAGCAGTGCAGGACGGCAGGATCCTGGGGCTTGTCCCGAAGCAGAATATTCCAAACTATGGGGAATTTTATGAGGTGCGGCATTTTGCGGCAGGCAGCAGGAAAGTGTCCGAGGTGGATGTGCTGGGACAGACCGTACCCTTTGGCGGAAATCTGTTGTTTTCCTGCAGGAATCTGAAAGGGCTTGTCGTGGGCTGTGAGCTGTGCGAGGATGTCTGGGTGATGGACCCGCCCTCGACGGCGCTGGCAAAGGCGGGCGCGACGGTGATCGTCAACCTGTCCGCCTCCAACGAGACGGTCGGAAAGGACACCTACCGTAAGAGCCTGATTGCTGCCACGAGCGCGCGGCTTCTGTGTGGCTATGTCTACGCGAGCGCGGGGGATGGAGAATCTACCCAGGATCTCGTTTTTTCCGGGCATCATATGATTGCAGAGAACGGAAGCGTTCTGGCGGAGGCTGCACGCTTTGAAAACGAGACGATTTTTTCGGAGCTGGATATTCATAAAATCTGCCACGAGCGGCGCAGAATGAGCACATTTGTGCCCGAAAACACAGAAACCTGTGTACGGATTGGTTTTACCCTGGAAAAAGAAGAAACAAAGCTGACGCGCACGTTTGCCCAGATGCCGTTTGTCCCGTCGGATGAAACCTTGAAAAAAGAGCGCTGTGAGCAGATTCTATCGATTCAGGCGCAGGGACTGAAAAAACGTTACGAGCATACGGGGGCGAAAACGGCGGTGATCGGCGTTTCCGGCGGTCTGGATTCGACCCTTGCCCTTTTGGTGACGGCGCGGGCATTTGATTTGCTCGGGAAAGACAGAAACGATATTTTAGCGGTGACGATGCCGTGCTTTGGTACGACGAACCGCACCTATGAAAATGCCTGCAGGCTGGCGCAGACCCTTGGCGCGAAGTTAATCGAGGTGAACATCCGCGAGGCGGTGCAGGTGCATTTTCGGGATATCGGTCAGGATATGGACAAGCACGATGTAACCTATGAAAATGGGCAGGCGCGGGAACGCACTCAGGTATTGATGGATCTCGCCAACCAGAGCAACGGACTTGTCATCGGAACCGGGGATATGTCGGAGCTTGCACTGGGCTGGGCGACCTATAACGGCGATCATATGTCGATGTATGGCGTAAATGTCGGCGTGCCCAAGACGCTGGTGCGCCATTTGGTGGCATATTGTGCGAATACCTGCAGCGAAAGCGAAAAAGTGCTGCAGGAGGTGCTGCTGGATGTCCTCGACACGCCGGTAAGCCCCGAGCTTTTGCCGCCGGAGGACGGAAAGATCAGCCAGAAAACAGAGGATCTGGTCGGTCCCTACGAGCTCCATGATTTCTTTTTATATCAGCTGCTGCGCTGTGGCTTTGGCCCGGCGAAGATCTACCGGCTTGCCTGCAGGGCATTTGAAGGCATTTACAGCAAAGAAACGATCGGCAAGTGGCTAAAGACCTTTTGCCGCCGCTTCTTTGCACAGCAGTTTAAGCGTTCGTGCCTGCCGGACGGACCGAAAGTCGGAAGTGTCGCGGTATCGCCGAGGGGAGACCTTCGGATGCCTTCGGATGCGAGCCGCATGGCATGGCAGAAGGAACTGGATCAGCTGCCGGGATAAACCTTCCTTTGCGAATGCGCTGGGCTGGTCAGGCTTGGGGATATGTCGCCTTTTGCAGCGCAGCGTCGATCGCCTCCAGCAGAAGCTGTGACGTGTAGCGGTTTTCGTCCGGGTAGGTGATGCCTTCGAGGGATTGTTTTTCACAGATCTGTTTCGCCAGTGTATCCATGCAGGGTTCGACCAGCGGATACATGGCTGTGACAGTCTGATTTAAATTGACGAGACGGATGGAAAGAATATCGGAGCTGTCCACGACGACCTCTACATCCGCGTGGTCGTTTCCGAGCTGAACCGTGGAGGTGTATTTTCCGGGCAGGTACAGGGAGGTTTCTGCGTCATAGTCCGGTTTTGGAACTGCCTTTTTGGGCAGAAAGGTCTGCAGCAGCAAAAAAAGCAGTCCAACGCCTAAAACGAGCAGGATTCCGGTATAGATCAGTTCTTTTAAATGAAGTACGATAATTTTTGTTTTGGAACGCATTGCGATACCCCCGGATACTTTGTTATTCCAGTGTACGCAGGGGTTTTACAGATTATGTCTGTATGGAGGATTTATGAAGATCAGATTTACAAAAATGCAGGGCTGTGGGAATGATTACGTTTATGTCAATGGATTTACGGAGCATATACCGCAGGAAAAGAAACCGGAATTTGTCCGCTTTGCCAGCGACCGTCATTTCGGGGTCGGCGGCGATGGCGTTATTTTTATCAATCCTTCTGACGAAGCGGATTTTGAGATGGAGATGTATAACGCAGACGGCACAAGGGCGGAAATGTGCGGAAACGGCATCCGCTGCGTGGCAAAATATGCCCATGACAAAGGATTGACCGATCGGGCAAGGTTTTCCATTATCAGCGGCGGAAAAGTGAAATATATGGATCTGACGGTGGAAAACGGCG
>OCPX01002007.1_pt1 | contig 13741 bp, 18 predicted proteins | sample 1538771 | NCBI WGS metagenome assembly OCPX01 (sample SAMN04571725, study PRJEB22368) | human gut metagenome | biome: human gut; material: stool | host: Homo sapiens | place: Luxembourg | collected 2012-11-01 | reverse complement strand
GCATAGAAGTATTTACCACGATTTTAACCACGATTGACAGGGAAAATATAAGAAGATAGACCTAGATATGTGAGGTTTACCACAAAAGCAAAATGCCCGTAGAGCCGATAAAATAAGGCTTTGCGGACATTTGAGAAGATATAAAAAGATAGTTAAAAAGACATATATAATTTATATAATAATCATTTTTATATTTACTCTTAACATCGTCTAGTGAATCTGTGATATTAAATTGTTCATCATTAAATCTAACTTCAAATGTATCACTACTATTGTCAGATAAAGCAAGTATAATAATAAGTAAACACGGAATAATAATAATCAATAATAATTTATGTTTGTTCCACAAATCTTTTACTTCATTTTTTATTATATCCTTATCTTTAATATTTTGTGCGTCCATACTTTTCCCCTTATACATCATCACCTGTGTACTGTATTGTTATTTCCATTTTTCCTCTACTTATCTTCGAAGTTATATTATACTTCTTTGCATAAGTAACTGATTCCTGCTTACTGATATAATCAAAACATTTGACAATTTCTTCATTTGACATTTCTGGAATCATACCACCTAATACAGCACATATTTCAGAAAACCAAGTATCTTTGTCCATACTCTCCAACAAATACTTAACACTTGTAATTTTAGTTCTGTAATTCTTATTTGATGGATTATTTATCGAAATTGTTGCAGATGAATCTAATGTAGCAACTCCAGTTTCATCCTCATCAAAACTATCTTCCGTAATCTTGTTACCTGTTGTGATTGAATTTGTACTTTTTACAAACTCCATAGTTGCATTGTATCTTTTAACAAATTCTTTCAAACAATGATCACCTTGCAATTGTTCTACATATGATTCACTGTCTTTATAATCCAAATCCTGAAAACAATCTAAAGCATCGTCAAAATTTCCATTTTTATAATTGTATTTTCCATCTTCATAGTAACATTCTAAATCTAAATCTGAGATTTTATCTCTGGATGACGCATTAGCAAGCACATCATGTGCTTCTTCATATTTATGATTTCGCATTAATTGCTTTGCATAGCCATATTTTGAATCATCCAATAATCTCTTCGAGTTTTTATACCCTTTCAGTTTCTTAAATTTAGATATTGCCTCTTTGTAGTCACCATTTTTCATTGCACTCTTTGCCGAACTATACGCTCGTATATTTCCTGTTGCAAAAAACGCAATAATTCCAATACAAATCACAACTATCAAGGCAATTATTTTTTTATTTTTTATGCCTTTCTTCATGCTCTCCTCCTATAATTATTTTATTAATAGTTACATATCTATTATATTCTTTTTAATGAATATATTCAACTTATAAAATATATTTCTTTTATTAAACGTATTCAATTTCGAAAACATCTCATATGCTATTAATATCAAATAATTTAGGAGGAAATATCGTGATTGACTACACACCGTTCTGGGATACTTTAGAAAAATCAAATGAAAATTGGTACACTCTGACCAAGAAACATAAAATATCAAGTGGCACCATGAGCCGACTCAAAAATAATAAAGATATTTCCACTCGTACAATTAACGATCTGTGTATGATTCTGCACTGTGATGTTGAAGATATCCTACGCTTCAAACCATCTGCCGACGATCAATCACTTTAACAAGTCCTTGTATATCTCTGCTTTTTCTTTCATTCTTCTGATCTTTGCTTCTTTATGCCTCTTAATCATGACTTCAATCACTGCGCCTGCTTTATCCACGACAACAGATACCATTGTCATGTATCCTAATAAAGTTACAATCTCATGCCCTGGCATAGTTAATAATGTATTTAAAATTTCCATATTCGATTCTCCTTATTTGTTTATAAAGATATCGCCACAATCTCTCATACCCTGCACATAAATCTCTCTGCACAGGACTCGATGATTTGTCGATACTTCACTGATATATTCTTCAAGTTTCTTTGTCTGTTCTTCATTTAAGCAAGATTTTAATTCCTGCAAATGACTTTCCTGCATCTTGACCGATTCTGCATAATCCTCGTCCAGTAGTTTTGTGCGTTCATGCACTTCCTTAATTAACTCCTCTGCAAGGTAACTATGCATCATTTCATTATAGATTTCTCTTTTCATCTGTTCCATACTTCCGTACCTCTTTCTTTTTTATCCTACTTTATCACACTTAATCCTACTTAGCAATATAATGCACTACCATGTGATAAGATACGGATAAGCGAGGTATGGATATGAAACCATTAAAAAAGAAAGTAAGTATCACATTAGACAGCGATCTGGTTGAAATGATCAAAACGATGGCAGAGGAAGATGATAGATCGTTTAGCCAGTACATCAATATGGTACTGAAAGAGTATGTAAGCCGTGAAAACGAAGGGACTACAAGAGAGTAGTCCTTATTTTTTTGCTGTGGGGATTTTTGGTGTTTCCTCTAGCCCATATTTGGAAAGAGGGGTAATGACCTGTAATATCGTCACATTGCACAAATTTTTCTTGTACTTTTGTGCATATTTACCTACTTATTTGTCGTAAGATTACCAATCTAGCGTTGTTTTTGGAAATAATTGGTACAAATATCGACATAAAATTTTGCTTTTATCACTCATTTTAAATTGATTTGAAATACTGATATTTTATCAAATAGATTTTGGAAGATATTTCCAGTGATTCTGGCACAATCTATACGTCCTGTCTGTATAACCATCAAAAAACCTAGCAATACTAAGGATTTTTTGCCCATAGAACGGCAAATTTTTTGGATGTATCACTCCCAACTATTTCCAAATTACGTTCACCCAAGACCTGCGTACCCAAATCGAGTACCCAGACGGTACCTGAGACCGACTTAAAATTAAGCCCGTTCCTTATCTTTCTCTACATTACCACTAGCACCATTCTCTTCATCTAATCTCTTTAACTCTGCCACACTGTCCGTAATCAGATCACTCTTTTCCATGACACTCTTTCTACTGATCGCACCGAGTTCTCTCATGGCTTTTAAATTAGACACCATTTCTGTTGTTGCAACTGGCATATTTACATTATATACGACCTCAACATCATTCGATACCTCAGTACCCTGCATTTTCAAGATCATCTGGAATCGTCTGAACCTTTCTTGAAACCCTTTGTTCAACCATTTCTTCGTTTCATCTGCATTGATATTTGCCATATGAAAGAGAATCTTCATAGATACTTCACTGATATTGGCAATATTTGTACTACTACCTAACACACTCGGAATACAAGCGATATCATTCAACATCTGCTTGATATTATCCAGATACAACTTAATCGTATTATAGTCCATCGTTGTACTCACAACCTTGTAATCTCCGTTATCAAGATTCATCACATATCCTGTTGCATCAGCAGGAATCGTTGATTCAATCCTTTGACCTACAGCCACAGGCATTGGATTTAAACTGTTAATATAGATTGCATCGCCCATCTTACTTAAGATATCTTCCAGATCGTCCATAATCGGCTTGATATCTGTTAACATACTTACGCCAAAGTTGTAGTCCATGTCATTGAAGTTATGATAATGAATAGGCAGACCGCACACATTAATCTTACTATCTTCCATATGTAGATATCCACCATCATTATTCCAATTCTCAACATAAGTAGGGTAGTATACGTTGTAGAATGTAATATTAGTAAAAACATCTGTCCATGTCTCAACAAACGCAATATAATTGCCACGATCATCATACACAGGATAACAGTCCCCACTGTCAAGTACCTTACTTTTAATGATTCCATCTTCTACATATACAACTTCGTACGCATCACCAAACTTGTTAACTCTATCCAGAATCTGATAATCTACTGTCTCGTACTGCCCTAATTTATATATTTCATTAAAATTCTTGATTGTATTTTCGTTGCCACTGAATGACACCTTCTTGCCAAGTAAGTACGTCGCATGGAATCTCAGTACCGTTTTAGCATAGTTTAGAATCGTTTTTCTTGTAATGAGTTCTTTACCTTTATAAGCAGAGTTCTCTCGCCCAAGCACCTTATGTCTGCCTGCCAGATAATCACGATTCGCAATACATTTTGTGATTCTGTTCACGTGATAAGGTTGATTCACTTCCTCAACAAACCATTTGGCAGGATTTTCATACTTGTTTTTATACTCTTCAATCGCCACGTTGTCTCTCCTTTCTGTTCTGTTTCTTCTATATAATACTGTTAAAATGGATACCATAATCCATTCTTCATTCCTTGAATACACAAGCACAACCCCATGACCAAGTCATCATGACTGCCACTGATTGCGCCCATACTTCCATTATCATTCGCCACGAATACCTTCATCTCTTCTAGCATATCCTTACTCTTAATCTGAATCAGTCCCTTATCGAACCATTCACGACAGTCATTGACAATAATAGATTTTGTCTTGTTGTTCGTGTCAAAGCCAACACGCCAGATTGTCCTCTGGAATTCATCATATGTCTTATACTTGGTCATGTTCATATAATGCTGTTCATAGCGCAGACGTTCAATCACACTATGCCCACCACTTGCTTTCTCAACTGTAAGCAACGCCTCCGATCTGTATCTGCCTAAAGCATTTAAGACATCGGCATACTGATATGGCTTGATCTTATTATTCCTAAACTCAGCCACTTGTTGACCTTCTCTGTTTAACACGATAGCAGTAGAGTAGTCCTGTCCCAATCCTTCTGAGCAATCGACACCTATATAATATTTCTCGCCCATTCGTGGCAACTGCCAGATATGAAACGTCTTACCAAGATACGGCATTAATATAGTAGGTAACCCTGTGACCTGTTTCTTTGCTAATGGCTTGATCTTGTTCTCTACGATCGTAGTCAATGATGCCGTGATCCTCTTAGAATCAAATAACTGTTGCCCTGTGGTCAAGAAACATTCAGTATCCGTTGATGGATATTCTACTTGGAATGTATCAAGTCCATCCGTAGATACTTTCTTTCTACGCCAAGCAATCTGAGCCAAAGAAGCACCCATCTTTAATAATTCCTGTTCATCTTCGTCAAGTTCCATGTCTTTAATTTTCTGTGACGTTCTTGCCTCATACTCAGCCACCGCTTGTTCATACTGGTTAGAAAACAAGGATTTGCCATTGATCCAATTGAAAAAGAATGGTTTATATGAATTGTCACCGTTCTTTGCTTGAATATATAGTTCTGAAAATTTGTTAAATCCATTTGCCGTAGATTCAATAATGATTCTTCCAGATTCACTAACTGCCTGTGATAATGCGTGTAACTGTTTATCTGCGTTCTTCCAAAAAGCAAATTCAGATAAATGCACAATACCATTCAACGTATCTCCACGTCCAATCTCTTTGTTCCCTGCCGTCAAGCAAGTGATCTTACTGCCGTTATCAAAGCATAACGCCTGTCTGTTATTTACGATCAACTTCGGTTTAATGATATCTGGTAAACTGTGATACTGTTGTTTCAATTTGTCAAAGATAGTGTTACAACTTGATTGATTATGAGACACCAAAAAACAAGTCGTATTCTCATGCACTACACATTCTCTAATTGACAATGCAATGGTAATAGATGAAATGCCTAACTGACGACTCTTTAAGATAATGTTATTTGACTGCATATTCTGTACCAATTCTTTCTGTTCATCTGTTAGGATAAATGGCACAAGTTTTCCTTCTTTGTCAGCAATCTTGATAAATGATTCGATCCAAGCCACTTTGTTTTCATCTTGCCATAACCACGCAAGTTTTTGTGCATTTGCCTTACTGATCATCACGCACCGCCTTTAAGCGCAGGAATGTTTATACCAGATAATAATACATCTAACTCATCTTCGCTATCTTCAAAGAAGTCACTGTTGTGGAAGTTTTCAACATACTTTGCTGCATTGACATCTCCATTCAGTGCCTTGTTCATCATCTTCTGGTAAATCTGCATTGTATTCAAGGTTCTCATGTTCTTCATATATATTTTGATTGCTTTTTGAGCATCATCTCTAATGAGCCAGTTATTCTCACAAAATTCCTCTGTTTTATTTGTTCCGTCTTTGCTTTTAAACTGCATATCACACTGACACAGTTCGTCCCATTTGCATCTTTTTTTCTGGTCTGACAGATACCACTGCACATATTTTGCGATGTGATAAGGGCAGATTTCCTGCATTTTTTGAAGCAATGTTTTATCTTTACTTTTTGCCATTTGTTTCTCCTTTCCTGTTTGATTTTAAAAGTCCAATAATATCCGATTGCGCAACTTGTTGTGCGATCGAAGTTCAACATTTAAGTGAGCGTAGCGAATCTAATGTTGGACATCTAGGGGTTTGGGGCTTGTCCCCAAGAGGATGAGGAAACCTTTACACTCAACAACTTATCTGGCACCATCCGACACACATTTTGTTGTAGGTCAAACGCCCACACCTACGGGTGGTCATTTCGACCAACACAAAATATATGTCAGTATGGGTGCCTATTACCATAATAAACACGCAAAAAACGCTTCGCTTATTTTCGCTCTCTGTCAATTGCGACAAGCGCAATTTCCTATTGGGGAAGATTACTTTTTCTTTTTAAAATTTTTAAAATCGTCGTTTTCTTCAGTATTTATAAGGGTTTTGATGCAAAATAGGTACGAAATTGGTGACACCCTATATAGAAGGGTTACACCAAAAACGTACCTAAAATGGCAAAAAGTCCAGTATTTATAAGGGGAAAACGACGATTATTTTGTAGGAATAATCTTCCATACTCTCATTTGCTTTGCTTTCTTTTCACCGTTAACTCTACGGTTTGTCTTAGTTTCCTCTATCTTAAAAGGAATTCCCATCGTTTCTAATTTCTCATTGATTGTCTTTGCTGTTTTAACGACTCTTCCATTCTTGCGTAAACTAAGTTCCTGCACGAGTTTATCTTTCTGTGACTTATCGCAAAATTCTGTTTTATCATTCGCATATCTATCCAAAGTAAAGATGATATTAATGTACTCTGGTTCGTAAATCTCATACTTCCATTTGATTATGTTGCCAAATCTGTCATATTTATGCGTCCTCTCGAACTTATCAGCAAGATATGAGCAGTATCCATAATCGCTGAGATTTATCATCTTATTGTATAATTCGATATCGCTTTCTTTTTTCTTAAGCATCAATTCATTGACCTTCAAGCAATTATCCTTTTTATCAGTATAGATAATTCCACTCTTATCTACATTAGCGTTAAATCTTGGATACTCTTTGTAAAATTCATCTTCTCCGTTAAAATCGAGGAATTGTGCAGGCGCAATATTTTTCTTAATTTGTGTGATCATACCGCCTAATTGTTCATTGGTTCTCGCACGAATGTAAACATCAATCTTCTCTGAGTATGCGCCATTGTCTTTCCTTCTGCCGATACGTCGTCTGCCCATGCACTGGATCAGCGAACCAAAATCACGAATGTCAATCATGACCTCTTTTACGTCTTTATCTTTAATATTTACGCCTGCATCTAGGCAAGCAGTAGTGATGAGTAGGTTTTCCTCGAATCTCTCGTTCTCAAGCATCTGACTCAATTTATCCTTGTTCATATACTTGGCATAATCTTTGTTGCTATCACTACAGCAGAAGATGGCATTATCCTCAAATTGCTTGTATAATTCGTATGCCTTCTTGGCAGATTCAATAAAGAAGATTGCCTTTGTGCCTTTGCAAATTACCTCTTCTGCCTTGCGTTTAAATGCATCCTCACGATAGAAGAAGTAGAGTTGGTTAATGAATGACCAATTGGTAGGTATTTTGTATTTCAGTGGCTTTATGCCTTCTCTGATGCCTAATTTCTGGGCGTTATCCGCCAAATAATCTCTCATGTAGGATTCGATATTCTCGCCAGTGGCAGACATAAATATTTTGACCGCAGTAGGACATTCCATGATCATGTCATAAGCCACGTCCGTCGTGTCATTGAAGGACGCATCTTCGGTGAAGTAGTGGTACTCATCTGATACAATGTAACCGTAGTCGTATGGGTTAAAGAAGTCCTCCTCTCCGAAGTCATTGTATCTTGACTTGTGCATGGAAAACTTCTGATATGTCACTATATCAATCACATCATCTTTGCCGTCCGCTTCAATCTCCATGATGAACTGATCAACGCATTTACGTCTATGTATAAGGAAGAGAATCTTTTGCCCCTCTTCCTTTGCAATATCGTATAAGGTATTTTTAATAAAGTAGGACTTGCCAACGCCAGTACCCGCTTCAATAATGACAGGTACATCTGGTTCCCATTTCTGAATATCTTCAACTGTAATTAAATCGCTTACTCTTGTATTTTTGCTTACTTTTTTTACGTTTGTTGCCATATTTGTTTGATCTCCTTGTTTGATTATTTAGATAAGTATTCTTTGATTGTCTTTTCCAGATTCTCAGATTGTCTAAATATAAATACATTCTTGTCTGGACATTTTTCATTACGTTCCATCTTCTTTAAGATGAACCCCTGCATCATTAAATATCCTGCGAGTGCTTGATTGAATATAATTTTATTATCTGTTTTTGTTTTGTTCATGTGTTTGTTCTCCTTGTTTTGTATTTGTTTAGTTTAGTAGTTGACAAACTGTCGATTACTGAATATTAATTAGTAGTTTCTTGACTTAAATTTTTGCTACCACTATTGTTGGTAGGTAATACTTTAGTCCGTTAAATTGTATGACCTAAATTCTGAGTACCAAGATTGTTGGCACTTAAAACTTTAGTCCGCTAAACTGAGGACTACTGACCTAAATTTGACCCGCCAACATTATTGGCGGTTAAGATTTTGAGTGCTAACATTATTAGCACCTAAAATTTTGGTAGGAAGATTGTTCATACCTAAATTTTGGTCTACGAACAATCTTCGTGGTCAAAATTTTAGTTATGCGAATAATTCTTTTTTCAATGCTATTCTTTCCTCTCTTGCTATATTAAGCAAGTCCTCTTTTAATTCTTCTGTACCATTGAAGAGGAATATTGTTTTGATTTTGTTTTTTCTATCTGGTTGCACTTGCACAATATGATGACCTCTGCGCAATAATTCGTTTGTTAGATCACCATTATGTATTACAATTCTGTCATCACTTGTATATTCCATTATTCCTTCACCTCGATTGAATAGTTTAGTAGATTTGTCTTAGTAAGCGCATAGCAATATGGCTCTTGTGGGATTATCTCATCATATCTCTTCACTCTTTTTCCATAAATATCTTTCACAACGTCAATAAAATATTTATCTGGATAAAACTTATCCTGTGGCAATTCAATGTGAAGATTTGTATCTGTATCCCATAAAAGAGTATCGTTGATTGCATCTATATCAATCTTTGTGATTACATGACCCTTTTTCAGTGTAATCTTCTCTTTTAATTTATACTTATCTTTTATGTTTTGAAACTCTTCAATGCTATGTCTTTCAATACAATGATAAAATTCTGGCAAGTCCAATATATCTACCAGATAATGTTTCACATGCTTCTGATATCTTGAACTGTAATATCCCAAAAATGCGCTGTCGATTGCGAGCAACATCATCATTGCTTCATCAGTTAAACCTTCTTTTTGTAAATCATATAATGACCAAAGTAGTAATACTGTTGACCCCGCATATTTCTCTGTGTAATTTTGTCGTGTGATATTCTCCATGAGATTTGGATTGATAGATTCTTCGTTTTTATAATCAATATTTGAAAATCTTGTGATGTGATTATCGAAACATTTGCCTTTGTGCAATGCCAGATCAACGCCAATTCCTTCTGACTGTGTGGCGTTCTTTGTTTTTCCTTTGAGGTCTTGACCCTCATGTCCTTTGACTTTCTTCTTTAATAAAAATATTTCTTCGACATTCCATCCCATTACTTGCTTTAAGATTGCGCAAGACAATAATGAGTCAATGTCGTCCGTTAATATCGTATGATATTTATTTTCTGTGTCTTTGTACCAAGTAGGTACATTATTTGTTGCTTTCTGTGTCATAAAAATCACCAATTGGTGAACAAGATGAACTAGCACCTTGTCCTTCCAATTGATAATCAATGACAAAGAAAGCGAATAAGAATAAATCCATCTTATTCACCTTCCCTTCTGCTTAATTTGCGTACTTCTGTTACTGAGTTTCTCCAACTAAAATTAAAATCATTATTGAAACTAAAATATAATTACCCTATGCCCTAAGACAGGGCACAGCAGTTATTTGTCGACCGAGTTATTTTTGACGCGGGCTTTTTTGCTTGTTTTCTTTTCCTCTCGTGGCTTCAATAAGCCATAACAGCAGTTTAACCAATCATTGTACATCTTCTCGGTTGGAATCACTTCGCATCTTTCGATGCCTTTAATCCATCTGGTCGAGCACCCGAGACACTCAGCCATATATTTTTGTGTTAAATTGTGGTAAATCCTTAAAAACTTTAATCTATCTCCGCCAAGCATCTCTTTGCTCCTTTCATTTATTCACTTACTGTTGGAGTGACAGTTGATCCTGCCACAACAACTCCACTGTCATCAATCAGTGCAACTGCATAGTATTCAGAGCAGTATACAGTAGTTGTTCTTGTGCTTGCATCTCTCGCAGGTTCGACAAAAGGATTCTCTTTTGGAATTAAACCAATAGATTCCTTTTTAATTGTAAGAATATAACCCTCATGTTTCGCTGTGTCGTATAATCTGTCAGTTACAAGTACAGGGATACCTCTGAAATAACCTAATAAGTTATTCTGCATCACACCTGTGCCATCTGTAGTAAATGTCTTTGTCTTGTCAACAAATCCATCCATTTTAAGGAAAGATGGAACAAAAGCGCTATGGATATAAATTCCTGCAAAATCTTCTGCGTTAGCATCATCTCCATAAAGACCTAAGATAGCGTTCATCTCATCGAACGTGATCTGATGTTTTGTAGCAAGTTGACTTTTTAAAGGTGTTGTCAGCGCAACATTAATGCAATCTGTATCCAGTTTTCTGGCAAGTGAGATTGCCTGCTGTTTGGCGGCTTCATCTAAAGCGTTACCGAACTCAACTGCGTCGTCGTAATCATTTACGGATACAGCAGGAGCGGCTACCATCTTAATAGTTGCCTGTGTGCTTGTCTGCTTTAACGCTGTCTTATCCATTGCAGTTCCAACTGTAATGTCTTTTGCATCACCGATATAAGCCCATTTAGGCATGCTAACTGTTTCCCCAGGTTTTCCAACTAAAGATTTAACAACCTTTGCACACTGGGAGATAACTACTTTTCCTTCGATTTTTTCTCTGACTAATTCCGCATAAACGTCTGGAATAATCATGTTTTTATTAACTGCATTTGTAGAATTGTTTACAATATTTGCCATTGTGTTTTCCTCCTATATTATTTGTTAATTTGTGTTTTAATTTCTGAGACATCTTCTCTGATGTCATCAAGGTCATCCTTATAAGATGTAAGCACTTGAACGAATTCTGCATTTGTGGCAGATAATTTTTCGTTCTGTTCCTGTGCTTTTGAGATGACCGAATATAATTTTTCTTCTCTGTTTTCGTTTTGTGTCTGCGATTTTTCCCACAATTTCCATATAAAAAAAGCCATGGCAATTACCATGACGATAGGGAATCCTAGTTGACTTATCGCAGTTTGTAGTGCATTGTAATTCACTCCTTTGTCCTTTCCGAAAACCGTATATTAGCCGAGCGCAAAAGTTCTCTCGGCTAACGAGCGCAAAAGTTCCGTCGTTTCCCCAGATGTGTGGAATTATCTGGCTAACGCCTTATACAGTTCAGGATTGTCTTGAAACAACTGCGCTTTTTCACCGTAGGACATTTTCTTAAAGTCGGCTTTGGTAACTGCTTGCTGTTTACCATGATTGGTGGGTTTATTACCGTTGTTTAACAGATAACCATTGATTGCCACACTTACGGCTTCTAATCCTGCGTCCACATCTTCGCCAAGATTGAGATACTGTCCTAACTCTGTTGGCAGTCCAAGTTCATTAAGTTTAGTAGATAACTCTGCTTGGCGTTCCTTTGCCAGTAGTTTCTGTTCTCTGACTTCTAACTCTTTCATGCGGTTTTCAAATTGAATTTCGCTATCTGATTTTTTCGCAGGTTTGTATTGTTTCAATTCTTCCTTTACAGTTCTGAGTTCGTTGCTGTACTTTGTACGAATCTTATCGCCCTCAGATTGAAGAATCTGCTGTACTCCTGCTAACTGTTCATCAGATAAGTTTAAATTTTCTAGTTCCATGCTTCACGTCCTTTCCAGTTGCATACAAAACGCCCTGCAATAGCAGTTCTATCTGTCGCCCCTGTAATGATGTTGTTAATTTGTTGTATCAAAAAAAGACCTATCAATTGCGATAGATCTCTTTCTTCCTTATTATATAATTGTTTCTAAAGTCGCAGATTACGACCTTAGGATTTCTAATATGGCATTTTGCCACCTTTGGACATAACATAGGGAGTATCTGTTGTGACACCCCCTGCTACGTCTCTATATACATTTGAATTAAATAACGAACATTTTTATGTTGGGGATATGCTTCTCCATATAGACACATTTCAAATTTCATTTTGTGCCGTAAATACGGGACTTGTAAATAATTTCCATTTTTTCAAAGTCGCTAAAAACCTAGTGTTTTAGCCAAATTTTGACTTGTCCACGTTGGCAATTTGATAGCGTTACATGTCTAATATATGCTTCTCCATATACGCACATTTCGTGTTCTGGATATCCAGTACATTTGAAAATTAACAAAAATTTCGTACTGGATATCCAGAACATTTTAACCCAATATCAAATGCTAACATTCTTTGATTTTCAAAATATATGCTTCTCCATATACACACATTTCACCAACCGTTTTTTTCGGCTGTTTGTCATTTTTAAAAAAATATTTAACCGAAAAAAACGGTTGTTTTTTGACCAATATCAAAAGTTCAATTTTCTCGATTCTCAAAATATATGTGCCCCCCTTATAGACACATTTCGTGTTCCGTATATACGGAACATTTTAAAATTGGCAAAAATTTTGTTCCGCATATACGGTACATTTTTGACCAATATCAAATGCTAACATTTTGTATTTTGGCGTCTTTTAAGAGATACCCCATTCTCCATATAGTGACTTTTTTTGTACCGCAAATACGGTACATTGTAATTTTTAAGTAATAAATGTACCACAAATACGGTACAATTATTTTTGTCTGATAGCGTTACATCGTTCTTCCTATACCGACACTTAGCACATCGTCTGTAATTGGCTATTTTACTGAGTTTTTTGATAGTTTCTGAGAGGTAACTGAGAAGTTTTTTGACGTTTTTTTACTAAAATTCATGTTCTCCCTATTGTTGTACTTAACAAATCTTTAAAAACCCTTGTAAAATAAGGACTTTGTTATTTTATTTTTGAGGCAAGGGAGAAGTTTTTTGACTCTTTTTTACTATTCTACTACCATCTCTCCTATAGTTCCACTTAACTGATCGTCAAAATATGGCTTAAAATCTGGATTTGGTAACCGTATTTTTAAGGCAAGGGGATAATTTTGGATTGATTTTTACTATTTTATTGTTCTGCTATCATGTCTCTCCTATACTGGTACTTAGCGCAACCGCTAAAGCCGTTATAAATACTGCATTTAAAGCACATATTTTTTTAAAAGGGGAAGATTTTGGGCTGATTTTTACCACTTTTATCTTTCCATCCATATGTCTCCCTCGTATAATATCTTTTAGATACATAAATACATGTATCTAGTTACCAAATAAATATT
>OCPX01002003.1_pt1 | contig 13759 bp, 10 predicted proteins | sample 1538771 | NCBI WGS metagenome assembly OCPX01 (sample SAMN04571725, study PRJEB22368) | human gut metagenome | biome: human gut; material: stool | host: Homo sapiens | place: Luxembourg | collected 2012-11-01 | reverse complement strand
CCGGCTGACACGACGGTGTAGACTTTCTTTCGCTATTGAAAGAAAGTCACCCGTCGGAGACAAAAGAAGAACGAGCCGCCGGAGGCACGTTCCTTACGCAAAAGGGACTGCTGAAAGAAAGTCACCCCCGTATCCCCCAAAAGAACACCCCCTCCCCCTCCCGCATACACTGTCACAGGAACATTCCGGAAAGGAGCCATTTCCATGCCCAAGATCTATCTCAGTCCCAGCACTCAGGAATATAACCCCTACGTCACCGGCGCCGGGTCAGAGGAATCCTTCATGAATCTGCTGGCCGATGCCATGGAGCCCATTCTGCTGCTCAACGGCATCCAGTTCTCCCGCAATACGCCGGACATGACCGCCGCCTCCTCCATCCGGCAGGCCAACGCCGGACAGTACGACTTCTATCTGGCCCTCCACTCCAATGCCTCCGGCCCCGGTGCCGAGGGCCAGAGCCGGGGCATTCTCGCCTTCTACTATCCCACCAGCGCCAACGGCCGCCGGGCGGCGGAGCTGTTCGTGGAAAACCTCCGGGACATCTACCCCCTGCCGGAGAAGGTGTCCACACGGGCCACCACCTCTCTGGGAGAGATCCGCCAGCCCCGGTTCCCCTCGGTGCTGTTGGAGCTTGGCTACCACGATAACCCCGACGATGCCCTGTGGATCCAGGAGAATATCCCCCGCATCGCCGCCAACCTGGTGCTGAGCCTCACGGAATACTTTGGCCTGCCCTACACCACCCCCACTCCCCAGCCGGGTCAGGTATCCACCGTCTCCGGCGGCCCGGTGAACCTCCGCTCCGGCCCCTCCCTCCAGTCCACGGTAACGGCCCGGCTCCCCGACGGCGACGGCGTGACGGTGTACGGCCGCTATCAGGACTGGTACGTGGTGTCCCACGGGGAGCATCTGGGCTACGTCAGCGCCCCCTTTATCCGCCTGTCGTAAGACATCGGCAAGATCTCCCCGGCGACCTGCGAAAATAATAAACAGAATGTGGTTTTTCTCTTGACAGTTTTGCACAATTCGATTAAACTATTAGGAAGATTATCATCGGAGATTCAAGGGGGATCTTCGGTTATTTTCTGCCCTGAACGGAGCTATCCGTTTTCATACGTTAAAACAACATAGGAGGAATATCTGTCATGACGACAATCGGCTGGATCGTATCCGTTGCTGCCTTCGTCGTTGCGGCGGTGATCTTTTTCCTCCTCGGTATTCGCTATCGCAAAAGCGTAGCGGAAAGAGAAATCTCCAGTGCGGAGGAAGAAGCCACCCGCATCATCAACGAAGCCATCAAGAGTTCCGAAAATAAAAAGAGAGAAGCACTTCTTGAAGCCAAAGAAGAGATTTTGAAAAACCGCAGCGAATACGAGAGAGAGGTCAAGGAGCGCCGTGCCGACCTGCAAAAGCAGGAGCGCCGACTGCAGCAGAAGGAGGAAAACCTCGATCACAAGATGGATTCCATCGAGAAGAAAGAGGAAGCTCTCACCGCAAAACACGCCGCCGCCGACAAGGCTGCGGAGGAGATCAAAAACATCAAGCACAGCCAGATGGAGATGCTGGAGCGCATCTCCGGCTTCACCGCCGACGAGGCCAAGGATTACCTGATCGCTCAGGTGGAGTCGGATGTCACCCACGAGACTGCCATCAAGATCAAGGAGATCGAGGCCCGCGCCAAGGAAGAGGCCGATCAGCGGGCTCGTGAGATCGTGGCCACCGCCATCCAGCGGTGCGCTGCCGACCATGTGGCCGAGATCACCGTCAGTGTGGTTCCCCTGCCCAATGACGAGATGAAGGGCCGCATCATCGGCCGGGAAGGCCGCAACATCCGGACGCTGGAGACCCTTACCGGCGCCGATCTCATCATCGACGACACGCCGGAGGCCATCACCGTCTCCTGCTTTGAGCCGGTGCGGCGCGAGGTCGCCCGTCTGGCTCTGGAGAAGCTCATTGCCGACGGCCGCATCCATCCCACCCACATCGAGGAGATGGTGGAGAAGGCCCGCCGTGAGGTGGACGCCGTCATCCGCTCCGAGGGTGAGCGGGCCGTGCTGGAGACCGGTGTCCGGGGCATCCACCCGGAGCTGCAGAAGCTGCTGGGCCGCCTGCACTACCGCACCAGCTACGGCCAGAACGTGCTGCAGCACTCCATTGAGGTCAGCCACATCGCCGGTATGATGGCGGCGGAGCTGGGCGCCGACGTCCAGACTGCCAAGCGTGCCGGTCTGCTGCACGATATCGGCAAGGCCGTGGACCATGAGATGGAGGGTACCCACGTCTCCTTGGGCGTGGAGTTCTGCCGGAAGTACCGGGAGAAGGAGGACGTCCTCCACGCCATTCAGGCCCACCACGGCGACGTGGAGTGCAAGACGCTGGTGGCCTGTCTGGTGCAGGCAGCCGATGCCATTTCCGCCGCCCGGCCCGGCGCACGCCGTGAGAATCTGGAGAACTATATCAAGCGTCTGGAGAAGCTGGAGGAGATCACCAGCAGCTATCCCGGCGTGGAGAAGAGCTACGCCATTCAGGCGGGCCGTGAGGTTCGTGTCATGGTGAAGCCCGAACAGGTCTCCGAGGATCAGATGGTGATCCTGGCCCGTGAGCTGGCCCACCGCATCGAAAACGAGCTGGAGTATCCCGGCCAGATCAAGGTTCACGTGCTGCGTGAGACCAAGGCTGTGGAATACGCCAAGTAAACATCCTTCCATACGGCTTATCCCCAACGGCGCACCGCAGCAGTGGTGCGCCGTTTCTTTATGCCCTTTAACTTTGCTTTAGGAAGCGGTGGTATCCTGTCCTCAAAACCCGAAAAATCGAGGACTCTGCCATGAAACGTATCCCACTCATTCTTTCGCTGGCCCTGCTGCTGTTGCTGCCGGCCATCGCCCTGTATCCAATGCTCCATGCCTCCGCCGAAAAGGATGGTGTCGATAGCAGCACAGCCATTCAGGAGGCCGCCCCATCGGAAGTCGCCCCATCGGAAGTCGCCCCATCGGAAGTCGCCCCGTCGGAAGCCGCCCCGTCGGAAGCCGCCCCGTTGGACAGCGCCGTCGCTGCCCCCGCCGCTCCCGTTGCCGTCAGTGGTTCTATCGACACCGATGATTTTCCCCTCACCGACGGCCAGCAGCAGGCGCTTCACCGCTATATGACCGCCTACTATACCACGCTGGGGGACCTGACGGAGGCGAGCACCGACGGCGTATTCTGCGCCGATGACATCGCCGCCTATGAGCAGGCGGTGTGGCGCAGCATCGTGGCCGTCCGCTCCGCTGCACGGGAGGACCTCTCCCTCAGTACGTGTACCTACACTCTCACCGTTACCGACATATCCGGCGGCGAGGACCGGCTGGAGGTGAGCCTTACCGAGGACAACACCCAGCAGTTCCGTGGCGTCCCGGAGCTATCCATGCAATACGGCGTTCTCCACACCTTCCTGCTGCGCCGGAACGGCGATGACAACTGGCAGGTGGCAGATCACGACTGCGACAACGGCGGCTTCTACGGCTTTGTCTATGACCCGGAGACCGGAACCGACGCCCGTCTGGCGGAGATGCTGACCCAACTGACCCAACGCCACGCCCAACAGGGTCTGACCGGTCGGGAACTCTCCTGCTCCCACCCCTATGACCGCACCGCCGCCGTGAGCTATCTGATGCAGTGGGTAGCCCGGCGCGATCCCGATTGGGCCGCCTACGACGACTACGGCGGCAACTGCATCAACTTTGCCTCCCAGGCCCTGTACGCCGGGGGCATCCCCATGAGTGACCACTGGTACTGGGCCGGGGAGGAGGACTACTCCTACGCTTGGATCAACGTGGGCGGCTTCACGGATTGGGTCACCGGCGACCCCTCCCCACTGGTGTGCGACCCCGACGCCGCCTACTACACCGGCCATCCCGGTGACCTGATCCTCATGGGCATCGAGACGGCCCGCAACCACGCCACCACCATTTCCTCCCTTGTGGCGGACGAGGAGGGCCGGACCGTGGACTATCTCCTCTGCTCCAACACGGATAATCTGCTGAATTTCCCCGCCGGAGCCTACTACTATACCAACCAGCGGCTCATTCGCATCTTCGGTTGGGAATGATCCTTCGCAGTCTCGGCCGGGGATGATCCTCTGCATCCCTGGCTGGAAATAAGCCCTATCATCTCCGGCCGGGAATAAGACGTTGCGCCCTGACAGTTTTGTGGTATAATAGGACTGTCAGCGGACAGAGCCATGTCCAGTTACCATGTCCACTTTTGTCCGCAGAATGTACCAATTCACCGGGAGGATACCCTATGGAATTTCGTGTGCTGGCACTGGGAGATGTTACCAGCGAGGATGGCACCCGCCATCTGGCCCGTACTCTGCGCCCCTTTCAGAAGGTCCACGGCGTGGACTTCACCGTGGTCAACGGGGAGAACGTCTCCGGCGTAGGGCTGACCCCGGATCAGGCGGAGGATCTCTTCGCCGCCGGTGCCGATGTCATCACGCTGGGCAACCATACGTGGGGCAAAATGCAGGTCGCTGACTATTTGGAGGACAGTCCCTACATCCTGCGGCCTGCCAACTTTTCCCCCCGCACGCCGGGCCGTGGCGTGGGAGTCTACGACTGCGGCCGCTTCCGCATCCGGGTCATCTCCCTCATCGGCCGTTGCGATCTGTCATGGGGCAGCGATAACCCCTTTACCACAGCGGACCGCCTGCTGGCGGAGCCGGACGCTCCCACCTTCACGGTGGTGGATTTTCACGCTCAGGCCACCAGCGAAAAGCTGGCCATGGCCTACTATCTGGACGGCCGGGTCTCCGCCCTGTGGGGGACCCACACCCACGTCCCCACCGCCGACCAGCGGGTGTTCCCCAAGGGTACCGGCTACCTGACGGATCTGGGCATGACCGGTGCCGTGGAGTCGGTGCTGGGCATCCAGCCCCAGCAGTCGGTGGAGATGTTCTTAGGCGGTCTGCCGGGCCGCTTCCGCCCCGCCTCCGGCCCCTGCAAGGCTCAGGGGGCACTCTTCACACTGGACAGCGCCACGGGCCTGTGTACGGCGGTGGAGCGGGTGGATATCCGCTGACGGTCCGGCATTTGTCACGCAAAATCCGTCACATAGAAGCTGTCACACAGGACCCGTTCCGCAGGTTCTGTCACATAGGAGAAATGAGCCATGTCTGTTGAAAAGGTCCGGGCGTACCTGACGCCCTATGGGGTGACCCAGCGTATCCGGGAGCTGGAGGTCTCCAGCGCCACGGTGGAGCTGGCCGCCGCCGCTCTGGGGGTGGCCCCCGCCCGCATCGCCAAGACCCTCAGCTTCAAGGTGGGAGAGCGGCCCATTCTGGTGGTGGCCGCCGGGGACGCTCGCATCGATAACGGCAAATACAAGCACTTTTTCGGCGTCAAGGCCAAAATGCTGACGCCGGAGGAGGCCGTGGAGCGCATCGGCCACGCCGTGGGCGGCGTATGCCCCTTCGCCCTGCCGGAGGACGTGTCCGTGTATCTGGACGAGTCTTTGCGGCGGTTTGAGACGGTGTTCCCCGCCGTGGGCAGCGCCGCCTCTGCCATCGAGCTGACCTGCCCGGAGCTGGAGCGCTGCTGCGGAGAGCGGTTCTGCCGATGGGTAGACCTCTGCCGTGGCTGGCAGGAGGCATAAAAGGAGGACGCTATGGCAAAAATTCTACACACGGCGGACTTCCATCTGGACAGCGCCTTTACCGCCCTGCCGGAGGAGAAGGCCCGGCTGCGCCGTCAGGAAGCCCGCCAGTTAACGGACCGGCTGGTGGACTACGCCAATGACCACGGCGTGGAGCTGCTGCTGCTGGCCGGGGATCTCTTTGACTCCGACCAGCTCTACGGCCAGACGGCACAGGAGCTGGCCCGGTCGCTGGCCCGCTTCCGGGGCCACGCCGTCATCGCCCCCGGCAACCACGACTTCTACGCCGCCTCCAGCCCCTACGCCCGGCTGCTGTGGCCGGAAAACGTCCACATCTTCCGGGAGGAGCGGCTCCAGCGGCTCCCCTTCCCTCAGTACGGCTGCGTAGTATACGGAGCCGCCTTCACCTCCCCCGACGCTCCCGCCGGGATCCCCGGCTCTCTTGGCCCGGAGGATGAGGGGCTGGCCCGCATCCTGCTGCTCCATGGAGAGGTGGGGGTGCGGGACAGCCGCTACCGGGCCATGACCCTGAAGGACGTGGAGCAGAGCGGCGCCGACTATCTGGCGCTGGGCCACGTCCATGCTTTTGGCGGCGTGCAGCAGGCAGGGCGCACCTTCTGGGCCTATCCGGGCTGTCCGGAGGGCCGGGGCTTCGACGAGCTGGGGGACAAGGGCTTCCTCACCGGTACCGTGGAACCGGGACAGGTGAAGCTCACCTTCGTCCCCTTCGCCCGCCGCCGGTATCAGTGGCTGACGGCGGACGTCACCGGCACAGATCCGCTGGAGGCCCTGCGCCGGGAGCTGCCCCCTCACCCGGAGACGGACATCTTCCGCATGGTGCTCACCGGCGAGACGGAGGAGCCGCCCCGGCTGGACGCCCTCTATGACGCCCTGTCCCCGGACTGCTTCTATCTGGAGCTGCAGGACCGCACCACCCGCTGCCGGGATCTGTGGGAGCACTGCGGAGAGGACACCCTGCGGGGGTTGTTCCTCCGGGATCTGCGCCAGAGGTACGACGCTGCTCCGGAGGAGGAGAAGCCCCGGCTGCTGCAGGCCGCCCGATTCGGCTTGGCGGCGCTGGAAAACCGGGAGCTGTAAAGCACTTTCAATTTACTGCCCACGGCGCAGGCCGTGAGAGAGGAGCCCGCCCCATGAAAAAGATCCTCATGATCGGCACCGGCGGCACCATCGCCTCGGAGATGACGCCGGAGGGCCTGACACCGGAGCTGAACACCCACCAGCTGCTGGCCTATCTCCCCCGCATCGCCCAGCTGTGCCATGTGGACTGCATCCAGCTGTACAGTCTGGACAGCACCAGCATCCATCCCACCCACTGGCTGGGGACGGCCCAAGCCATCCGGGAGCACTACGACGACTACGACGGCTTCGTCATCAGCCACGGCACGGACACCATGGCCTATACGGCGGCGGCCCTGAGCTATCTGGTTCAGGACAGCCCCAAGCCCATCATCCTCACCGGCGCCCAGAAGCCCATCTGGTTCGATGGCACCGACTCCAAGCGCAACCTCACCGACGCCTTTCTCTACGCCTGCCGGGGCTGCGGCGGCGTGCAGATCGTCTTTAACGGCCGGGTCATTCTGGGGACCCGTGCCCGCAAGACCTACTCCAAGAGCTTCCGGGCCTTCTCCAGTGTCAACTACCCCGATCTGGCGGTGGTGCAGGACGAGCATCTGCTGCAATACATCCGCTGTGAGAGCCGGCCACGGCCCCTGTTCTATGACCGGCTGGATCCCAATGTGGGGCTGCTGAAGCTGATCCCCGGCACGGAGGATGCACTGGCGGAGTTCATGCTGGGCCGCTACGACGGCCTCATCATCGAGAGCTTCGGCGTAGGCGGTCTGCCGGAATACGACGGCGGACACCTGTATGACGTGGTGCGCCGTGGGGTGGAGCGGGGCAAGCTGGTGGTCATGACCACGCAGGTCCCCAACGAGGGCAGCGACCTGACGGTGTACCATGTGGGAGGACACCTGAAGAGCACCCTCCGGCTGCTGGAGGCCTACGACATGACCACCGAGGCCGCCGTGGCCAAGCTCATGTGGATCATGGGGCAGACCCGTGAGTTTTCGGAGGTGGAGCGGCTGTTTTACCAGCCTGTGGCGCAGGATATCCTCCGGTTCGGAGACGAATAAGATGTCTGCTCCGGCGGGACACTGGGTGTGTCCTGCCGGAGTATTTTTTTGTACTCCGGTGCAGACTAACAGGGCAAAAAAGGGAGGCGGACAGTCAGCTGTCCGCCCCAAGTGAGGAGAAAAAATGGATAAAGCATCGAAAATGCCGTCCCTCAGACGAGGGCCAGCACCAGCCACAGCAGGCCGATGACACCGCCGCCCAGCAGCGCCGCCATCCATGTGGTGAGCCGTCTGCGCCGGGGCGGAGCCCCGTGGGTGCGGGCGTAGCTCTTGGCGATGCGGACCGCCTGCTCCACCACCTGCTGGGATGAGACGCCGCCGCCTGCGGCGTCGTTGCTGAGAATAAAGATCGCCTGCTCGAAAATATGGGGATCGGGGGACTCCACCACGATCACCCGTCTGGAAATACCTTTTACCAAGGCCACGCCCTCCTCTGTCCGGTGATGTTTGACAGATAGAGTATTTCCGGCGCCGGCGGCGGTTATACCTGCCGGGGGTGGTTTTCTCCCGGCAGGGGCAGGTGTACCGCCAGCACGGCGCAGTCATCCTCCAGTCCCCTGCGGCTGCGGGATTCCGAAAGGATCAGTGCCGTCAGGGCGTGGACGTCAGTGCCGTTCCACCCCACCAGCAGATTTTGCAGCCACTCGTCGCTGTTCTCGTCGGCGATGCCGTCGGAGATCATGACAAAATAGCTGCCTGCCGGGAGGGCCAGCCGAGTGACCTCCGGCGGCTCCGTCGTGGCCTGCAGCCCCGCCGGAAGGGAATGGGCGGTGAAGCGGGTAACGTGGGCGGTGTGCTTGAGATAGGAGGGCGCAGCGCCGTATTTATAGAGGGTGGCCTCGCCGGTGGAGCGGCGCAGAGCCAAAAGATCGATGGTGGTGAAGGCCCCGCCGGTCTCCCCCCGCAGGGCCAGCGCCGAGTTCAGGGTCTTGAGGGCCGGAGCCGCTTCAATGCCCGCCCGCAGGAACTGCTCCAGCAGCCGCACCGTCAGCGCCGCCTCCCGGTGGGCCTCCGGGCCGCTGCCCATGCCGTCGGAGAGCAGGAGGTACAGCATCCCGCCGGTCTCCACCGTGGCCAGCTGGTCGCCGCACAGCTGCTGTCCCTCCTTGGGACGCAGGGCCGAGGACACTCGATAGCCCACGGGGCCGGTGGGCTCCTCCGCCGGGGCGTGGGCCGCTGCCGCCAGCAGATCCCCCATCTGGGCGTACTGCTCCTGGGCCTGACGGCGGGAGCAGGTCAGCTGTCGATGGTACTGGCGGCGCAGGAGGAACAGCCGCAGTTCCCCGTTGACGGCGGCGACAAACTCCCGCAGATGGACGCACCGGGCGGTGAAGTACAGGGGGAAATCCCCCGGCTGGGCCGTGCCGCGGCGCAGCAGCGCCGGGCAGGCATCGTTGAAGGCATTGTAGGTGGCGTTATAGTTCTGCTGCCAACAGATGGCGCACAGGACGCAGGAGCGGCACACCTGCTCCGCCGCCCGGTCGAAGATCACCGAGGGATTCTCCGGCGGGGCCGGGGCCGTGTCCCGGAAGAAGCTGTCGTACAGGGAGCGCAGAGCCGCAGCGGACTGCTCCAGCCGGCGGGGCTTTGCCGCCTCTCCGGGTGCATCCGCCCGGGCGGCACGCTCTGCGCAGGGAGGCAGCCAGCGCCGGGGCAGCAGCAGATAGGCCGCACCGCCCGCCAGACATGACAGCAGCAGCTGTCGGGGCGGGCCGGCATCCAACAGCACCGCAAGGGTCATGATGGGCAGAGAAAAGGCCGCCGCCGGGAGGATGCGGGGCAGACGGCCATAGAAGGCAGCCAACGCTCCGCCGCAGCCGTAGGCCACCGTCAGCAGCAGCGCCGGGGTCTCCGGCACCAGATCCGCCGCAAGGCCCGCACAGGCCCCCGCCAATCCCACCGTCAGGGGCGGCAGACGGCGGGAGAGGAGCAGCAGCTCCGCCATCAGCAGGGCTTTCCCCACGGAGAACAGACCCTCTACCGTCACCGGTACCAGTGCCAACGACAGGGCGGCGGCGTACAGCAGTCCCTTTTGCCGGAGGGTCGTGCCGTGGGCGGTCAGCAGGGCCGTGGCTGCCGCCAGCAGCGCCGAGGCTGTCAGGCACAGCACCCACTGGCTCAGGGGGCGGTACAGCAGGTACACCGACTGGATCAGCAGCTGGGAGAGGGCCGCCGTCAGGGGCCGGAAGGCGGGGCGGCGGTAGAACTTCGTATCACAGAAGGCCGTCTGGGCGGCAAAGAGCAGCACGGCAGCGGCGGCATGGCGCAGCCCCGGTTGAAAATCCAGAAACAGCAGCGCTCCGCCGGTAACACCCAACAGGGAAAGCAGGCCCGGCAGGCCCGGCCCTGCGGCGGCGGCCGCCGCCAGACTGAAGGGGGCGTACAGTCCTCCCAGCCGGGCAGCGGTGAGGACGCAGCAGAGCGCCGCCTGCCCCAGCAGCGTCAGGATGCGGCGGAGCCGTCTGCCGGGCAGCGGGAGGTGAAACTTCATGGACAAGCCCTCCTTTTTCCCCTATTGTAGCCACCGGCGGCGGGAAAAGCTGTCGGGAAATGGGGTCCGGCGGATTTTTCCGTGGGAGGCGGTGTTTACGGAGGCAGAAAGCTGTGATATAATGAAGAAACCTTGACAGAAAGCAGGTGGCCGCTATGAAAGCGCAGCGTCCCTATCCGCAGATCACCATCACCCCCAAGGGGGAGGCCGCTCTGGTGGGCGGACACCCATGGGTCTATGAGGGGGAGGTCACGGGACTCAGCGGCCCCGTGTCCGACGGACAGCTGGTGGACGTCATCAGCCGCCGGGGCAGTTGGTTGGGCTGCGGCTTTTTCAACAGCCGCTCCCGCATCCGGGTACGGGTGCTGTCCCGGAACCCCAACGACCGGTTCGACCGGGCCTTCTGGCGGCGGCGCATCCAGTACGCATGGGACTATCGCAAGACCGTCATGGGGCCGGAGGATAGCCGCTGCTGCCGGATGATCTTCGGGGAGGCCGACGGCTTCCCCGGTCTGACGGTGGACCGGTTCGAGAGTGTGCTGGTGGCGCAGGTGCTGTGTCTGGGCATGGAGCTCATCAAGGAGGAGCTGTTCTCCCTGCTGCTGGAGGTGCTGCGCTCCGACGGACAGGACGTGGTGGGGGTATATGAGCGCAACGACGTGGCCATCCGTGAGCTGGAGGGCATGGAGCAGGGCAAGGGCTGGCATCCTGTGGACGGTGAAAAGGCTCCGGACTTTACAGCGGTGGATATTGAGGAAAACGGCATCCGCTACACCGTGGACTTTGAAAACGGGCAAAAAACCGGCTTCTTTCTGGATCAGAAGTACAACCGGCAGGCGGTGGCCAAGCTGGCCCGTGGCCGGACGGTGCTGGACTGCTTCACCCACACCGGCTCCTTTGCCCTGAACGCTGCACGGGGCGGAGCCAAGCACGTCACGGCGGTGGACGTGTCGGAGTTCGCCGTGGCGTGTGCCAGAGAAAACGCCCGGCGCAACGGGCTTTCCGACGTGATGGAGTGCGTGGCGGCCAATGTGTTCGACCTACTTCCCCAACTGGAGCAACAGCCCAAGCGGTACGATTTCATCATTCTGGATCCCCCGGCCTTCACCAAGAGCCGCAAGACCACCCAGCGGGCCATGACCGGCTATAAGGAGATCAACTACCGGGCCATGCGGCTCCTGCCACGGGGCGGCTATCTGGCCACCTGCTCCTGCAGCCACTTCGCCACGGAGGAGCTGTTTTTGAAGATGCTGCGCTCGGCGGCCAAGGACGCCGGGGTGCAGCTGCGGCAGATCGAGGCCCGGCAGCAGTGCTGCGACCACCCCATTCTGTGGGGCGTGGAGGAGACCAATTACCTGAAATTCTATCTGTTTCAGGTGGTTTGATGAATACGATTCGTATATTTTTCTTATAATATTACAAGTAGTTGCAGAATATGACAGAGGAGACCGGCCGCAGCCTGTTTCCCGAAAGGAGCATTTATGAACACCAACTGGAACGACCCCAATTTTCAGGGCTTCGGCGGCAGGCAGAGTCCCTTCGGGAAGCGGCCTCCACGGCCCAACAAGGCGCACAAGGCCATCGGCACGCCCCTGAGCCGCACCCTCATCAATCTGGCGGTGACGCTGATCTTTGCGGCGGTGTACTTCTATGTGGTGCTGCCGCCCATCAATTTGCAGGCGGAGGAGTTCTATCTCTTCATGCTGCTGTGCTGCGCTGTGTACTGCGGCTGCGCCGTGCTGACCTCCGGGTTTCAGGGCAGCGGGGCCAAGGGCTACTTTGGCTTCGTGAAGAAGCAGTGCCGCATCCCCGTGATAATAGCTGTGGCGCTGGTGGCCGTGGCCATCGTGGGTGGTATCGTGGGCTGGCAGGTGATCCGGTCCGGGGCCTACCGGGATCTGCTGACGGTGGAGACCGGCGACTTCGCCACCGAGGTGGAGGAGATCAGCTATGACCAGATCCCCATGCTGGACAAGGACTCCGCCGAGAAGCTGGGCAACCGCAAGCTGGGTGAGCTGTCGGACATGGTGTCCCAGTTCGAGGTGGCGGAGGAGTACACGCAAATCAACTACAAGGGCCGCCCGGTGCGGGTGACGCCCCTGCGGTACGGGGACTGGATCAAGTGGTTCAACAACCGCTCCCAGGGTCTGCCCGCCTATCTCATCATCGACATGGTGACCCAGAATGTGGAGGTGGTGCGTTTGGAGCAGGGCATCCGCTACACCACCGCCGAGCACTTCGGCCGCAACCTCTATCGCTATCTGCAGTTCCACTACCCCACCTATATCTTTGACAAGCCGGCCTTCGAGGTCGACGAGGACGGCAATCCCTATTGGGTCTGCCCCCGGATCCGAAAAACCATCGGACTCTTTGGCGGCACGGACATCAACGGGGCTGTGCTGGTGAACGCCGTCACCGGTGAGCATCAGTACTATGACGCCAAGGATGTGCCGGACTGGGTGGATCACGTCTACACGGCGGATCTCATCGTCCAGCAGTACGACTACCACGGCACCTATATCCACGGCTTCATCAACTCCCTGTTCGGCCAGCGGGATGTCACCGTTACCACCGATGGCTATAACTACATCGCCATCGGAGACGACGTGTATATGTACACCGGCATCACGTCGGTGGTGTCGGATCAGTCCAACATCGGCTTCATCCTCTCCAACCAGCGCACCAAGGAGACACGTTTTTACTCCGTGGCCGGCGCCGAGGAGTACTCCGCCATGGATTCGGCACGGGGGCAGGTGCAGCAGATGAACTACACCGCCACCTTCCCTCTGCTGCTGAACATCGCAGATCAGCCCAGCTACTTCATGGCGCTGAAGGATGCCGCCGGTCTGGTGAAGATGTACGCCATGGTCAACGTCAGCCAGTACCAGATCGTGGCCACCGGCGGCAGCGTGGCGGAATGCGAGAGCAACTATCGCCAGATGCTGGCCCGGTATAACCTCATTGACCCGGCGGATACGGAGCCCTCCGCTTCGGATCAGGGGGAGGTCACCGGCGTCATCGCTGACCTCCGCAGCGCCGTTATGGACGGCAACACCTGGTACTACTTCCAGCTCTCCGACGGCACGGTGTACTACACCATCTCCGCCGCCGAGGCTCCGGAGGCCGTGATCCTCAACGTGGGCGACACGGTGACGGTGAAGTATGCCGAGGGCGAGGGCAGCATCCTGCAGGCTTACAGCGTGGCCAAGGCCGTCCCGGCGGCGTAAAGCAGAACACAGAAAAACGGCGTGACCATGCGGTCACGCCGTTTTTTGTTCCAATGGGAGGCAGGCTTGCTGCCTGTCCTATGCAGCCTTGGCGCTCCAAGGCTTTGGAAGCAGTCTCTTCGTAAACTCAGCGCTTGCTGAACTGAGGTGCGCGACGAGCGGCTTTGAGGCCGTACTGGGCTGAAAAAATCCCAATTTTTCTTGATATTCCAACACTTTTGAGGATGTCGCAACTGGACTTAGCCCGTACATTA
>OCPX01001972.1_pt1 | contig 13953 bp, 11 predicted proteins | sample 1538771 | NCBI WGS metagenome assembly OCPX01 (sample SAMN04571725, study PRJEB22368) | human gut metagenome | biome: human gut; material: stool | host: Homo sapiens | place: Luxembourg | collected 2012-11-01 | reverse complement strand
CTTGCCCTGTGGAGCCCGGACTTTCCTCATGAACAGGCTTTCGCCTTGTCCCCGCGACTGTCTGGCTTACTCGCACAAATATTGTACCCGACCCGCTTCGGAAAGTCAACCGATTTTCGCGGAAATTGATTGAACCCTGCCCCGGAATGCGGTATAATAGCCGGGTCAGATACGATAAGGAGGTTCATCCTATGACTTTGCAGGAATATATCGCCTCTCTGCGGGGCGGGACCGTGGCCGTTATCGGCATCGGCGTCAGCAACACGCCGCTCTTGCGTCTGCTGCTGCGGGAGGGCATCGCCGTCACCGCCTGCGACCGCAGCGACCGGGCGAAGCTGGGCGCTCTGGCGGAGGAGCTGGAGGCCGCCGGGGCCGTGCTGCGGCTGGGCGACGGGTATCTTCAGAATCTTTCCCAGGACGTGATCTTCCGCACCCCGGGCCTGCGGCCCGACGTGCCGGAGCTGGAGGCCGCCCGGGCCAGGGGCAGCGTCATCACCTCCGAGATGGAGGTCTTTTTCCAGGTCTGCCCCTGCCCCATCATCGCCGTCACAGGCTCCGACGGCAAGACCACTACCACCACCATTATTGCCGAGCTCCTGCGGGCGGCGGGACACACCGTCCATGTGGGCGGCAACATCGGCCACCCGCTGCTGGCCGAGGCCGGGTCCATCCGGCCCACCGACTGGGCGGTGTTGGAGCTGTCCAGCTTCCAGCTGATGACCATGACCCGCAGCCCCCACATCGCGGTGCTGACCAACCTGGCTCCCAACCACCTGGACGTCCACAAGAGCATGGAGGAATATGTCTGGGCCAAGGAGAACATCTTCCGCCACCAGCAGCCCGGGGACACCGCCATCTTCAACCTGGACAACGCCATCACCCGGGAGCTGTCCGCCCATGCCCCGGGCCGTGCCCTGTATTTCAGCCGCCGGGAGGAGCCGGAAAACGGCGTCTTTCTGCGGGGCGACGCCGTGATCTCCCGCCGGGACGGACGGGAGCGTCAGATCATGACCACCGAAGACATCCGCCTGCCCGGCGTCCACAACGTGGAGAACTACATGGCTGCCATTGCGGCGGTGGACGGTCTGGTGCCCGACGACGTGATCCGCACCTTTGCCCGGGCCTTCAACGGCGTGGAGCACCGCATCGAGCTGGTGCGCACCTGGCGCGGCGTCCGGTTTTACAATGATTCCATCGCCTCCAGTCCCTCCCGCACCATCGCGGGCCTGCGCTCCTTCAAGGAGAAGGTAATCCTCATCGCCGGGGGCTATGACAAGCACATTCCCTTCGATGTGCTGGGTCCCGAGGTGGTGGAGCACGTGAAGCTGCTGATCCTGTGCGGCGCCACGGCAGATAAAATCCGGGCCGCCGTGGAGCAGGCCCCCGGTTACCGGCCGGGCCATCCGGAAATACTGGATGTGACGCCGTTCCAGCGCGCCGTGGAGACGGCCCGGGACCGGGCCGTCCCCGGGGACGTGGTGACCCTCTCCCCTGCCTGCGCCGCTTTTGACCAGTTCAAGAATTTCATGGAGCGGGGCAAGACCTTCAAGGCCATCGTCAACTCCTGGCAGGAGTAACGGCCGCTCCCCCTGCGGCATATATTGACCCATAGGGGGTATGTGCCGTGAGAAGAATGCGTTATCTGCGTCTCACCGGACGGCAGCGGCGGCTGACCTGGCTGGTGCTGGCGGTCCTGCTGACGGCGGGCCTGGGCTGCGCGGCGGTGCTGCATATGCGGCCCATCATCGTCAGCCTGGCCACCGCGCGGGTGTCCAACGCCGTCAACCGCATCGTGGTGGACGCCGTCCGGGACGCCATCGACAGCGGCCAGGTGGACTATAACGTGCTGATTCACCTGGAAAAGGACGAAACCGGCCGGGTGGCGGCTCTGGAGAGCAACATGGCGGCCTTTAACCGTCTGCGGTCCCAGATCGCCGACGAAATTCTCCGGCGGCTGTCGGAGGTATCCACCAGCGAGCTGTCTATCCCCGTGGGAACCCTCACCGGCTCTACCCTGCTGGCGGGCCGGGGACCCTGCATCCGGGTGCGGATGCAGGCGGTGGGCTCCACCGACGCCAGCCTCCGCAACGCCTTTTCCGCCGCTGGTATCAACCAGACCCGGCACCAGATCCTGCTGAGCGTGGACGTGTACACCAGCATTCTCCTGCCTGGCTTCACCGCCTCCACCAAGGTCAGCAACGAGATCGCCGTGGCAGAGACCGTCATCGTCGGCTCCGTGCCGGAGACGTACACCTATTTCAGTACCACGCCCGATGAGCTGGAGGATACCGCCCGGGACAACATCATGAACAAAGGATAAGTGAAACATGGACTATAAAACCGAAATGAGGGAGCTGCGGGACACCCTCAACGCCCACGGCTACCGCTATTATGTGCTGGACGCCCCCACCATCAGCGACTATGAGTACGACCATATGCTCCGCCGCCTGGAGGACCTGGAGCGGGAGCACCCGGAGGAGGTGACCCCGGACTCCCCCACCCAGCGGGTAGGCGGCCCGGCCCTGTCCCAGTTTGAACAGGTCCGCCACGACGTGCCCCTGGAGAGCCTTCAGGACGTCTTTGACGGCGAGGAGGTCCGAGATTTCCTGCTGCGGGTGGCGGAAACCATGCCCCAGGCGGAATACAGCGTGGAGCCCAAGGTGGACGGCCTGTCCGTGGCCCTGGAATACCGGGACGGCGTGTTCGTCCGGGGGGCCACCCGGGGCGACGGCCAGGTAGGCGAGGACGTGACGGAAAATCTGCGCACCATCCGCTCCATCCCCATGACCCTGCCGGAGAAGCTGCCCCGTCTCATCGTCCGGGGTGAGGTGTATATGTCCCGCAGTGTGTTTGAAAAGCTCAACGCCCGCCGGGAGATCGAGGGCAAGCCCCTGTTGGCCAATCCCCGCAATGCGGCGGCAGGCTCTCTGCGGCAGCTGGACCCCAAGATCGCCGCCCAGCGGCAGCTGGATATCGCCGTGTTCAACCTCCAGCTGGCCCAAGGCCGCAGCTTCACTACCCACACGGAGACCCTGGATTATCTCCGCTCCCAGCACTTCAAGGTCATCCCCTATCGCCTGTTGCGTACTCATGCCGATATCATGGCGGAAATCGACCGCCTTAACGACACCCGGATGGAGCGTCCCTTCGACATGGACGGCGCGGTGGTGAAGCTCAACGACCTGGCGGACCGGGAGACTCTGGGCAGCACCGCCAAGTTTCCCCGCTGGGCCATCGCCTATAAATATCCCCCGGAGCGCAAGACCTCCCGCATTCTGGACATCGTGGTCCAGGTGGGCCGCACCGGGGTGCTGACGCCCAAGGCCCAGCTGGAGCCGGTGCGCCTGGCCGGGACCACCGTCACCTTTGCCACCCTCCACAACCAGGACTATATCACCCAGAAGGACATCCGCATCGGCGACACCGTGGTGGTGCAGAAGGCGGGAGAGATCATTCCCGAGATCGTGGAGGTGGTAACGCAGCACCGCCCCGCCGGAGCGGTCCCCTATTACCTGCCCCAGACCTGTCCCGTGTGCGGCGCACCGGTGGAGCGGGACCCGGACGGCGCGGCCCTGCGCTGCACCGGCGCGGAATGCCCGGCCCAGCGCCTGCGGAATCTCACCCATTTCGCCAGCCGGAACGCCATGGACATCGACGGCCTGGGCCCGGCAGTGCTGAATCAGCTCATCGAAAGCGGTCTGGTAAAAACCGCCGCCGACCTGTACGACCTGACCGCCGCCGACATCGCCCCCCTGGAGCGCATGGGCGAGAAGTCCGCCGCCAACGCCGTGGCCGCCATCTATAAAAGCCGGGACAACGACCTGTGGCGTCTGATCTTCGCCCTGGGCATCCGGCAGGTGGGCGAAAAGGCCGCCAAGGTCCTGGCCCGCCGCTTCGGCACCATGCAGGCCCTGTCCCAGGCCACGGAGGAGGAGCTGACCTCCATCGACGATGTGGGCCCCATCACCGCCGCCTATATCCGCCAGTGGATGGAAAGCCCCCAATCCCGGGACCTGCTGCGGCGTCTGGAGGACGCCGGGGTCAATATGAGCTGTAAAGAGGAATTGGTTGACAGTCGTTTTGCCGGAATGACTTTCGTCCTCACCGGAAGCCTGGAGCGCTTCACCCGGGAGGAGGCCGGTCAGATGATCGAGCAGCGGGGCGGAAAGTCCGCCTCCTCGGTGTCCAAAAAGACCAGCTATGTGGTGGCCGGGCCCGGCGCGGGGTCCAAGCTGCGCCGCGCCCAGGAGCTGAACATCCCCGTCCTGACGGAGGACGAGTTCCTGAAGCTGCTGAAATAAATAATTCTCACCAATATAATATTTTTTATGTAAAAGTCATGGAGCCAGTTACCGGCTCCATGGCTTTTTGTTTCTTTCCACGACTCCCGATTAGATTTTACGGAAAAATTCAATGAAATCATTTGTTAAATCATTGACATCTCAATTCAAAGTGCTAAAATGAAAAATGTATGTATAGGTCGGACGGCGGTCTGTGTGGGGCCGCCGCAAAAATGTGTGAGGAGGAACCTATATGAGCAAGCTCCTGAAAATCTGTGACGGCAACGAAGCCGCCGCCTATGTTGCCTATGCCTTTTCCGAGGTAGCGGGCATCTATCCCATCACCCCGTCGTCCCCCATGGCGGAGAAAACCGACGAATGGGCCGCCAACGGAAGAAAGAACATCTTCGGCCAGACCGTCCGCCTGGTGGAGATGCAGTCCGAGGCCGGCGCCTGCGGCGCATGTCACGGCGCACTGGAGGCCGGTGCTCTGGCCACCAGCTTCACCGCCTCCCAGGGCCTGATGCTGATGATCCCCACCATGCACCGCATCTCCGGCGAGCGTCTGCCCGGCGTGCTGCATGTGGCGTCCCGCACCGTGGGCACCCACGCCTTCTCCATCTTCGGCGACCACAGCGACGTGATGAACTGCCGCCAGACGGGCTTTGCCATGCTCTCCAGCGGCAGCGTCCAGCAGGCCGCAGACCTGGCCGCCGTGGCCCATCTGTCCGCCATCCGGGCCCGGATCCCCTTCCTGCACTTCTTCGACGGCTTCCGCACCAGCCACGAGATTCAGAAAATCGACGTGCTGAGCTATGACGAATACGCCAAGCTGGTGGATTACGAGGCCCTGGCCAGATTCCGCGCCAACGCCCTGAACCCCGAGGATCCCCGGATGCGCTCCCTGGTGGATAACCCCGATATCTACTTCCAGCTGCGGGAGTCCAACAACACCGACTATGCCAACCTCCCCGACGTGGTGGAGGACTACATGGCCCAGATCAGCCGCCTGACGGGCCGGGAATATCACCTGTTCAACTATTACGGCGCGCCTGACGCAGAGCGCGTCATCGTGGCCATGGGCAGCGTGTCCGGCTGCGCCCAGGAGGTCGTCAATTATCTGAACGCCAAGGGTGAGAAGGTAGGCTTCCTGCAGGTGCACCTGTTCCGCCCCTTCTCCCGCAAGCACCTGATGGCCGCCATGCCCAAGACCGTGAAGCGCATCGCCGTGCTGGACCGCGTAAAGGAAGCCGGTTCCATCGGCGAGCCCCTGTATGAGGACATCTGCGCCGCCTATATCAACGAGGCGGACCGCCCCCTGATCTTCGCCGGACGCTATGGCCTGTCCAGCAAGGACACTACCCCCGCCCAGCTGAAGGCCGTGTTCGACAATCTGCTGCTGGAGGAGCCCAAGAACCACTTCACCATCGGCATCGAGGACGACGTGACCCACCTGTCCCTGCCCGTGGGCGCCCCCCTGCTCACCGAGCCCGAGGGCACCATCAGCTGCAAGTTCTGGGGCCTGGGCTCCGACGGCACCGTGGGCGCCAACAAGAACTCCATCAAGATCATCGGCGAAACCACGGATATGTACTGTCAGGCGTACTTTGAGTACGACACCAAGAAGTCCTTCGGCATCACCAAGAGCCACCTGCGCTTCGGCAAGCACCCCATCAGCTCCACCTACTATGTCAGCCGTGCCGACTTTGTGGCCTGCCACAACCAGACCTATCTGACCAAGTACGACATCATCTCCGAGCTGAAGCCCCACGGCAGCTTCCTGCTGAACTGCGAGTGGACCGAGGACCAGCTGGAGCAGCACATCCCCGGCGACATCCTGCGCTATATCGCGGAAAACGACATTCATTTCTACATCATCGACGCCAATAAGGAATCCCAGGCCCTGGGTCTGGGCAACCGGTCCAACATGGTGCTGCAGGCGGCGTTCTTCAAGCTGGCCCATGTCATCCCCGTGGAGGACGCCGTGGAGCACATGAAGGCCGCCGTGAAAAAGACCTACGGCCTCAAGGGCGAAAAGGTGGTCAACATGAACATCGCCGCCGTAGACGCCGGCATCAACGCCCTGGTGCAGGTGCAGGTGAAGCCCGAGTGGAAGAACCTGTCCGGCGCCGCCATCCAGCCGCCCCGCGCCGATGTGCCCGACGTCATCAAAAATATCCTGGTGCCCATCAACGCCCAGAAGGGCGACGATCTGCCGGTTTCCGCCTTCCGGGGCATGGAGGACGGCACCATGCCTCTGGGCACCTCCCAGTATGAAAAGCGCGGCATCGCCACCCATCTGCCGGTGTGGGACAAGGACGAGTGCATCCAGTGCAACCGCTGCTCCTTCGTGTGTCCCCACGCGGTGATCCGTCCGTATCTGCTGAACGAGGACGAGGTGAAGAACGCCCCCGCCGGTCTGGAGCTCACCGACGCCAAGGGTCCCCAACTGGCCGGCCTGCGGTACACCATGGGCGTGTCCACCCTGGACTGCACCAGCTGCGGCAGCTGCGTGGCCTCCTGTCCCAAGAGCGGCAAGGCCCTGCGCATGGTCCCGGCCCACGAGGTATCCCTGGACCAGACCAACTGGAACTACCTGCAAACCATCCCCGAGAAGAACGACCGCTTCGACAAGTTCACCCTGAAGGGCAGCCAGTTCCGCCAGCCCCTGGTGGAGTTCAACGGCGCCTGCGCCGGCTGCGGCGAGACGCCGTATGTGAAGCTGCTGACCCAGCTGTTCGGCGACAAGATGTTCCTGGCCAACGCCACCGGCTGCACCCAGGCCTGGGGCGCGGCCATGCCCTGCGTGCCCTACTGCAAGAATAAGGAGGGCAAGGGTCCCGCCTGGTCCAACTCCCTGTTTGAAAACAACGCCGAGTTCTCCTATGGTATGTGCCTGGCGGTGAAGCAGCTGCGCGCCGCCGTCACGGACTACGTCCATCAGCTGGATGACATGACCGAAAACGCCGCCGTCAAGGCCGCCATCGCGAAGTGGCTGGAGACCTATGACGACCTGGACGCCTCCACCCCCGCCACCCGGGAGCTGCTGCACCTGCTGGAGAGCGAGACCTTCTCCGCTCAGGAGCAGGCCGTGGTGGACGAGATCCTCAAGCGCCGCAAGGATATGTCCAAAAAGACCATGTGGATGTACGGCGGCGACGGCTGGGCCTACGACATCGGCTACGGCGGTCTGGACCATGTGTTCGCCATGGGCGAGGACGTCAACGTCCTGCTGGTGGACACCGAGGTGTACTCCAACACCGGCGGACAGTCCTCCAAGGCCACTCCCGTGGGCGCCGTGGCCCAGTTCCAGGCCAGCGGCAAGAAGACCAAGAAGAAGGACCTGGGCATGCTGATGATGACCTACGACAACGTCTATGTGGCCCAGTGCTCCATGGGCGCCGACCCGGCCCAGCTCATCAAGGCCATCCGGGAGGCCGAGGCCCACAAGGGTCCCTCCATCGTCATCTGCTACGCGCCCTGCATCAACCACGGCATCAAGAAGGGCATGGGCTGCGTCCAGCAGGAGATGAAGGACGCCGTGGCCTCCGGCTACTGGAACCTGTACCGCTACAGTCCCGAGACCCACAAGTTCACCCTGGACAGCAAGGAGCCCAGCATGGCCCTGTACGACTTCATGAAGGGCGAGGTGCGCTACTCCTCCCTGGAGCTGAGCTTCCCGGAGAACGCCAAGGTCCTGTTCGCCGAGGCGGAGGACGCCGCCAAGGCCAAATACGAGTCCTATAAGCGCCGGGCCGAGGATCAATAAGGCCGGGCACAATGCAGCCAGATAATCACAACGCCGGATAATTAAAAAGCGATAAGAACCTTTCGTTTTCAGAGAGCGGCACGGCTTCGGTCGCGCCGTTCTCTTTTGCGGCATTTATCCCGACAGAGGCTCCGTTCCCCGGGCATAACGGCCAAAAAACACGTGTGCTTTTTGGCATATACCACAATCTTTCCAAAAATACAAAAAGTCCGTTGCAAAACGGCTGCAACGGTGTTGTATATAGTAGGGGTGAGAGCTTCGACACCGCCATATAAGAGGAAAGAGAGAAAACATATGAAACCGTTACGACACTTCGCCATCGCGTTCTGCGTGTGTTCCTTGCTTTGTATGCTGACGGCCTGCATGTCTTCAGTTACCGTTTGGCCTTCATTCGTTGATTTATCAAAAAAGGATGTCATCCTGCGGGTAGATGGAACGGAAACTGCCCTACTGTATTGGTACGATGCATCAAACGGCGACTACGAATGGAATGTTTTTCAGATCCTCGACAATGGACAGGTCGCCCCTATTTCTTTGCGTTACACCGATAAAGTGGCACAAATAGAGGACAACTTGTGCCACATAACAGAGTGCTTCGTTCCGGACTATGGAGACCACTATATTCACCTTACTTACATGTCGACAGATCAGGATCCGCTCCCATCCGTGTCAGACTCCGCATTTTCTACATTTTTCTCCTACGAAATTGAAAATGGGGTGGCTCGAATGTATTGCTTTTTTGCCTACATTCCCGAATTCTCTGAAGGTTACACCGTGTATATCAACCAGGATGCTGTTGTGATAAACTGAACCAAGAAGGGAAAAAGTCGGCCAGGTTTCCATTCCGAGCTTTGATGGCCATCCTTTTTGCGTGATCGGGCTATGGCCGAACCATCACGGCAATCCAGGCTCGGGAATTTATATCAAAAGCGGGAATCCGGCAAGTCGGATTCCCGCTTCAACACATTTATCTTCCGCCCAGGTCCACCGCGTGGCGGACAAAGCTCATAGGCGGCACCGGATGGGGCAGCTGCATGGTAAACACCATCTGCGGCGTTTTCGGCTCCGTCAGCGGCAGCCCCTGGCTGTCGGTCATCATGGGGGCCGTCATGGTAAAGGGCTTGGTGTCCGGCCCCACCACCTCCACCTGATCCCCGCAGGCAAACTTGTTGCGCAGGCTCAGGGTGGCCAGGCCCTCCGGCGTACAGTCCGTCACCACGGCGCAGATCTGCCAATCACGGATGTACCGGGCGTCCTCATAGAACTGCCCCGGCTGGCCATAGAAAAATCCGGTGGAATAGTGCCGGTGGCTGACATGCTCCACCTCGTCCCGCCACACCGGGTCCACCGGCCGCCCGGCGGCCACGTCGTCCAGCACATGGCGATAGGCCCCGGTGACAATGGCGGCGTAATAGGCGGACTTGGCCCGCCCCTCGATCTTCAGGCAGTCCACCCCGGCGTCCATCAGGTCGTCCAGGTGGTCGATCATGCACATATCCCGGGAGTTCATGATGTAGGTGCCCTTCTCGTCCTCGAACACCGGGAAATACTCCCCGGGTCGTTTCTCCTCCATCAGTGCGTACTGATAGCGGCAGGGCTGGGCGCAGGCGCCCCGGTTGGAGTCCCGCCCGGTCATATAGTTGGACAGCAGGCACCGCCCGGAATAGGACACGCACATGGCCCCGTGGCAGAAGGTTTCCAGCTCCAGGGCCGGGTCCACCCGGCGGCGGATCTCCCGGATCTCGTCCATCCCCAGCTCCCGGGCCAGCACCACCCGCTGGGCCCCCAGGTCGAACCACGCCTGGGCGCAGGCATAGTTGGCAATGGACTGCTGGGTGCTGATGTGCCGCTGGCACCGGGGGGCATATTTCCCGGCCAGGATAAAGGCCCCCAGGTCCGCCAGAATCAGGGCGTCCACCCCGGCGTCGTTGAGCTTTTCCAGGTGCTCCGGCAGTCGGTCCACCTCGCCGCTGCGGGGCATGGTGTTCACGGTGGCGTGGACCTTCACCCCGTGCCGGTGGGCAAAGTCCACCGCCCGGGGCAGCTCCTCATCACTGAAATTTCCCGCAAAGGACCGCATGCCGAAGGACGTCCCCGCCAGATACACGGCGTCCGCCCCGTACAGCACGGCCATCTGCAGCTTTTCCCAGTCCCCTGCCGGAGCCAGCAGCTCCGGTTTTTTTCGCTCCGCCGTCATCCGAACTTCCGCAGATTGGCGTTGTGCTCAGACAGGGTGCGGCTGAACACATGCCGCTGGGTATCGGGATTGAGCACATAGAAATAGTAGTTGGTATCGTCCGGCTGCAGGGCGGCCTGGATGGAGGCCTTACCGGCGTTGGCGATGGCCGTGGGCGGCAGGCCCTGGTGGGTATAGAGGTTATAGGGGCTGTCCAGGGTCTGATAGTCGTCCTCGGTGATCTCCCGCCCGGCGGCATACACCAGGGAGGCGTCGATCTGCAGCAGATGGGCCGTCTCGCCCACGTTCTCCAGCCGGTTGTGGATCACGGAGGAGATCAGCGTGCGGTCGGTGCCGTCGGTCTCCTTCTCGATCAGGGATGCCATGATGACGATCTCCTTCAGGCTGTAGGAGGAGTTGGCGATCAGCGGCGCCAGGTCCGGATCGTCCACAATACGGTCCTGGAAGTTGGCCAGCAGGCGGCTCAAGGCCGAGTCGGCGTTTTCCTTCACATAGAACTCATAGGTATCCGGGAACAGATAGCCCTCCAGGCGGCTGATGCTGCCCAGATTCTCGTTGTCCACGAAGTCGAACTTGTCGAACACATGGTTCTTGGCGGACTCCTCCAGGGCGGCGGCGTCGGACACGTCGTTCTCCGCCAGCAGCTGGATGATCTGCTCCACGGTGTAGCCCTCGGGGATGGTGACGGTAACGGTGGCCGCCACGCCCCCGGTTGGCTGCATGGACTTGATGAGACAGTTGAAGTCCATGTCGGTGTTCAGCTCATACACGCCGGGCTGAATATAGCGGCTGGCGTGGAACACGGGGCTGGTGATCATGAACAGCAGCTTGGAGTTGATGAGCCCCGCCTTCTTCAGCTTGGTGGCCACCGTCCCCACGGAGTCGCCGCTTTCCACCTCGATGGTGGCGGTCAGGGGGGCCTTATTCAGGGCGCACACATCGTTGACGGCCAGCCAGCCGATACCGGCCAGCAGGAACGAGGCCACGATGACCCCCGCCAGATAGCCCAGCCACCCCAGGCGGCGCTTTTTCTTGGGCTTCGGCCCCTGGCCGGAGCTCGTCTGCTTACGGACCTCCTGGGCATCCCATTTGGCCGTATCGGAGTTCTGATAATCGGACATATGATCGGTTCCTTTCTCTATTTTTTCCGCCGGGCACACCCGGACAAGATACGCCGGAGCCATCTCCGGCATAGAATAGCCCATACAGGAAACAAGTGAGGTGAATCGCATGTGCTTTGACAACAACAATTGCTCCTGCATCTGGCTGATCGTGATCTTACTGCTGGTGTTCTGCTGCTGCGGCAGCGGAACCGGATCCCGCTGCGGCTGCGGCAATGGAGGCGACGGCTGCTGCTCCTGCTGAGGGCCGTACATACCTTCGCCCGGAGGGGACGCGCAGGCGTTCCCTCCCTATTTTATGCCCTCCAGCAGGTCCCGGAGCCGCTCCATGACCTCCCGGTGGATGTCGTCCACGGAGCGGACCTGTCCGTCCCGGGCGCAGTCAATGCGGGTCCACCCGCCGTAGTCCACCACCATGGCGGCGCTCTCCCGGCAGGACCGCAGGTATGCCTCGTCCCGCTCGTGGATGTCGGCGGTGGTGTGGGTCAGCTGCTCCCGGCGGCGCATCATCTGCTCCGACAGCTCCGTGGGCACGTCCAGATACAGCACCCGGTCCGGCTCCGGCAGCCCCAGCTTCCGGTATTCAAAGTCAAACAGCCAATCCAGAAACGCCTGCCGCTCCTGAGGCGGCAGCTTGGAGGTCTGGTGCACGGCGTTGCTGGTGGTGTACCGGTCGGCGATGACCAGACCCCCCTGCCGGTACCAGCCGCCCCAGTCCTGCTTGAAGGAGGCATAGCGGTCCACGGAGAAGAACGTGGCGGCGGCATAGGCATTGACGTCCGCCGGGTCGGTGCCGAAGGCCCCGCTGAGATACAGCCGCAGCAGCGCCGAGGACTCCTCCTTGTACCGGGGAAACTCCAGCTTGCGGAAGGGCACGCCCCGGCTCTCCAGCTCCCGGCACAGAAGCGCCGTCTGAGTGGCCTTTCCGGAGCCGTCGGTGCCCTCGAATACGATCAGTTTTCCGCTCATCCTATGTTTCCTCCCCCGGCTCGACATATGCATTCAGGTTATTCTACCACGGCCCGGCCCTTTTGTCCATGAAAAAGTTTTCCGCCCCGTCCGGAGACCTCATCTATACATTTTCATTTTCCTGTACAGAATCCGTAAAAATCAGGTGACAAATCCGAACAAAGGCAGTATAATATAGACAAATCATCACCATTGACGGGGTGCAGAAAGGATGTTTTCGCATGAAAAAGCAGATTCTTATCACCATTGGCCGCGAATACGGCAGCGGCGGGCATGACCTGGCGGTCCTGCTGAGCCAGCGGCTGGGCATCCGGATGCTGGACCGGGAGCTTATTGACGAGCTCTGGAAAAATGACCCGGAAATGCGGCGGCTGGCCCAGGAGTACGACGAGCGGCCGGTGAACCGGATTCTCAGCCGCAAGATCAACGAATTTGACAACTCCATCCCCCACAACGTGGCCCAGCGGCAGTTCGACATGATCCGCCAGATCGCCGACAGCGGCGAATCCGCCATTTTCGTAGGCCGCTGCGCCGACTACGCCCTGGCCGGGCGGCCGGGCCTGCTGCGGATCTTCTGCCGGGCGGACCTGACCCAGCGGATCAAGCGCATCCGGCAGCGGCACAATCTCTCCCCGGAAAAGGCCGCGCTGCTGGTGGCCAAAACCGACCGGCACCGCCGGGTCTACTACCGGCAAGTTCTGGGGCCACAGCTCCTGCTATGACCTGACGGTGAACACCAGCGTCCTGGGGGTGGAGAAAACTGCCGAAGCCCTGGAGGCGTATATCCGGGCATTTCAGGAGCAGGACTGACCGCCGCACATATTTTGATACAAAAAAGCACCGCCCGCAGGCGGTGCTTTTCATATGGTTCTTTTACTCGGCGGGGTAAACAGAAACCTGCTTACGATCCTTGCCCAGACGCTCGAAGCGGACAACACCGTCGGCCTTGGCAAACAGCGTGTCATCGCTGCCGATGCCAACGTTGGTGCCGGCGTGGATGTGGGTGCCGCGCTGGCGGACCAGGATGTTGCCGGCCAGAACGAACTGACCATCAGCGCGCTTGGGGCCAAGGCGCTTAGACTCGGAATCACGGCCGTTCTTGGTGGAGCCCATACCTTTTTTATGGGCAAAGAACTGCAGACCAATGTTCAGCATTGTTCAGTACCATCCTTTCTGATAAGATGATCGGGAACAGGAGGGCGTTACGCCTCCATCACTTCGATATTTTCCGGATATTCGTCGTGGAGCTGGGCGAGATAGACCATCAGACCCGTCAGTAGATTCTGACAGGTACTCTCCGCCGCCGGGGCCAAACCGCCGGGCAGCCGAAAGGAGATGGACGCGTCCTGCTCGTGGACCTTCACCGAGGCGCACAGCCCCATCACGTCGTTCACGGTGGAATCCACCAGACGGACGGCGCTGGTAATGGCGGCGCAGACGATATCCTCGCCCGCTTCGCCCCAGCCGCTGTGACCCTGCACATCAAATCCGGTGATGCGCGCCTGTTCGGTGAGAAATGTTACGGTTGTCATCGCCCTCAGAAGGAGATCTTGCCGATTTCCACCTTGGTGTAGGGCTGACGATGACCCTGCCGTTTGCGATAGCCCTTCTTGGGGG
>OCPX01001971.1_pt1 | contig 13954 bp, 10 predicted proteins | sample 1538771 | NCBI WGS metagenome assembly OCPX01 (sample SAMN04571725, study PRJEB22368) | human gut metagenome | biome: human gut; material: stool | host: Homo sapiens | place: Luxembourg | collected 2012-11-01 | reverse complement strand
TAGCTGGTGAGCTGCTGGATGGCGTCCAGGGTCTCGCCCCGGCGGCCGATGATGGCGCCAAGGCCCTGACCTTCCAGGAACACCTTGTAGCGGCCCTTTTCAGGGAGATACACCTTGACCTCTGCCTGAACCTCCATCTGCTGAAGGAGGCCGGAAAGGAACTTGCGGATCTCCTGAGCCCGCTCGTCATTCACTTCCTCGCCCAGATCCTCCGGGGACTTGACGGTCTGTGCTTCCTCGGTCTTGGGAGCAAGCTCCTTCTTGACCGGCTCTTCCCGGCGCTGAGGCTTTTCGGCGGGCTTCTTTTCCGCTTTCTTTTTCTTGCCGGTATTTCCGGTAGTCTTGCCAATATAGGGCTTCGGCACAAACTTTTCCTCCTGCTCCTGGTCCTCCTTGGCATCCGAGTCGCGGAAATAATCTTCCGCCCACTGGTAGCACAAATCGTCAGGAATATCGCAGCCATAGCCTTGGCCGCCCTGTCCGGGCTGGATACCACTGGCCTTGAGCTCGTCCTGAACATAGTCCCACGCCTTCCGGCTGATGTACTGGAAGCAATGGATCATGGTTTTCTTCGGGTGCATGGTGAGCCGGGCAAAAGCCGGATCATCCAGGCAGAGCGTCTGGATATACTCCGAAACACACTCCTTCATGTTCCGACGGGTCAGCTTTTCCACATCCTTACTGACACGTTGCATGGAGGCGGATACCACTTCATCATCGCTCATAGCGGCAAGGCGGTCCATCTGCTCCTGCAGGGCCCGCTTTTTTTCTGCCTGCTTGGCCTCCCATTCAGCCTTGCGTTTTGCTTCGGCAGCCTCATGCTCGGCACGGCGCTTTTCTTCATCGGCATCCTTGGACGCACCATTTCCGACGGGCACATCCGTTTTGATGTCAACTGCATCGTCATACCCGCCATCCTCTTCCATGGGGTCATCCTCCGGCGCTTCCATCATCTCAGCGGAAACGGAGGAAGCCGCATCAGAACCAGGCTGTGGTGCAGCTTCGTTCAGGGGCTGGACAGACGAACTGCTGACCGGAGGCACCGGCAGCTCGTCAAAGCTTTCCTCTTCCTCAAAGGCATTTTCGCCCGTGAGTGCAGTTGCCGACGGTTTGCGTCCCTCCTGCATATCCAGCGACATCTCTGAAAAATATCCCATAGTGAACTCCTTTCTGTAAACAAAAAACGGCATGGACGGGCCAAAGCCCATTCCATGCCATCGTTACCTGTATCACAGCACATAGAGCAAAGTGCTGAAGCTGTCAAAGCAGTAGCAGACCACATTGGGGTACTGCTCCGCCCATTCTTTGATTTGTTCCTGTACTGCCTGCGCCACCAGCTGTGCCGAAATATTCCAGGGCGGCGGAACTGTCACCGTGAAATATCCCTGTTCTATGTTGGGGCGAACATCCGCATTCAGCTGAACGCATTGCTCTAAAAGTGCTTCCAACTGTCCCTTCTTCGTTCCTTTTACAACAACCATCGATCTGCTCATGCTCCTCCCGAAACCTTCTTTTTGGCGAGCATCGGAGAAAACTTTACCTGCTGAAACTGTGTATCTCCGTTCACATAGTAGTAAATTCGTTTCATGGGATACTCCAGCTCCACAACATCAGAAAGAGACATTGGCCGTCCGTTGCAACCCTCCGGTAATTCCACGCTGAGTTCTGAAAACAGGCGCTGCAATATCTCGGTATCGCTTTGGCCTGTAGGACAATAGACTTCTCCCGTCCAGACCATGCGATATTGAGCCGCAGGCGGCTGCTCATAGCCGGCCTTTTTTACCGCTTCCATATCCTTGAACGCAAACGGAATCGCTTTCTGCTCGTCCAGTTCCAGCTGGTAGAGCACAAATCGCTGACTTCTGCGCTGGGGTTCCAGAAGGACGCCAAGCGCCTCCCGGCCATGGCGCAGAAATGTTTCATGCTCTTCCCGGGTCAGACCCAGATATTCGGTCAAACCGATGTTACTCTCCGCCCGGTGTTGCCATTGCTCGGTGCAGTCCTCAATATGCGCCAACTCACACCAGCCATTGAGGTACTGTTCTTTGAATGTCTTTCTTTCCAACTCCTTTCTTCGCTGATTTTCCCGGCGCAAGGCAAGCTGCCAATCATCAAATCCCTTATAGTTGGGGTTCCAGGTCAGCCGCCTGCAATTCATTCCGTACTTTCGGGCTGTCAGATAGATTTTTGATGCTCCCGCCATGGTCATTTGGTTATTGTACTTGTCCATATCGTGGGCTTCGATGATCTCCTCTGTACCGCTCTGCGCCAGAAGGGCAAATAATGGGTCCAGCGGACTTGTGTTATTGGCTCCGGCAATCGCAGCAAATGTGCGTCCAGTCAAACAGTGGGATATGTCGGCTTTCAGCAACCCCTCAATGACATACACCACACGGGCAGACGGATCACCAACCAGGTGTACCGGGCTTCCCGATGAAGCGCCGTCCCTCTTGGAAGAAGAAGAGAACCAGATGTATTTGGCGCCAGCTTTTTCCGGCGGGTCATCTTTGTCCTTCAGCGGCACATCCAGCATGATTTGAAACCCCTGTAATCTGCCGTCAAAACCAACGGCTGGAATCAAAATTCCAGATGTTTTTTTATAGAAGGCCATGGTCCAGTAGCCGCAGTCATCGCGGTAGAACCCCGGGACACCTTCCACCTTACAACCCATTTTTATCAGACGCGCCGTAATAGAGCGGCACAAAAAGGGCGGTGGAGTGCTCTTAAAGCCCAGCGATTCGATTTGTTCATCAGACAGCCCGCGCTTGGGCGAACGAAGATGCTCCCTATGAGCTGGCCGCAGTGTAAGCTGGGCCAACAGCAGGGACAGCGTCTGATGGATCTCCGCAGGACTTGCTTTTTCTGACTGCGGCACAATTTTTCGCTCGGAAGTAGAATGACAGCCGGCGTCAGCCCGGGCCCCCGAAAGCGAGGACCCGGTGCTGACCGTCAGCTTAGGAGCTTCATTCCCGGAGCGTATATGTTCTTCATGGCAGTTGTCGCACAAAGCTTCTGCTATTTCCCAATAAGCGTCCGAGGTCGTCGTATTGTTGAGCCGTGCATACAGCCCAAGCATTCCGCCATGCTCGCCGCAGTAATTGCAGCGCCACACATTTTTGACGAAATTGACATTCATCTTACCCCGACGGTCGCCACAGAACGGGCAATCCACATAGACACTATTTGACTGCTGGCGTCTGATACGCAGGTGCAGCAGTTCCACGACATCCATGATATTGAACGGAAATTCATCCGGGTATGAGCCCATCTGTCATTCCTCCCTTTGTACCCACGCTGGGGTTCATATCAGCCGGCCTTCTGGAGAGAATCGAGCACCAGCTGGGCGGCAGCGCGCACCAGGTTGTTCTTGCTCTTGCCCGGAATGAGATAAAAGCGCAAATTGACCGGGCGTTTCTCCGCCACCTGTGCAATCGTCATGCCACGGCAGATGCCATCATCCACAACGACCTGTCTGGCCTGTTCCAGCGTCATCACCTGCAGAAGCTCTTCCACAGGAGTATTCTGCGTGTAGGCCGGAGCCCCGTCCTGCGCAGGCGCATCGTTGCCCTTGGGTTCGATTCGCATCTCAGCCTTTTGGGCGGGCAGCGGCAGTTCATCCGTCTGCTCCACAGCTCCCGGTTCAGCGGCAGCCATCACAGTATCCGTGGGCACCACTTTCTCCGCCTTAACAGGCTCCACCGGCAGCCGCTGTTCCACCGACTCCACATGCGGGGCCGTCACAGCCGTTTTCGGGGCCACAGACGCCCTCTGCTGCGTTTTAAGGTCGCTGGCAGGGGAATCACCAACAGCGGGCGCAACAGGCTTCTGAGGGGCGTTGACAGGCGCCTGACGCGGTTCCGTGCGCTCCACCTGAACAAGGACAGTCTCAGCCGCCTTTTTCTCGGCGGCGTTGGCTTTCTTCTGCTCGGCGGCGGCCTGTGCGTCGGCGTTGATGAGCTGAATACCGAAGCCGGCATCCGTGAGAGCCTGACTCAAAGCCTCATTCTGTGCGCCTCGGATAAAGTCACGGTTGTCCTGAAGCTGCTGTTGGGCCACGCTCATGCTGAAAGGCTCGGCATCGCCACGATCCAAAAACACCCGGGCCTCGAAAATCGCCATCTGTTCGGTGATCCGCAGCGCCGTCACGCGCATACGGCCATTGGGATGGGCCATACGGAACCACAGCTTCTGATAGGGCAGATCCAGTCTCATGCTGTCCTTGGTGCGGCGGAGGAACTTGAGCGGGTCAAAGCCCGGCACCTTGTTCAACTCTGCTACGGCTGGTACGGCCTCATACATGGTTTTGGGATTGCTGCTTTCGTTCATCTTGCAAACTCCTTCCTGTTAAATAAAATAGGAGACGCACTGTGCTTTTTCTGCACTTTGCGTCCCTTTTTAACCTGCATGTTTCAATTCTTTTTTCGCTTCATTCGGGAGCGGAATACCGGCACGTCTGGCATAGGCCTTAAAGTACATGTCGATGCGTGCGCCCAGCAGCGTATTTCGCTTGCTGATCTCGTTGCGGTGAATCGCCATGAACAGCACCTGCTTCTGTCCAATCAGCACCACACGCTTTTTAGCACGGGTGATTCCGGTATAGAGCAGGTTGCGGTAGAGCATGATGCTATGCGCTTTCAAAAGCGGCATGATAACCGTTTCATACTCAGAACCCATAGACTTATGGATGGTGGTGGCATAGGCAAGGTCCAGATTGACCATATCCTCTACGCTATATTCCAGTTCCCGGCCAACTCCAAAATCGAGGCCCACACGCTTTCCGTTCTCACCGTCTTTGATATAACGGATAAAGCCCAGATCGCCATTGGATACCTTTGCGGTGTTCTTGGTCTGCATAATACGGTCATTGACCCGGAAAACTTTGACGCCGATTTTGATCTCGTCTTCGGCGGAGCGAAACGGGTTGACCACTTCACGGATTGCCTCATTGAGCTGTTCCGCCGACGCCGCACCTTCTGAGCGGAAGGGCGACAGTATCTGCACCCGGTCGATGCCGCTTTCCTCAATCTCTCTGCAATAACGGGAGATAATCCGCTCGGCGGCATCCGCCTGGTTATCGCTCGCCATGAACATGAAATCCGGCCCATAGTACAGCTTGGTATTGCCCTCGTTGATAAACTTGGCATTGTAGGCTATCAGGCTGTCTTTGGACTGGCGAAAAATCTGATCCAGCACAGTGACAGGCACCAACTCACAGTCGATCAGCTCACGGAACACATTTCCGGCTCCCACGCTGGGGAGCTGATCCGGGTCGCCTACAAGTACGATTCGTGCACCGTCCTTGATGCGCGAGAAGAATTTATCTGCCAGCCACATATCTACCATGGAAAACTCGTCCACGATGATCAGGTCAGCCGACAACGGCTCCTGTTGTTTGGTTCGGTTGACATCGTCCTCTTCGCTGCCGAGGCCCAACCCGCTGTGAAGCGTCCGGGCCATATCAAAGCCGGTGCTCTCTGCCATACGACGGCTGGCTCTGCCCGTCGGCGCCATCAAGACGATTTGGCCGTCAGGGTACAGCCGGCGGTATACCTCCAGGATCGTTTTCAGAACCGTCGTTTTGCCGGTACCGGGAGAGCCTGTGATAATGGAAAGATTGTGGCGATACGCCGCATAGACGGCAGCCTCCTGTTTGGAGGACAACACCACGCCCATCTCACGCTTGACCCGTTCCAACACCCGCTCAATCCGCTCCGGTTCTGACGGCTCCACCAACCGCATGGCAATGCGGCGGGCGGTTTCGTCCTCCTGTGCAAACACCCGGGGCAGATAGATGTTATCCTTGACTGCCACCACTTCTCCTTTAAGGATCATGTCTTGCAGCACATCTGCGACTTCCTGCGCCTGAAGGCGAAGTGCCGGCACCGGAATCTTGTTATTGAGCAGCCGAAGCGCCTCTTTCTGCAGGGTTTCCCTGAGCAAGAACAGGTGCCCTTTAGCTCCTTTACCATCTTCCAGCGCCCAGAACAGCGCACCCTTGACCCGCATGGGGGCATGAAGGTCACCGCCGTTCTTCTGAACAATGGCGTCTACACGCAGAAAGCCGAACCCGGATATCTGGCACAGCTCAAACGGACTCTTTTTCAAGATGTCTACGCTGGCAGGCCCGAAATACTGATAAATCTTGAGCGCAGTTTTCGGCGTGATTTTGAACGGGGAAAGCAGGGTCATCAGATCCTGCAGCATCCGGCTCTCCGCATAAGAGGTCTTGATGTCCTCCAGCTTGCTTTCCGTGATACCTTTGATTTCCAAAAGCCGTTCCGGCTGGTTTTGCAGAATATCCAGCGTGTCCTCGCCAAACCGGGCGACAATCAGCGCGGCGGTTGCGGGCCCGATGCCTTTGATAAGACCCGATGCCAGATACCCCTCCACACCGCTTTTGGTGCGGGGGATGATCTCGCGCCACTGCTCCACCTGAAGCTGCATACCATACTTGCCCTGCTTCCATTCACCATCCAGTTCCAGCTCCACCGCATCCGTACGGGGCAGTTCATAACCGGTCGCCACAAAACGGATCAGATGGTCTCTGTACCGCCGGGTAGAACGGGCCTCCTGCGGCACCTCTTTGTCGGCAGTCTTCACACTAATAATGCAGAACCGATTTGCCGGGTTGTGATAAATCGTCCCGTCATAAGTTCCTCTGTGGATCACTTCTTTTTCCCTCCTTTAAGCCGCCTTGGTATCAGCTTTCACACTGAACCGGCGAAACTCCGAAATTGTGACATACTGCTCGTAGATATCAGGATGTTCCAGTTTCAGCCGGATCAGATTGTCCTTGTCGATGTTAGGCTTCCGCACCGGATTGTAGGTGACCGTATAATTTATGCCATCCTGCTGGCAAATAGCTTTGCAGCTCTTGCCCATTTCGGCAATCAGTGCTCCCTTCAGTCGCTGCATATCCGCATCGATTTCCTTGCTGTCCTTTTCAGCACGTTTCTTTTCTTCTTGAAGCTGGAGATACCGCATCAGCTTGGCAGTCAGAGAATAATCAAAGGTCACCACAGGGGCGTCCTTATCCGCAGGACCCGTATGCCGGCGCACGCTTTCAATTACAAGATCGCCATCCTCGGTATAGGGCGGCGGTGTTTTGGCAAGGACGTGGTTCTCCCAGAAATGCTGTTCCAGAAAAATCATCTCATCCGCATAAGCTTCGTCACGGCGAATCTCACGAATGATGGTTTCTTCCTCGTTGTTGCCATACAGGCAGCAGAAGAAGCAGCGATCCACATCCATGACCGCCATATAATGCCGCCCCTGGGTTTCGTAGTAGACCGGAACAGTTTCTTCCCCATCCAGCCACCAGTGATCCTTAGCATTGTAGTTTGTGGTTTTGATTTCCAAAATTGCGGTCGTGCCATCCGGAAGTTCTACAAAGTAGTCCACATCAGCCAGCATCCAGGGATACTTGGGGTGCTGGAACATCTTCTTGACCTGATAAATCTTGTAGCCGGTCCGATGCTGAAAAATTTTTGCCACCAGCGGCTCCAGCAGATGCCCCATTTCCAGAGCAACCCAGTTGTTTTCGTTGTCCTCAACCGCTGCAATATTCAGCTTGTCGTAGTAGAGGTCACGGGCCGTCCGCCAGGGCGATATCCCCAGCAACGCAGCCACATCACTGCCGCCAATTCCTTTTCGCCGATAAGCGAGCCATTCCTTTTCGGATAAGCCTGCGGTCTCGACCAATACCTGCGGTTGATGTGTTTCTTTCAATGCCGCACAGCTATCCGGCATACTCAGCACCCCCTCCTCGTCGGGCGAGGAACGACGTGCGCCTTCATCACCGGGCACCGTCTCTTGATAGGCTGCTGCTGTCTCTTGGACTGCCTCCAGCTCTCGTTCAATTTCTTCTCTTTCACCATGATTTCATGGTTCGACATTTTCGTGTTCATCTGTATACCTGCCTTTCTTATTTTTGATATATCCTCAAAGCCGTTTCCGGCGTTTGGGCAAAAAATAAGCGAGGCTGACTGCGGCATACGCCTGATGTCCACAGTAACCTGTGAACCAAAGTCATCCTCGCAAATAGGGAATGGATACTCCCTGAAAATAGAAAAAGCCAGTAATATACCGTCCCATACGGGCGCAGTAATACTACTGGCACAAGTACAATCTTAACTGCGTGTGCAATGCGGGCTTTCGGCCTGCGGTACAGAACATCGGTCTGTATCCCATACGGGAAGCGCACAAAAATCAATTACAAAGCAAGTTTAGCACAATATATAGTGTTAGTCAAGCATCGTAATCTACATATAGCGTTTCAATTATTTCTTCGTAGCTGTTTGAGCATAAAAAAACGGGAATCTGCAGAATTCAACCCGTTCCGTCCCTATATATAAGGCGTATAGACATGGCGTGTGGTTCCACTGCCTGTCTGTACGCCTTTTGTACCTTGACAGCCCCTATAAACCTTTTCCATTGGAGTTATACAGGCGCTGCGGACAGTGTGCTTCTGCGCGCCCACAGCTTAATTGCCGCATAGCGGCTGCCTGAAAATACGCGGCGGAAAAGCCCGGCGCAGGAAATGGCCTTTGGAAGAGTCCTGATACTTCCCGATGAATTTTAATGACTTCATTGTTTTTGTTGAAAACCTTTCCCTACAAACAGTAGAGGATATATGTAATTGCAAATAAAGGAGGGCAATTATGGAGAAAAGAAAACCCAATGACCTTTCGCCTGAGCAGTGCTTGGCGGTAGATACGGAATCGCTCTGCAAACTGCTCGACTGCGGGCGGCACACCGCCGTTCAGATTGGCGACCTTGCCCATGCTCGCATCACCATGAATTCTCGTGTCCTTTGGAGCGTTCAGCGCGTAAAGGAATATCTTTACGAGATCTCATGCTGACAGAATCCTGCCCACCAGGGGCGCAACAGTACACCAACCATCGGGAGGTATCAATCTATGCCAAAAATCAGGAAAGACAACAAAGGCCGCAATCTGCGGCCAGGTGAAACCCAGCGATCAGACGGCAGCTATATGTTTGTCTACAAGCTGGGAAAAAAGAAAAAGTACATATATGATTCCGACTTAGCTGCTCTTCGTGTAAAAGAAAAACAGCTCACGAAAGATGCCGATGACGGCATTCGTACCCAAGAGGCCATGAAAATCACCCTAAATGATATGTTCAAAGTTCTCATGGATACGAAACTCCAGTTGAAGGCTTCCACGCGAGCTAATTACGAATACCTTTGGAGCAACTATGTTAAAGACGAGCCGTTTGCCAACATTCCCCTGCCCAATATTCGTAAAAGCGATATCCTGACATTTTACACGAAACTCTTGAAAAAGGGCTTTGCAATCAACTCACTGGAAAACATCAATAATCTGGTTCATCCTGCACTTGAATTGGCAGTCGATGATGACTACATCCGGAAGAATCCCAGTAAAGGCGTTTATCGTTCCCTAAAAGCAGAGGGCGCCGGGAAACCTGCGAAAAAAAGGATCGCTCTTACGATGACGCAGCAGAAGAATTTTCTTCGCTTTATTTCCAAGTCACCGATGTATAGCCACTGGCTACCAGTTATGGTCGTACTACTCGGTACGGGACTGCGTGTGGGAGAGTGTACTGGGCTGACCAAAAACGATGTAGATCTGGAGAACAACACTATCTCTGTGAATCACAACCTGATTTATCGAGTTATTGATGGAGAAGCAGGCTTTCACATCACCACTCCTAAAACGGCGAGCGGCACACGCACTATTCCCATCCTGTATCCGCAGGTTGCCGAACAGCTCCGCGCTCTGATTGAAGTGATGGACGCCTTGTATCCGGAGGATCTCGTAATGAATGGATATCATGGGTTCCTCTTCCGCAACCGCTCTGGCTATTTTCTCAGCGCCCATAACATCAATCGGGCCATTGAGCGCATCTCCATCGCCTATAACGCTGAAGAAATGGATCAAGCAGAATTGGAAGACCGTGAACCGAATCTCTTGCCTCATTTCAGCGTACATAATTTACGGCACACCTTTTGCACCAGACTTTGCGAGAAGACAAACGACATTAAGTTCATCCAGCAAGTGATGGGACATGCTGATTTCTCCACCACCATGGATATCTACACCCATATCACGCAGGAAAGCATGAAGGAAAAAGCTGAAGTGATCAAGGACGATTTGGTACTAATGTGAAAATTACAAAAAAGGGCAAATCCGCATTTCAAACGCGGATTTGCCCTTTATTTTGGCCCGTCTGGTGTCGTCTGGTTTCAAGCAAAAGTTGTAAAAAAGTTGTAGTAACACGAATTTCAGTGTTAAACGACCTCTTTAGTACAGCTTCGCTCCCGCCGGGATATTGTCATCCAGCATCAGAAGATTTAAGCCTTCCCGTCCGTCATACTCGTACACTGCGGAAATCAGCATACCCTCGGAATCAATCCCCATCATCTTCCTCGACGGCAGGTTTGTGATTGCCACACAGGTCTTACCAACCAGTTCTTCCGGCTCGTAATATTCATGAATACCGCTTAAAATCGTGCGTTTCCGGTCTGTTCCGTCATTCAATGTGAACTTCAGGAGCTTCTTGGACTTCGGTACAGCCTCGCAAGCTTCGATCTTGACCACTCTGAAATCAGATTTGCTGAATGTTTCAAAGTCTACTTCATCTGCAAACAAAGGCTCGATTTTCACCTTGGTAAGATCAATCTGTACGCTCGGCGCGGACACGCTTGCAGCCTCCGCAGATACGTTTACAGCTGCATTTCCAGCCTTGCTTTCATCCCGTTTTTGCTCCAGTGGCTTCATTGTGGGGAAGAGGATCACGTCGCGGATGGAATCCGTGCCGCAGAGCATCATGGCGCAGCGGTCGATACCGAAGCCGAGGCCGCCCGTCGGGGGCATGCCGTACTCCAGCGCAAGAACAAAATCCTCGTCCATCATGTCAGCCTCGTCGTCGCCGTTGGCGCGCTTTTCGGCCTGCGCCTTGAAGCGCTCGTACTGGTCGATGGGGTCGTTCAGCTCGGAGAAGGCGTTGCCCATCTCGCAGCCGCAGATGAACATCTCATAGCGCTCTGTCAGCTCGGGCAGAGTGGGGCTGCGCTTGGCCAGCGGGCTGACCTCTACGGGGTACATGGTGATAAAGGTGGGCTGGATCAGTGTCTCCTCCACCTTCTGGTCAAAGGTCTCATACAGGGCGTTGCCCCAGGTATGGGCCACGCCGTCCATGTCCACGCCCACGCTCTTGGCCAGCTCCACGCCCTTGTCGGCATCGCCGATGCAGGCCATGAAGTCCGCGCCGGTGACGTTCTTCACCGCGTCGGCCATGGTGACGCGCTGCCAGGAGGGGGTCAGGTCGATGTCGTGACCCAGCCACTGCACATGGTAGGTACCCAGGATCTCCTTGGCGGCACCGGTGAGGATGCCCTCCAGGATATCCATCATGCCGTCCAGGTTCGTGTACGCCTGGTACAGCTCACAGGTAGTGAACTCGGGGTTGTGCTTGGTGTCCATGCCCTCGTTGCGGAAGATACGGCCCACCTCGTACACACGCTCCAGGCCGCCCACGATCAGCCGCTTCAGGTGCAGCTCGGTGGCGATACGCATATACATATCGATATCCTGCGCGTTGTGGTGGGTGATAAAGGGCCGGGCGTTGGCGCCGCCGGCGATGGGGCTGAGGACAGGCGTCTCCACCTCCATAAAGCCCAGACCGTCCAGATAGCGGCGCAGGAACGCCACGAACTGGCTGCGGATCTCGAAGTTCCGCTTGCTCTCCGGGTTCATGATCAGATCCACATACCGCTGGCGGTAGCGAATCTCCTTGTCGGTCAGGCCGTGGAACTTCTCCGGCAGGGGCCGCAGGGACTTGCTCAGCAGCGTGATGTCGTGTGCACGGACGGACATCTCGCCCCGCTGGGTGCGGAACACCTCGCCCTTGACGCCCACGATGTCGCCGATATCGTACTTCTTAAAGTGGTTATAGTTGTCCTCGTCCATCTCGTCCTTACGGGCGTAGATCTGGATACGGCCGGTCTTGTCCTGCAGGTCGCAGAAGGACACCTTGCCCATGCCGCGCTTGCTCATCAGGCGGCCTGCCACGGACACAGCCTGCCCCTCCATGGCGTCAAAGTTATCCTTGATATCCTGTGTGTGGTGGGTCACATCAAACTTGGTAATGGTGAACGGGTCGCGGCCCTCGTCCTGCAAAGCCTTCAGCTTGTCGCGGCGGATGCGCAGCAGCTCGCCCATATCCTGGGTCTGGGGCTGTTCGTTCACGTTGCGGTTGGTCTCGTCTGCCATAATGCAGCCTCCTTCGTCTATCCGTACCGCCGTTGCCGGCGGTGTTTATCTTTCAATACTGTCGATACGGTAGTGGATCACGCCCTTGGGCGCCTCCACGGTCACTTCATCGCCCGCCTTGCGGCCCATCAGCGCCTTGCCAAAGGGTGAGTCCTCGCTGATGGCGCGGCTCATCACGTCGGCCTCCTGAGAGCCGACGATCTTATAGGCGGGCAGCTGCTTTCGCATATCCAGATTGGTAACGGTGACGGTACAGCCGATGGATATCTTGTCGGAGTCCATCTCGGACTCATCCACGATCACGGCATGGAGCAAAATGTCCTCCAGCTCGGCAATGCGGGAGTAGAGCTTGCCCTGCTCGTTTTTCGCCTCGTCATATTCGCTGTTCTCGCTGAGGTCGCCAAAGCCGCGGGCCTCCTTGATCAGCTCCGCCACCTCGTCGGCACGGGTGGTCTTGCTGTAATCCAGTTCCTGTTTCAGCTCGTCATACCGAGCCTGGCTCATTTTGAATTCCTTTGCCATGCTGCACACTTCCCTTTCTATCCATAAGGATACCCTTTTAGGGCTATAAACAATATGTCACGTTGCATTATAGTGACTTTCCGTGCGTATGTCAAGCAAGTCTGTGATATGAATGTCGGATATCTGCCATTTTCCGGCCGCCGTCAGCACCGCGGCCAGAGGCTCCGTCACCGGCACCGCCAGCGCCGCCGCCCGGGGCGATGTCCATACCGGCGTCTGCCGCGCCCCGCAGTCCTCCGTCAGATATATCGCCGGGCCCTCCGTATCCTCCCGTACATCGCCGCACACCACCGTCAGCGCCGCCCGCCGGCCCCCGTCTCCGGCGGCGATCCCCCAGCGGTACAGCAGCTCCGCCGCCAGCACCGCAGGGTCCTCCATATCCAGCTGCACATACCGCGCCCGCCGGGCCAGCACCGTCAGCGCCGCCCGGGCCGTCTCCTCTCCGCCGGGGCCGCAGCGCAGCACCGCGGCGGCGTTTTGCAGACCGCCGGGGCAGAGAATATCCAGCAGACTGCCCAGCAGGGCGAGGCGCAGCGGCAGGACGGGGTATGATGTTATGTCTGCCTGCTTCGCCAGCGAAAGGAGGTAAACATCGGCGCAGATACAGCGGCGGACACCGGAGTCATACATCTGACGCAGGCAGTGCAGAGCACGGCGGCGGGCGAAATAGCCCCTCCCCACAGAAAGATAATGGAGTGGCAGACCCTCCACCGTTATGCGGGAAAGCGCTGTCTTTTGGCCCTGCGTCATGTAAACGATCATGCGGTTTCCCTTCTCCCCCGGCGGTATGCAAAAAAATGCTGTTCCATTCTATGGAACAGCATTTTCAATATGTCATTATTACCAGGCTTTGATGTAGCCCGCCAGATAGTTCAGCGGGTTCTGGTACACGATCTTGCTCACACCGTTGACCACGGTGGTGGTGCGGACCTCATAATGCAGGTGCGGGCCGGTGGAGGCGCCGGTGTTTCCGGTGACGCCGATCACGGTACCCTGCGAGACAGTCTGCCCCTGCGACACCTTCACCACGCTCAAATGGGCGTACAGGGTGGTCAGGCCGCCGCCGTGGTCAATGACCACATAGTTGCCGTAACCGCCGCCCCAACCGCTGGTATTGGTGAGGATCACCTTACCGCTCTTGACGGCATATACGCTGCTGGTATAGGACACGTTGCAGA
>OCPX01001964.1_pt1 | contig 13992 bp, 8 predicted proteins | sample 1538771 | NCBI WGS metagenome assembly OCPX01 (sample SAMN04571725, study PRJEB22368) | human gut metagenome | biome: human gut; material: stool | host: Homo sapiens | place: Luxembourg | collected 2012-11-01 | reverse complement strand
GGTCGATGACAGGCAGATTGCTTTTCGTCCTGCGGTGGAAATCTCTTATCTGCCCGAAGAACAGCAATACACTCTGCTTGAAGCTATGGAGTACAGCGACGCTACCCCGTCACTTGCACAGGCTATCAAAATGAAGAAGTTTATGCAGGATGATAAGCTCACGGACGAGGTTATCCAATCCATTATGGAGGAGGAAAAACCTAACCAGAGGGAGAAGCCTGCCTTTCGTGATGAACGGATAACCAAGCTCATCCCCAAGTCTATTCCCAGAGGGCAGGAATCGGACTTTGTTGTGAAAGCGTTGGAGTTTTACAACCGTTATTTACAGCGGAGCAAAGACCGTGAACGATAGCCACACACCGAGGGCGAGGTCTGCCTGTTTACGGTGGATAGCCATATTTTCGGTTTCCCCCTCTCCACACCTCTCCCCCTAACTACTACCAGTAACTATCCGAAAAAAGAAAATATATGAGCTGCCAACAGGCGGCTTTTTTCGGTTAGTAAGGAAAATTCAACTCAACAATAACAGGAGGTAAACGATGAAATTTCGTAGATTATTCAAAAAGGCTGCGGCTGCTCTTATGGCTGCGGTCACGGCATTGTCCGTTTTGCCTGCGACAACGGCGTTTGCTGCGGGCGATATAGGCACGATTTCTTTTACCCACACCTATGACAGCAGCGGCAATACGATGAGATACAATTCAAGTGCTGTCTTTGACGGCTATACCGCAGGCGGTACGGGAAAATACAAATACCGTATGTTTGTGGACGGAGAAAATGCGTTCTGTATTCAGCCGGGCGTACCGCTGAAAACGGGAAACACATTGAAAAAGGCTTCCTCAGATACTTGGAACGCCCTTTCCACAAACCAGAAAAAGGCGGTTGGACTTGCCCTGCTCTATGGGTATCAAGGCAACCGCAGTCATCTGTCGGGCAGTGATGATGAAAAATGGCTTGCGACACAGACTCTTGTATGGGAGTTTGTAACAGGCTGCCGTGAAGCCACAGGCTCATATCAGCAGAACAGTACAAAGGCATACAGCCTGCACTTCGGCTCAAATTATCCCAACAGCGGAGCAAAGGCTGCCTATGACCAGATTGTTTCGCTGCTGAGTGAGCATAACACCATTCCGAGCTTTATGTCGGGCGGTAAAAATGATATTACCAAAGAGCTTGCCTACAAAGACGGCAAATACAGCATCACGCTGACGGACAAGAACGGTGTGCTTTCCGATTACAGCTTTTCAAGCTCTGACGGAAATGTGTCGGTATCAAAGTCTGGCAACAAGCTGACTATCAGCTCTGCCGTTGCCGTTTCTGGCTCTGTCCGCATTACGGCAAAGCGAAACGGCGTGCCGACAGTCAGCGACAGTGCAAAGATGATTGCTTACGGCGACCCGAACTTGCAGGATTTGGTAACGGGCGTTGAGAACGCCGATACGGTTGCCGCATATCTCAACATTGAAACGCCGACAGGCACGATTGCCCTGAAAAAGACTTCCGAGGACGGCGTTGTCGGCGGTATTCAGTTTAATATCAAGGGCGATAACTTCAACAAGACCGTAACGACAGACAAAGACGGAAATATTACCGTGGAGGGCTTATTCCCTGCCACCTATACCATTACCGAACAGTCCATTGACCGTTACGAACCGCAGAAATCCCAGACTGTAACTCTTATTGGTGGAAAAACGACCACGGTAAACTTCAACAACACCTTGAAGCGTGGCTCTCTGGAGGTTATCAAAAATTCCGAGGACAATCTGGTAGAGGGTGTGAAGTTCCACCTTTACGGAACATCTTTAAGCGGCTTGCCTGTTGACGAATATGCCGTGACCGACGCAAAGGGTGTGGCGAAATTCTCTGATGTCCTTATCAGCGGAGATACGCCGTATGTGGTTGAGGAAGTGGATACGGCTATCCGCTATGTCGTTCCTGCATCCCAGACAGCACCGATTGAATGGGAAAAGGTAACGAGCCGTACTTTTGTCAATGTACTGACAAAATCCGATGTGGAAACGGGAACGGAACAGGGCGACGCTTCTCTTGCAGGTGCGGTTTACGGCATTTACAAGGGCGAAGAACTCATTGACACCTATACGACGGACGGAAACGGACAGTTTACAAGCAAGTATTATATCTGCGGCGACGATTGGACGGTAAGAGAGCTTACACCGTCCGAGGGCTACTTGCTCGACCCGACCATTCACAAAGTCGGTGCAGAGCCAGAGCTTTATACCGTGGAATATAACTCTACCGCCAACGATGTAACCGAGCAGGTCATTAAGGGAAATATCGCTATTATCAAACACACCGATGACGGCGAAACACAGATTGAAACTCCCGAAGTCGGAGCGACCTTTGAGGTCTATTTGAAATCGGCAGGCAGCTTTGAAAACGCAAAGGAAACCGAGCGTGATGTTCTCACTTGTGATGAAAACGGCTTTGCACAGACAAAGGATATGCCTTACGGCATTTACACCGTCCACCAGACCTCTGGTTGGGAGGGGCGTGAGCTGATGAAAGACTTTGATGTGTTCATCAGTGCAGACGGTCAAACCTACCGTTATCTTATCAACAACGCCAACTTTGAGAGCTATATCAAAATTGTCAAGAAAGATGCGGAAACAGGCAATACCATTCCGTATGCAGGTGCAGGCTTCCAGATTTACGACCCGAACGGAAATCTCGTTACAATGACTTTCACCTATCCCGAAGTAACGACCATTGACACCTTCTACACCACAGAGGACGGCTATCTCATCACGCCGCAGACTTTGGAATACGGCACGGGATATTCACTCGTAGAGGTACAAGCACCGTATGGGTATGTATTGAACTCAGAGCCTATCTATTTTGATGTGGCACAGGATAACTCCACCGAGGAAAGCGGTATTACCGTGATTGAGGTGGTACGCTCCAATATGGCACAGAAAGGCACGATTACTGTTTCCAAATCTGGCGAGGTGTTCAGCTCCGTATCCGAAAATAACGGTCTGTATCAGCCGATTTTTGCAGTAAGCGGTCTTGAGGGTGCAGTTTATGAGATTACCGCAGCCGAAGATATTTACACTCTGGACGGAACGCTCCGAGCTTCCAAAGGCGAGGTTGTGGATACCGTTACCACAGGTGCAGACGGTACGGCAAAATCAAAGGAATTGTACCTCGGAAAATATGAGGTCAAGGAAATCACAGCTCCGTTTGGAATGGTGCTGAATGATGAAATCCATTCTGTCGAGCTTGTTTATGCAGGTCAGAATGTGGCTGTTACCGAAACGGCAACGAGCTTCTATAACGAAAGACAGCGTGTAGAAATCGACATCACAAAGAGCCTTGAAACAGACGAAGCATACGGTATCGGCAACAACGGTGAAATCTTTGATGTAACCTTTGGCTTGTATGCTGAAAAGGATATTACAGCCGCAGACGGTACGGTAATACCTGCCGACGGCTTGATTGAGATTGTTTCCTTTGACGAGAACGGTTATGGCAAGGTCGCAACCGATTTGCCGATTGCAAGCTACTATGTAAAAGAGCTTTCTACAAATTCCGCATATATCATCAGCGACCAGAAGTACCCTGTAATCTTTGAATATGCAGGACAGGATACAGCAACCGTTCACATCACAGCAAATGACGGCGAAGCTATCGGCAACGACATCATTTACGGCTCTGTCAGCGGTAAGAAGCTCGACGAGGACGGCAAGGCTCTCGGCGGTGCGGTAATCGGTATCTTTAAGACAGGTACAGAGGAATTTACAAAAGAAAATGCTATCCAGACTACCACATCGGCAGATGACGGTAGTTTTTCTTTTGCCAAAGTGCCGTATGGAACTTGGGTAATCCGTGAAATTGAAAGTCCGACAGGTTTCGTACTCTCCGAGGAAGAAATCCCTGTAACTATCGGAAAGGTGGACGAGGTTGTGGAAATCGAGCTTGTCAACTACTTCATTAAGGGCAACATTGAGCTGACAAAGGTGGATAAGGATTATCCCGACAACAAGCTCTCTGGTGCTGTCTTTGAGGTGCTTGCTGATACCAACGGCAACGGCGAGTTCGATAAGGACGATGAGCTGCTTGGCGAAATGACCGAGCTTGACGGAGGTATCTATCAAATGAAAGACCTCCGCTATGGAAAATATTTTGTCCGTGAAAAAACAGCTCCGACAGGCTTTGTCCTTGATGAAAATGTCTATACCGTATCCATTGAAGAAAACGGCAAGACCTATGTGGTGGAAAACGAAGCAGGAAAAGGCTTTGTGAACGCCGCACAGACAGGCTCATTAAAAATCGTCAAAACATCTTCCGACGGCAAGGTTGAGGGCTTCTCTTTCCGAGTAACAGGAGTGAACGGCTATGACAAGACCTTTACGACTGACAAAAACGGCGAAATCTTCGTTGAGGACTTGAGAATTGGCGAATACACCGTATCCGAAGTAAACGACAAGGCTTCCGCAGGATATATTCTCCCTGCCGACAAACAGCTCACAATCAAGGTCGGTGCGACCACGATTGTCCAGATGCACAATGAGTTCAGAGATACCCCGAAAACGGGCGACGATTTCAATCTGGGCTTGTGGGTAAGCCTTGCGGCTGTTTCCCTTGCAGGTGCAGGAGTGCTTGGCTTTATCGGCTTTAAGAACAGAAAGAAAAAGGAGGATTAAGGAATGGACGCTAAAACAATTGTTGCCATAGTGCTTGTGGCGTTTATCATCGGAGCTTGCATTTGGCTCAATATCCGTAACAGAAAGAAAAAGTAACCCGATTTTGCAGGAACGGGGCGGTTTGCCACAACGAGCCGCCCTTTTCCTATTTATATGGAGGTGTACGATGAGAAATCTCAAAACCATTGAGGGCAAAGTGAAAGCCATTCTTGAAAAAGACGAGGAAGCCAGAAACGACGATATGCTGTTATATCTCAAGGTGTGCAATACCTTTTTGAAAGACACGGGTGCAATGCCCTTTGCAGAGGTAATGTCGCAGTACCGCTATCTTGGGCTTCCGAGCATTGAGAGCGTGGGCAGGACAAGACGAAAGCTGCAGGCGAAATTTCCAGAGCTTGTAGGGAGTGTCCGTGTGCAGAAGCTCCGTGCCGCACAGGAAAAGGCTTATCGGAAGTATGCCAAAGAATGAGAGGTGCTTATGAACGAAGAAAAAAGAATGAACGGCGGTTATGAAATCATTGAGAGCTGTACTATCGGGAGTAACGAGCTTGTTATCGGTTATAACCCGAAAGCTCCTAATCCGTATGTCTGTTGGTACTGCAAAAACGGCACGGATTATTTCTGGGGCTATTACTGCAATGAGCTGTCCTCTGCCAGAGAAAAGCTGAATGAACGGTATAAAACCGAGTGTAATATGCCGTACAATCAGCCCCAGAAAAAGCAAAGGCAGCGTGATGACCGTGAGCGATAAAAAGAAAATATATGATTGTACGACCTGTCCTTATCCCCGATACAAGGACGGGTCAATTATTTTCTGCGATGTCTGTATCCGAAAGATTTTAGACGAGCAGAAAGAGAAAAAACAGAGAAAGGAGCAACCTGATGGAGAATGAAGAAAAGCGTATGCTTGGCGATTATGAGGTCAAGCAGAGTATCCATATCGGCAAAAAAGAGGTTGTTTTCGGTATAAACGAAGCAGACAAATATCCCTTTATGGTCTGCTACTGCACCTATGACAACCCTCTGTCAGCAGCTTGGCCGACAGAGGGCGTCGGTACAGACGATTATCTGGAAGCTATGCAGATTTTTGTTGACCGTGTGCAGGCACAGATTGAGGTTGTCAAAGAGGAGCTATCCCGATTTGATTTTGATATGACACCGTTTACCGCAGACGATTGTATCCCCGACAAAAGGAATGAGAGCATTGTCGGCAAGGTTGTCGTCATCAATGCCGAGCTTAACCGCTATGAGTATCAGCACTCCGCATATCAGCTTGTGTTGGTGGACGGCGGACACGGTGCGATTGGCGGCAGAGGTCAAGCGGTGTTCGGCACTTGCCTTGCAGACGGCAAACGAGCCAGATGGGAAAGGTACGATGTGTTAGGCGAAATCAAGCCAGAGAAAATGCCCGATTGGGCAAAGGAAGCTGTTGCCGAAATCAAGAAACAGGAAAAGGCAAAGAAGCCCAACAGTCGGGAGGAACGCTGATATGAAAATACGAGCGATTGCACCGAATGAATGGAAATACACCTATTCCCAGAGTATGCAGATAACAGGACAGACAGGCAATATCGGTCATCTTCGTGGCGACTTCGACTCTGGCGGTTATGGATTTTATACCACTTGGAACGACCACAGACCGCAATGGAAAACAGACGAATTTAAGACCGAGATGGACTATGTTATCAACGCTCTGCGTTCTCCCGAATACGGGCTGTTACAAAACCGTCCTGCTATGAGCGAGTATGTGAGGCGTTTCCCCGATAGTGCCTTTAGGGGAAACTATTGTACCGAGTACGGCTTCCGAGTGGATACCAAAAAGTACGCCTATCTGCTCCGCCTAAATCCCGCAAAGGGCGACTATAACTTTTACTGCTATTGCTATGTCAAGGAATGGCTTGATAAGCACATCGCCAATGCGGAAAAAGGCATCCGCTTTATTGACTCTCATTACAAGGAGCTGTTTCGTATTCCAGACGGCGGTAAAATCTGTATCACTTCCGCTTGGGGAGAAAAGTCGGAACGAACCTGCCGTTATATCGACGAGTACCATACCGAAGTCGGCAATAACCTCTATCATATCTGCGAGTTTGCCGAGTGTATGAAAAAAAACGGTGCGACCTATGAGCCGATACCTGTCGAGCCGCAGGCGGTCAAAGCACCAAAGCATAAGAATTTAGAACGATAAGGAGGATTGAGAAAATGGCTGTAAATCAAAAAGCAATTAAGGTATTGAACAAGATTTTTGAAGCAGGCTTTACCGATGAAAAAGAGATTTCCGCTATGACAATGGACGATATTCTCTCTATGCAGGGTATCACGGTTGCCGACATCGGGCTTATCAATGACCTGCAAAAGAGTATCAAGGCGAACAAGGTCGTTTCCTTTCTGGGCGGTGGTGTGGAATGAGTACCGAGCTTATAAACCGTATAACCGTGAAAAAGGACGGCGTATATATTTCCTCTCACAGCTCCAATGACACAGCCCCTTTTCATTCGTGGCATTGTAAAGGATTGTCGGAAATCTATGCCGCCGAGGGTCAGAAAGGGCTTGACCGTGAAATTGTCTGTATGCTCTATGAATATGCACAGCTTCGTGGCTCACACAAAAGCCTTGACCGATACCGCTATGCAACCGACGGCTTGCAGGCACAGAAAATCTACAAGAAATACAGCGATATGATTGATGAACGCTATGAGAGCTTGAGTGATGCCGATAAGAAAACCGTTTGGTATAAGCCCACCGAAAAGGCAAAGGAATACCGAGCGTATGAGTCTGAAATGCGTAAAAAGATGTATTGCGAGATTGCCGAGAGGTGTGAGGAATACGACAAGAAACAAAAAAGCCGAGATTTAGAACGATAAGGAGGTGTACGAAAATATGGCTGCGAAGTATCAGCTAATTACAGAACTGTATCAGCGTACAGGTGCTGCGGTTTCGAGGAATCCGCAGGCGTGGCAGAACTTTCTATCCTCTGCCTGCCGAAATTATAAGTGCCGCTTTGACGAACAGCTCTTGATTTTCGCTCAACGCCCCGACGCTACCGCTGTAACCACGCTTGAAACTTGGAACAGACAGTTTAAGCGTTGGGTAAATAAGGACAGCCGTGGAATAGCGGTGTTTGATACGAAAGGTCGCAGGAATACCCTCAAATACTATTTTGATGTTTCCGATACCCACGAGGGATATTATAACAGCCGCCCTGTTCCGATATGGCAGATGAATGAGCGATACGAACAGGCGGTCATAGAACGGCTCTCCGACAGGTTTGGAGATTTGGAGGGTAGCGATTTAGGCGAAGCTCTTATGCAGACCGCTAAAAACGCCGTTGAGGATAATCTGCCCGACTATCTGGCAGAGCTTAAAGAGTGTACGAAGGACAGCTTTTTAGAGGAGCTTGACGACTTCAATGTTGAGGTTATCTATAAACGGCTTGCGGTCAACAGCGTAGCATATATGCTGATGAGCCGTTGCGGTGTTGATACCGAAGCGGTATTTGAGCGTGATGATTTTTCGGACATTATCAATTTCAATACCCTTGCCACGATAAACGCTATCGGACTTGCCACAAGCGATATTTCCGAAATGGCACTCCGAGAGATTTCCCAGACCGTCCGAAATGTGCAAATTGCAGAGAAAAGCCAAAATCGCACCTTTGCACCAACAGCTCGAAATCAGTATGATAAAGGCAGAAAACAACCCGAAAGGAGCAACGATAATGAGCGAAATCACTTACACGAAACAGGGGGATTACCTTATTCCCGACCTAACATTACCGACAGAGCCAGAAATTCAGCTTGGCAGGTACGCTATGATGCACAGGGATTTTCTGGAGCAGAACAAGCGAGTGACCTACCTCAATCTGCTGACATCGGGGAGGCTCAACGAACATCTTTACCAGACCGAACAGACCGCACTCCAGAGATTGGAGCTTCTGACGAAGCAGCTCTCCGAGGAACAGGGCGTGACGGAGGAGCTGAAAGAGAAAGCACCGATGCAGTGGGTAGGAATGATGAACAATATTCGCAGTCAAGCGGAGGAAGTAATCTTGACCGAACTGATTTACAAGTAAGCATTGCCAACGAAGATGAGGTCAGAGCCAATCTCCCCACAGTGGATGAACAGATTGAAATGATGGTTGAAGCAGAGGAAGAAAAGTCCTCTGCTTTTTCCGTTTCACAGGAGGATATTGACTCTGTTCTGGTAAAGGGAAGCGGTTTTCAAGACGGCAAGTACCGTATTTATCGTCAGTTCTGGAAGCACGAGGATAGCAAGAAGAATATTGAATTTCTTAAAAAGGAATATGGTATCGGCGGCGGTACGCATTTCTATCCAGACGGTACACAGGGCGGTGCTTGGTTTAGTGGAAAAGGTATTGCCATAGAAAAGCACGGTTCATATACCGAACCCGATGTACTTCTCCCTTGGTCTAAAGTGGAAAAACGGCTGCGTGAGCTGATAAAGAATGACCGTTATCTCAACCCGAAAGAAAAGGAGCATTATCCCGACTATCTGGAAAAGGCGGAAGCTCCGCAGTATGAGATTGACACCCAGAAGAAAATGCAGCGGCAGGCTTTTATCGACGCAAAGCGTGATTTACCCCCTGCCGATAAGCGTGACAGTCTTGCCCTGCGTCTTTCCGACTTTATCCGTGACTTGGACGGCTATGAGAAAGCTTTGCTTTCCAATGTAGAACGCACAGACCTATCCGATGTGACTGCCGAACAGATGGAACAGCATTTATCCGACCCTGCCACCGTTCAGCAGCTCATTGACTTTTTGAAATTGGTACAGGGCAAGACAAGCGATGTTTACAGCCGCAGCAATGCGTGGCGTTTCGGGCAGGAGCTTTTGGAGCTGCATCCTCTGCACTACCTCTATCACGAGGGCGATGTGGTGTATATCGGTGCGGATAAGTATGAGGTAGTGACCATTTCCGAGGACAGCGTTTCTCTGCAAAATGTGGAGTTCCCGCTGTTCGGCAAAGAGTTGAGCCGTGGCGACCTTGAAGAAAAGCTGAAAGAAAACTCCGCAAACGACCATTTGAAAGTGGTTGTTACCGAGAAGCATAAAACAGAAACACTATCCGAGGAAAAGCCCGACAGCTTGGATTTTTCTATCGGCTTTTCGGAACACCCTGCCTTTTATGATAAGGAGTTCAATGACCGCTTTACCAATTTGAGCTTTGCTCTTGGGAATAAGCTGCTTGGTATTCTGGATGAAAAACAGCACCGTGAACGTAGCGAAGATAACAATATCGGTTGGTATCATAAGACCGACTTTGAGATTTCCGCTGTTATCGGCGGCGAAGATTTCCATTATGACGGACGGTTTGACATTGGCGACGGCGAGGGCGATTTGATTGCCCATATCAAGAATTTCTATGATTACTGCCTATCTCCGAACTGTCCGTTTATCCCAGAGTGGAAAAAGAAAGGCGAAGATTATTACCGAGAGCAGATGGAAAGTTTGCGTTTCGGGCGTGAGCAGTTCATTCCCTATCTGGAGCAGCACACCGAGCTGACACCAGAGGATGAAACGCTCCTTGCCGAGATAATGGCTACCGAAAGCGAATGGTTTAGAGTACCCGAAGAAGCGGAGCAATCCGAAGATAAGCCACATTATACCGTTGAGCAGACTTCCGATGCCTTTGCAGACCCCTTTATCATAAGGAACAATGCCGTACCAGAAGGTACGCAAGACCAATATTACGATGTAGACGGTATTTACCAGACCTTTGAAACCGAGGAGGAAGCACAGAAATACGCCGATACCTTAAATAGTGCCGAGCATATCACGAAGCTGTTTGCGGCGAAAGATGCCGAGCGTGAAGCAAAAAAAGCCGCAGAGCCTGCCCCAGAGCAGGACAATTCCGACCTTATCGGCAAGGAAATTACGCTTGATAACCGCCGCTATGTCATTGAAAGCGTTGGTAAAATCAGCGGTGATGTTTCTATGCGTGACATCACATTCCAGAATGATGTAGGCTTCCCGATTAACCGTGTTGAGAAGATAACCCGTGTCCGTGAATGGCTCAAAGCACAGGAGCAGGCTTCGCCACTTCCCGAAAAAGAAAAAGCCCCTGCCGTTACCGCTGACCGCAATAACTACCGCATTACCGAGGACACTTTAGGTGTTGGTGGAGCAAAAGAAAAGTTTAAGGCGAATATGGCGGCGGTCAATCTTTTACACGACCTTGAAATCGAAAACCGTCTTGCCACACCCGAAGAACAAAAAATCCTTGCAGGATATGTCGGTTGGGGCGGTCTGTCTATGGCGTTTGACGAGAACAATGCGGCTTGGGCAAATGAATTTAAGGAGCTGTATGTAACCCTCTCTCCAGAGGAATACCGTGCCGCAAAAGAGTCCACGCTGACTGCCTTTTATACTCCGCCTATTGTTATCAAGGCAATGTATGAAGCACTTGACCGTCTGGGCTTCTCCGAGGGCAACATCTTGGAGCCGTCCTGCGGTACGGGAAATTTCTTCGGTCTGCTCCCCGACAGTATGGCAAAAGCAAAGCTCCACGGCGTGGAAATCGACTCTCTGACGGGCAGGATTGCAAAGCAGCTCTACCAGAAAGCGAATATCGCCATTGAGGGCTTTGAGAAAACAAAGCTCCCAGACGACCACTTTGATGTGGTGCTTGGCAATGTGCCATTTGGCGATTTTAAGGTCAACGACAGCCGTTACAACGCCCAGAAATTCCTCATTCACGACTACTTTTTCGCAAAAGCGTTGGATAAAGTCCGTGCCGGCGGCGTTGTGATGTTCATTACCTCAAAGGGTACGATGGATAAAGCAAGCCCAGAGGTGCGGAAATATATCGCCCAGAGAGCAGAGCTGTTAGGAGCAATCCGTCTGCCCGACAACACCTTCAGAGCAAACGCAGGCACGGAGGTTACAAGCGATATTTTGATTTTGCAGAAGCGTGACCGTGTAATGGATATAGAGCCAGACTGGGTACACCTTGACACCGACGAGAACGGCGTTACGATGAACAGCTATTTTGTTAAACACCCAGAGATGGTTATGGGCGATATGGTAATGGAAAGCACACGTTTCGGGAAGATGGACGCTGCCTGCAAAGCGAAAAAGGATATTCCCCTTGCCGAGCTGCTCCACGAAGCCGTGCAGAACATCAACGGCGAAATTCCAGAATATGAGATTGACGAAATCTCCGACGGGCAGGACGAGGCTATCCCTGCCGACCCAAGCGTTAAAAACTTCTCCTACACTCTGGTAAACGGCAAGGTGTATTTCCGTGAAAACAATGTGATGACCCCTGCCAATCTCTCAATGACCGCCGAGAGCCGTGTGAAAGGCTTGGTGGAAATAAGGGATTGTGTGCGTAAGCTCATTGCCTACCAGACCGAGGATTACCCAGAGGAAGTAATACGCACCGAGCAGGAAAACCTTAACCGTCTGTACGACGCCTACACCGCAAAGTACGGTCTTATCAACAGCCGAGGGAACTATCTGGCGTTTGCTTCGGACGAGAGCTACTTCCTTTTATGCTCTCTGGAGGTGCTTGACGACGAGGGCAATTTCAAACGGAAAGCCGATATGTTCTCCAAGAGGACTATCAAGCCCCACCGTGCCGTGACTTCCGTGGAAACGGCAAGCGAAGCCCTTGCAATCTCCATCGGAGAAAAAGCCCGTGTGGATTTGCCGTTTATGGCGAAGCTGACAGGCAAGGAACAGGCGGAGCTAATCCGTGATTTACAGGGCGTTATCTTTAAAATACCCCAATCCGAGCCTGCAAAATATGTGACCGCAGACGAATACCTGTCTGGCAATGTCCGCAATAAACTTGTGATTGCAGAAACGGCGGCAAAGACAGACCCAGAGCTTATAATCAACGCCGAAGCACTCAAAAAGGTTATTCCAAAGGATTTGAGTGCGGGCGAAATCTCCGTGCGGCTTGGTGCTACTTGGATACCGCAGGAGGATATTCAGCGGTTTGTTATAGAGCTGCTGACCCCATCGAGCTATGCGGCAGGCAGAATCAAGGTACGCTATACGGCGATAAACGGCGACTGGTTTATTGAGAATAAGAGTTCCGATTACGGAAATGTCAAGGCGGACAGCACCTACGGTACAAAGAGGGCTTCCGCCTATCGTATTATCGAGGACACGCTGAATCTGCGTGATGTGCGTATCTTTGACTATGTTTACGACGAAAACGGCAACAAAAAGGCAGTATTCAATCACAAGGAAACCACGGCGGCACAGGCAAAGCAGGAAGTTATCAAGCAGGCGTTTCAGGATTGGATTTGGAAAGACCCCGAACGCAGAAACCGCCTTGTCCGTTCCTACAATGACACTTTTAACTCTGTGCGACCCCGTGAGTATGACGGAAGCCATATCACTTTCGGCGGCATCAGTCCAGAAATCACGCTCCGACCCCACCAAGTCAATGCGATTGCCCATATCCTTTACGGCGGCAACACGCTTCTTGCACACAAGGTCGGTGCGGGCAAGACCTTTGAAATGGTCGCCGCCGCACAGGAAAGCAAGCGGCTCGGCTTATGCCAGAAATCCATGTTTGTCGTGCCAAACCACCTTGTCGGTCAATGGGCGTCCGAGTATCTGCGATTATATCCGAGTGCCAATATTTTAGTGGCACGGAAGCAGGATTTTGAAACCGCCAACCGCAAAAAGTTCTGCGGCAGGATTGCCACGGGCGATTACGATGCGGTCATCATAGGGCATAGCCAGTTTGAAAAAATACCGATGAGTATGGAACGCCAGAGGGAGCAGCTCCAAAGACAGCTTGACGATATAGAGATGGGCATTGACGATATTCAGAAATCCCACGGCGAACAGTTCACGGTCAAGCAGCTAATGAAAACCCGAAAATCAATCCAAGCGAAGCTCGACAAGCTCAACGACACCAAGCGGAAAGACACCGTGATTGATTTTGAGGAATTGGGCGTTGACCGTCTGTTCATTGACGAAAGTCATTTTTACAAGAACCTGTACCTCTACACCAAGATGAGAAATGTGGGCGGCATTGCCCAGACCGAAGCACAGAAAAGCTCCGACCTCTTTATGAAGTGCCGCTATCTGGACGAAATCACAGGCAACAGAGGTACGATATTTGCAACGGGCACGCCTGTTTCAAATTCAATGGTAGAGTTGTATTCCGTTCAAAGGTACTTGCAGTACGACACGCTTATGCAAAACGGCTTACAGCACTTTGACAGTTGGGCTTCCACTTTCGGTGAAACCGTCACAGCTCTGGAGCTTGCCCCAGAGGGTACGAACTACCGAGCCAAGACGAGATTTGCCAAGTTCTATAACCTGCCAGAGCTGATGCAGATGT
>OCPX01001955.1_pt1 | contig 14078 bp, 10 predicted proteins | sample 1538771 | NCBI WGS metagenome assembly OCPX01 (sample SAMN04571725, study PRJEB22368) | human gut metagenome | biome: human gut; material: stool | host: Homo sapiens | place: Luxembourg | collected 2012-11-01 | reverse complement strand
CATTTTCCGTTTTGGTCATAAAAAAAGGGGGACTTTTTCAGTGCCCTCCCTTGGGGAGGGCACTGAAAAACTAAAACCCACTATCAAATTGAAAGTTGATGACGGAGAAACAGCTGTTTTACCCTTTATTATCTGTCTATTTTAGCCTTATTTTAGGCGATTTGCAGAAAGAGAAGTTACAAATCGTAAGCATTTTCCGTTTTGGTCATAAAAAAAGGGGACTTTTTCAGTGCCCTCCTTGGGGAGGGATGGGGAGGGGCTTTCAGGAGGGTTTGGGGAGGGGCCTCTATCCGTAGCTGTTTTTGTACCGGCGAAAGCCGGACTTTTTGAACGGCCGTAGGCCGCTTTTTTTACCGTTGCGGGGGATGGCGTCATGCGGTGCATGACGGTGGGGATGGTGGAGACGGCACGGAGGAAAACTCGTTTTCCGACGGTCGGCACCGCCGTCCACGCCAAGGCGAAGCCGTCATCCGCCACACGGCTTTTTGTATTTATTTCATCACCCTCGCAGGCGCAATAAATAGTGGAAAATGAGGATATGGGTCACCTCATTTCTTGTCTTTCTCATGGGGAAGAGTTCAATGGGCATCTCTATACCTACACCTTATTATATATATAGGCGGTGGATCAATGGAAAAGTCGCAGAAACGGTGGGGAATGTCGCGAATTGCCTCCTAATTGCACTAACTTTGAATAATTTAGGCTTCGTCTCAACAATTCAAGTTGAAACAGCATACGCTTTTTTCTTTGAATTGTGTTCAACTTGCACTAACTTTGAATAATTTAGGCTGCGTCTCAACAATTCAAGTTGAAAAAGCATGCGCTTTTTCTTTGAATTGTGTTCAACTTGCACTAACTTTGAATAATTTAGGCTGCGTCTCAACAATTCAAGTTGAAAAAACACGCTTTTTTCTTTGAATTGTCTTCGACTTGCACTAACTTTGCAGTCAGAAAACTCATAAATACAGTAAGAATAATATGATTCTCTTCTTCAAGACTCAGAACGAGCATGTGATTGCGACTGAAATCAACCATCAGCCCAATCAGCAGGAAATCGACGAACTCAGTTGGCTTTATGGCGACGCCACCCTCATGGCGGAGCAGGCTTTGCAGGGCTTCTATGTGGGCCCACGCCGTGAAATGATTACGCCTTGGAGCACAAATGCCGTTGAGATTACCCAGAATATGAACCTCAGCGGCATTTCGCGTATAGAGGAGTTCTTCCCTGTGGCCAGCGCTGATGCCGACCACGACCCCATGCTCCAGCGTATGTACGAGGGCATAGACCAGAACGTGTTCACTGTGAACCACGAGCCCGAACCTATCAAGTACGTTGACAATCTGGAGGAATACAACGAGCAGGAAGGCCTTGCCCTCTCGCCCGAGGAGATAGAGTATCTGCACAAGATAGAAAAGCAGAACGGCCGTCCGCTCACCGACTCAGAAATCTTTGGCTTCGCACAGATTAACTCAGAACACTGCCGTCACAAGATTTTCGGCGGTACCTTCATCATCGATGGCAAAGAGATGGAATCGAGCCTGTTTGCGATGATAAAGAAGACCACCAAGGAGAACCCCGGCAAGATATTGTCGGCATACAAGGACAATGTGGCTTTTGCCCAAGGCCCCGTGATTGAGCAGTTCGCTCCCAAGGACCAGTCTACCGCTGACTACTTCCAGATAGAGGACATCGAGAGCGTCATCTCGCTCAAGGCCGAGACCCACAACTTCCCCACGACAGTAGAACCCTTCAACGGTGCCGCTACAGGTACCGGCGGAGAGATACGCGACCGTATGGGTGGCGGTGTAGGCTCATGGCCCATCGCTGGTACGGCTGTCTATATGACCTCTTATCCCCGTCTGACCGACGACGAGGGCAAGACCATCGCTGAGCGCGACTGGGAAGACCTGCTCCCCGTGCGCCAGTGGCTCTACCAGACCCCCGAGCAGATTCTGATCAAGGCCTCCAACGGCGCATCAGACTTCGGCAACAAGTTTGGCCAACCCCTTATCACCGGCTCTGTGCTCACCTTTGAGCATGGTGGCGACGGCCAGCGTCTGGGTTATGACAAGGTGATTATGCTTGCCGGCGGCGTAGGCTACGGCAAGAAGCGCGACTGTCTGAAGGGCGAGCCCCAGAAGGGCAACAAGGTCGTAGTGGTCGGTGGCGACAACTATCGCATCGGCCTTGGTGGCGGTTCGGTTTCTTCGGTAGATACCGGACGCTACTCCAACGGTATCGAGCTCAATGCCGTACAGCGCGCCAATCCAGAGATGCAGAAGCGCGCCTATAACCTGGTGCGCGCTCTGGTCGAGGAAGACAACAACCCCGTGGTAAGTATCCACGACCACGGTTCTGCCGGCCACCTCAACTGCCTCTCCGAGTTGGTTGAAGACTGTGGTGGCGAGATAGACATGACTCGTCTGCCTATCGGCGACAAGACCCTCAGCGCCAAGGAAATCATCGCCAACGAGAGCCAGGAGCGCATGGGTCTGCTCATCGACGAGAAGCATCTCGAGCATGTGCAGCGTATCGCCGAGCGCGAGCGTGCCCCGCTCTATGTAGTCGGCGAGACCACCGGCGACGCCCACTTCTCATTCGTCCAGGGCGATGGCAAGAAGCCCTTCGACCTCGATGTGGCACAGATGTTCGGTCACTCTCCCAAGACCGTAATGCAGGATGAGACCGTGGTGCGCCACTATGAAGACGTTACTTATTCACAAGACAAGATAGATGAATATCTGCAGCGCGTGCTTCAGCTCGAAGCCGTGGCTTGCAAAGACTGGCTTACCAACAAGGTAGACCGCTCGGTTACCGGTAAGATTGCCCGTCAGCAGTGTCAGGGCGAGATACAGCTGCCCCTCTCCGACTGTGGCGTGGTAGCCCTCGACTACCGCGGACGCAAGGGTATCGCCACCGCCTTGGGCCACGCGCCTCAGGCAGGTCTCGCCAATCCCTCTGCCGGCAGTGTGCTCTCTGTAGCTGAGGCTCTTACCAACATCGTCTGGGCTCCCCTTGCCGACGGCATGGAAAGCCTGTCGCTCAGTGCCAACTGGATGTGGCCCTGCCGTTCGCAGAAGGGTGAGGATGCACGCCTCTATCAGGCTGTTGAGGCACTCTCTGACTTCTGCTGCGCCCTCCACATCAACGTACCCACCGGCAAGGACAGCCTCTCGCTGAGCCAGCAGTACCCCAATGGCGACAAGATTATCTCTCCCGGTACCGTTATCGTTTCGGCAGGTGGCGAGGTTTCCGACGTGCGCAAGGTCGTATCGCCCGTGATGGTCAATGACAAGAACTCATCCCTCTACCATATCGACTTCAGCTTCGACACCCAGCGTCTGGGTGGCTCCGCCTTTGCGCAGAGCCTCGGCAAGGTAGGCGACGATGTGCCCACCGTAGCCAATGCCGAGTACTTCGCTGACTGTTTCGAGGCTGTGCAGGAGCTCATCAACCGCGGTTGGATTATGGCTGGCCACGACATCTCTGCCGGTGGTCTCATCACCACACTGCTCGAGATGACCTTTGCCAACACCCACGGCGGTATGCACGTCAATCTCCATGACATCGCCGACGATGACATCGTGAAGCTCCTCTTCGCCGAGAACCCCGGCGTGGTTATCCAGGTGAGCGACGAGCACAAGCAGGAGCTGCGCGCCTTCCTCGAGGATGCCGGCATCGGCTATGCCAAGATTGGCTATCCCACCCCCGACAGCCGCACCATCGTCATCAAGAAAGACGACTATCAGCATACCTTCGACATCGACGCCCTTCGCGACACCTGGTATAAGACCAGCTATCTGCTCGACCGCAAACAGAGCATGAATGGTATGGCCCGCGAGCGCCGCGACAACTATAAGCACCAGCCCATCGTGATGAAGTTCAACGACGACTTCACCGGTACGCTCGCCCAGTATGGCATCAGTGCCGACCGTCGCAAGCCGTCGGGCATCAAGGCCGCCATCATCCGCGAGAAGGGAACCAATGGCGAGCGCGAGATGGCTTACTCGCTCTACTTGGCTGGCTTCGATGTGAAGGACGTCATGATGACCGACCTCATCAGTGGCCGCGAGACCCTCGAGGATATCAGCATGATTGTCTTCTGTGGCGGCTTCTCCAACTCCGACGTGCTCGGCTCTGCCAAGGGTTGGGCCGGCGCCTTCCTCTTCAACCCCAAGGCCAAGGAAGCCCTCGACAAGTTCTATGCCCGTGAGGACACGCTCTCGCTGGGTATCTGTAACGGCTGCCAGCTCATGGTCGAGCTCAACCTCATCAACCCTGAGCACAAGCAGCGCGCCCACCTGCTTCACAACGTGTCGCACAAGTTTGAGAGTGCCTTCCTCGGACTCGATATTCCCCAGAACAACAGCGTCATGTTTGGCAGCCTGAGCGGCGACAAGCTCGGCATCTGGGTAGCCCATGGCGAGGGCCGTTTCTCTCTGCCCGAGGGCGAGAGCGCCTACAACGTCGTGGCCAAGTACAGCTACGCCCAGTACCCCGGCAACCCCAACGGCTCCGACTACAATGTCGCCGGTATCTGTTCTGCCGACGGCCGTCATCTGGCCATGATGCCCCACCTGGAGCGAGCCATCTTCCCCTGGCAGCAGGCTTACTATCCTGCCGACCGTCGTGGCGACGAGGTTACTCCTTGGATTGAGGCCTTCGTCAATGCCCGCAAATGGATTGAGAACAAGCGATAATGGCGAATTTCTATTTAGAAGCATTCAAGACGTTTGTCAAGATTGGCGCCTTCACCCTGGGTGGAGGCTACGCCATGATACCCCTCATCGAAGCCGAAGTGGTAGAGAAGAGAGGGTGGGTGAGCAAGGACGAGTTTGTCGACATGCTCGCCATCGCCCAGAGCTGCCCGGGCGTATTTGCCATCAACATCAGCGTCTTCATAGGATACAAGATGCGCAAGACAGCCGGCGCCCTCTGCACCGCATTGGGCACCGCGCTGCCTTCGTTTCTCATCATCCTTGCCATTGCCATGTGCTTCCGCCATTTCATCGACATCCCTTGGGTCTCAGCCATGTTTATGGGCATCCGTCCTGCCGTGGTGGCGCTCATAGCCGTGCCTACGTTCAATATGGCGAAGAGCACCGGCATCTGCCTTACCAACTGCTGGATACCCATAGTCAGTGCGCTGCTTATCTGGGCGTTCAATGTCAACCCCATCTACGTGCTCATCGGCGCAGGCATCGGTGGTTATCTCTATGGTCGAATCATTAAACCTACAGAGTAACGATGATATTCCTGAGCCTCTTTGTCACGTTCTTCAAGATTGGCCTCTTCGGCTTTGGCGGTGGCTACGGCATGCTGTCGCTCATCCAGGCCGAGACGGTGGTCCACCACCACTGGCTCTCGTCTGCCGAGTTTACCAACGTGGTTGCCATCTCGCAGATGACGCCTGGCCCCATCGGCATCAACTCTGCCACCTACTGCGGTTTCACTGCCATGCAGAACGCGGGGTTCGACCCTGCGATGTGTGTCCTTGGCTCAGCCGTCGCCACATTCTCCCTGGTGCTGCCGTCGTTTATCCTGATGATACTCATCAGCCGCATGTTTATGAAGTACATGCACACTGCGCTGGTGCAGAGCGTCTTCGCCGGACTCCGCCCCGTGGTTGTGGGCCTCTTGGCTGCCGCCACGCTCATGCTCTGCAATGGCGAGAACTTCGGCGTCATGCAGGTGTCGCCCTGGCAGTTCTGGATTAGCATCGGCCTCTTTGTTGCCACCTTCGTGGGCACCAAGATAGTCAAGGTGGGCCCCATCCAGATGATATGCCTTGCCGCCTTTGCCGGACTCATGCTGCTCTACTGACCCGCCGCCCCTCTGCCACACCCCATCACCCATAATGCACCCCCGGGACTTGTCCCCACTTGATACAACTATACACAGACCGATGAAACAGACATTACGATTGCTGCTACTGCTGATGGCGCTCCTGCTTGCCTCCGTCTCTGGCCTTGCCGAGACGGTAGACTCTGCCGTGGCATGCGACGATGTCACCCATTGCGTGCCCAGTCATGAGCGTCGCGACCGTCTGTGGGGAGCCGACAGTCCGTCGTGCGACCGTGCAGCGCTCCTTCCCCAGCACGCCCGTTTCGGTGCGGCGCCGCGCTATGACTACGAGCCCGCCCCGCAGTCTCATCAGCCCCGCCCCACATCCCGTATCCCCGATTATTACAAGTTCAATCCTTATAATCTTCTCCCCTATGGTTGGCTGCGCCGTCTTCTCAAGGCCAGTCATCCCCATGCCCGGGCCGACTATTATGTCTACGCCCTCCGGCACATCCTTCGCTGACCCTTTTAGTCTTGATGCCGACGTGCCCACCGCCGCCTGCCCAGCCTGTGTCCCACTTGCTGCCTTGCCGTGTGTGGCTGTCGCGTCGCCGTTTCCCCTTATTTATATTCCACCCCTTGGTGTGGCTCTGCGAGCCGTGCCGCCATGGATGCCGACGGCCCCCAGGCCTGCTACGCGTCCACCAACAACAATTATCATTACATAAATAAACAACAAGACTATTATGGCAAATATCAAAAATCTCACTATGGGCAGCCAGCTGCTCAGCGACCCCCGTATCACCACCGTCAGCACCCTCTTCGGACTCTCCAGCAAGGCCGTCTATGTGCCCACCGGCAGCAAGATTTCCTCCAGCGTCTACGAGTATTCCGCCCAGGAGGAAGACAAGCTCAAGCATCTGCTTCCCCTTACCGGCGCAGCGCTCGCCGATGCCGCCCGCAACGTGAAGACCCTCAAGAGCCACGACATCGGCAATCTGCGCCTTGAGGTGTGCCTCTCTGCCGACCACCAGTTTGCTGCCATGCAGCTTTTCCGCTACAGCAACTTCGTCGCCACTCCCGTTACCTCTCTTTCTGTCTACGAACAAGCCGACGCAGCCACTGTAGCCGGTCTGCTGTAAGCCGTAGACCTTTTCTGACATAAACCTTTGAGGGCAACCATCACCCCTGCAGGCTCCGAGCCTGTGGGTGAGGGTTGCCCTCTTTGTCTTGTCTTGCTGGCGCTTGCCTTCCCCGCCGTGGCGGTGGCGCTGCGGCGTCGGCGAGCTGTCGTCGGTCGGTTGCTTGCCGTGTCAGTCGCCCAAGGCTTTGGCCAGTTCAGCCTCCACCTTGTCCATCATCACCGTGGCGAGTGCCACCCGTCCGTCGGGAGCGATGAGATAGAGCGTCGGAATCCAGTTGATGTGATACAGCCGGTCGCTCTGGGTCTCCTTCTTCCACTTTTTCAGTTCGCTATATTGCCACCACACCATCTTGTTGTCAGCGATATACTTCTGCCAAGCCTCTCTGTTGGTGTCATAGGATATACCCGCTATCTGCAGACCTTTATCCCCGTACTTCTGCCACAGTCGCTGCAGCGCCGGAGTCTCCCTTCGGCAGTCGGGGCACCACGATGCCCAGAAGTTGATGAGCACATACTTGCCCTTCAGGTCGCTCAGCCTTACCGCCTTGCCGTCCTTGCCGGTGCCCACCCTCATGTCGGGGGCTTCGGTGCCTGCCTTGAGCAGGTCGGTGGCATACTTCTCGTCCAAATCTTGTGCCGTGGCATGGGCTATTACCGCCATCAGTGCCACCATGATTGTGATTATTCTTGTCTTCATACCTTATATTATTATAGTTGCAAAAGTAGCCATTTCTTTCTGCCTCGCCGCTATGGCGATGGTTAAAAAAGTGGAAAACGCCACAAACTCGTCACGTCCAGTCATCCTGCAGTCATCCTCCGCCCATATCTCCGCATCCGTTCCATCTCCATTTATATCCCTAATTGCCAAGTCTACTAAGCAAAAGGTACGGATGAAAACTTTTTAACGGCCAATATTTTTATTTATCTCCATTTTTATTTCGGGCAAACACTATTATTTCGTAAATTTGCATCACAATAATCGTTATAATAGAGCGAAAATGAATAAAAGTCATATCCTATGGGGATGCCTGAGTTTGCTCACGCTCACCTCTTGCTTCAAAGACGAGGCTCCCAATGCCGAGTGCGACATCGTCCAAGCATGGATACATGCCGACGACCCCTCCGCCATGTTTTACCAGGCGAGCGACAGTCTTGTCTATGTCATTTCCGACAAGACCGACATCCGCTTCACCGTCCGCCGCAAGGCCGACATCACCGCCCTTGCCCCCCAGTTTGCCATTACTCCCGGAGCCGTCATGACTCCCGCCAATGGCAGCGTCCACGATTTCTCCCAGGGCCCTGTCGTCTATCGCGTCACCTCTGAGGATGGCGCTTGGCACCGCGACTACACGGTGTCTGTCGTCCCTGTCACCCAGACCGTGAGCGACGAGTATAGCTATGACTTTGAAAACTATCGTCTCAACAGCAAGAACAAGTACTATGTCTGGAGCGACGAGGAGCATGGCGTGATGACCGACATCTGGGCATCGGGCAATGGCGGCTTCAATGTCTCCAACTCCAATGCCGCCCCCCTCGAATATCCCACCATTCCTCTTGAAGATGGTTTCGAAGGCAAGGCTGTGCGCCTCGTCACGCGCAAGACCGGCGCCCTGGCGCAGACGCTCAACAAGCGCATCGCCGCGGGCAACCTCTTCCTCGGTGAGTTTGACCCCCTCGGTGCCCTTCAGGAACCCCTCAACGCCACTCGCTTCGGCCGTCCGTTTGACAAGCGTCCCAAGCAGTTGAGTGGTTACTATCGTTACACCCCCGGTCCCACTTTCCAGAATGTCGATGGCTCTCCCGTCGAGGGCAAGAAGGATGTCGCCGACATCTACGCTATCTTCTATCGCAACCATGATGCCAATGGCAATGCCGTGACCCTCAATGGTGCCAACGTGCAGTCCAGCCCGCTCATCGTCGCCAAGGCCATCATGTCCGAGGTTCCCCCCACCACCCAGTGGACCCCCTTCAGCGTAGACTTCACCTATCTCTCAGAGATAGACCTTGACCTGCTCGAGAACCGCGGCTACAGCCTTGCCATCGTCTTCTCATCGAGTGCCGACGGAGCCTACTTCCAGGGCGCCATAGGCAGTACCCTCGACATCGACAAGGTGCGTCTTATCTGTGAGACCCAGGAGTAACCCCCATCCATACATCCAATGACAACGACAATGAAGAAAATCACCATACTCACCCTGCTCATGACCCTGGCGCTCACCGCCAGCGCCATCAGCCTGCCCGACAGCCTCAATTACACCGTCCGTCTGGGCTACAACATCGGTGGCACGGCGCCCATAGGCATGCCTGCCACCATCCGCAAGATGAACAAGTTCTACTTCAAGCCCAACTTCTCTCTGGGCATCGATGTCCAGCGCGACATGTGGGGCTCGTGGGGTCTGCTCACCGGTCTCCACCTCGAGAACAAGGCGATGAAGATTGACGCCACCGTCAAGAACTACCACATGGAGATGACCAAGGACGGCGACCGCATCGAGGGCGTCTACACCGGCAATCTGGTCACCGAGTGCGAGGAGTGGATGCTCACCGTGCCCGTCAATGCCACCTTCCGTACCGGTAATGTGCTGCTCAAGTGTGGCCCCTACATCTCCTATGTCTCCACGCGCGTCTTCAAAGGCCATGTCTACGACGGCTATCTGCGCGAGGGCGACCCCACCGGCACACGCATCGAGCTGGGCAATACGCCCGACTCTTGGGGAACCTACGATTTCAGCGACCAGATGCGCCATCTGCAGCTGGGTGTCAACCTCGGTGCCGACTGGCAGTTCCACCACCGTTGGGGCGTCTATGCCGACCTGGCGTGGGGCGTCACGGGCGTACACCGCAGTTCGTTTCACACCATCGAGCAGACACTCTATCCCATCTTCGGCACCGTGGGTGTCATCTACAGACTCAAGTAATAACAGGATAAATATTCTAAACACGCGATTATGATGAAAAAACTACTTACACTTTGTGCTGCCCTGGCCTGCACTATTGGTGCGACAGCCACCGATTACAAGGGCGGTCTGTCCGTGGTGCTCAACGGCACCCCTTCCAGTTATCATCAGGCCAATATTGAGGTAATACGTCAGGATGACGGCAAGTATGAACTTAAGCTCGCTGACTTCGTGATGCCCAACGGCGACGGCAAACTCTACGTGGGCACCATCGACATGCAGAACGTCGAGGCTGTCGAGAGCAACGGCGAGACCATCCTCAGCGCTGCCCAGAAGATAACCATAGCCCCTGGCAGCGACCCCGACCAGATGTGGCTCGGTCCCGCGCTCAGCGTTACCCCTATACCCATCAAACTCAAGGCCAGCCTCAAGGGCAATGCTCTCCGTGCCAGCATCCACATCCCCTTTGCCACGATGGGTCTGGATATCGACGTGCTCTTCAACTCGACTGTCCTGCAGATACCCAACTCGGGCTTCGAGGACTTCCACATCGAGAAGTCGGGCAGCAAGTCGGGCTATGAGCCCAACCACTGGCACTCCTTCCTCAGCGCCACTGGCATGTATGCCCCTTCGCAGAATGCCTTAAGCGACATCCACACCAGTGTCAGCAAAGATGTGCGCCCCGGCACTGTCGGCAAGTCGAGCATCCTCGTCAAGGCCACCAGCGTCTTTGGCATCGTAGCCAATGGCACCATCACCACCGGCCGCATGAATGCCGGTGATTTCTCTGCCACTTCTCCGCTCAACCACGCCTTCCTCGACCTCAGCAATACCGACAAGGATGGCCACGGCGACCCCTTCTACACCCAGCTCGCCGGCCGCCCCGACTCTTTGGGCGTCTGGGTCAAGTTCCACCAGGCTACACCTCAGGCTGACGACCCCCATGCCAGCCTCAATGCGGTCATTACCGACGGCACCCGATACCAGGACCCACAGGACAAGGAGTACGACAACATCGTGGCCAAAGCTACCGACACCCTCATCACCAGCCAGAACGAGTGGGTGCGCCTGTCTATCCCCTTCGACTACGCCACCTATGAGGCAAACCGTGCCGAGGCGCGCGCCATCTTGGTCACCATGTCTACCAATGCCCACCCCGGCAAGGGTAGTGCCGGCGACGAGTTCTATATCGACGACCTCGAGCTGGTCTATCTGCCCAAGGTGAGCGGCATACGTGTCTTCGGCAATGAGGTCCAGAACTTCGACCCCGCCGTCAGCGACTATGACATCCGCGTGCCCGAAGAGCCCACAGCCGATGTGGTTGTGCCCACAGCCCCAGGCTATACCACCGCAACCTTTGTCAACAAGGCTGCACGCACCATCAGCCTCGTGGCTTTCGGTGACGATCTGCAGCGCCATACCGTCTATACCCTCAAGTACACCGTAGACCCCACGGTGACCAATGGCATAGACTCTGCCACGGCTGGTGGACATGACCAGGTGGTGGCTGTGTATAACATCAACGGACAGAAGGTAAGTGCCATGCAGCCCGGCCAGCTCTACATCATCCGCTATGCCGACGGCACTACTGTCAAAGTGATGGGCAAGTAAATATGTACCTTATTATAATATAACCGGCGGAGGATGCTGGCTGTACTTGTGGTGCAGATGGCGTCCGCCGCCGTCTTTTTTCAACCTAATCTGAACCTCTCTCATGGACATAATCTTTCACATCGAGTATTACGTTTACGCCGGCGAACAGGTAGCAATCAATATTGTCGATGCCGCCGACGGCGTCACCCTCCACCGTCATCTTATGAATACCGATGACAATGCCCACTGGACCTTCGACTGGAACGCCGGCGCATGGACTGCCGACGCGGCCGACTATTTCTTCACCATCGAGCATGCCGGCACCACGCTGAGGCGCGAGTGGACCACCATCCGTCATCGTCTCGACCTGCCGCGACGCCCGCAGACCTCGGTGAGGGTCTATTGCCGATGGATAGACATGCCCCACGACACCTATAGATACAGCTCGGCATTCACCGAGTGCCTCCATCCCCATCCCGTACACCCCGTCCATTCGCCCGGCGACCGCTGCGTGCGACTGGTATGCCGTGCCCCGCAGTTGCGCTCGGGCCACCGGCTGGTGCTCACCGGCTCCGACTGCATCCTCGGCGAGTGGAACCCGCAGCAGGGCATCCCCATGACCGAGCACGGATACAACGAGTGGGTGGCAGAGATAGCCGCCGACCTGCTCACCGATGCCCACCTCGAGTTCAAGTTTGTCATCATCCCCGACGACTCTTCTTCCCCCATCTGGGAAGAATGCTCCAACCGCCATCTCACCGTCACCCCTGCCTCCGGGCTTGCGGTCTACGAGCTCGACCAGTCGTTCTATCCCCTCTCCGACGAGCGCGTGGCCGGCACCCTCATCCCCGTCTTCTCGCTGCGTTCCGAGGGCAGCTTCGGCGTGGGCGACTTCGGCGACCTCTCGGCGATGGTCGACTTTGTGGCTTCCACCGGCCAGCGGGTGCTGCAGGTGCTGCCCATCAACGACACCACCGTGACCCACACCTGGACCGACAGCTATCCCTACAGCTGCATCAGCGTCTTTGCCCTTCACCCCCAATATGCCGACCTGCGCCAGCTGCCGCCGCTTGCCTCTGCCAGCCGCCGCGACCACTATGCCCGTCTGCAGCAGCAGCTCAACGGGCTTCAGCAGATAGACTATGAGCGCATGATGCAGGCCAAGGAAGCCTATCTCCATGAACTCTACGACCAGGAGGGAGCAGAGATGATGGCCACCGACGCCTTCCGCACCTTCTTTGACGAGGCTGCCCAGTGGCTGGTGCCCTATGCCCAGTATTGCAGGCTCCGCGACACCACGCGCACCACCGACTTCAGCCGTTGGCATGGTCATACGGCGTGGGATGAGGCCGACCGCGCAGCCCTCTCCACCCCAGGCTCCGTCGAGTATGCCGAGGTGGCTTACTACTACTTCGTACAGTACATCCTGCATACCCAGATGACGGATGCCCACGACCATGCCCGCCGCTGTGGCGTCATCCTCAAGGGCGACATACCCATCGGCGTTCACCGCCAGAGCTGCGATGTGTGGATGGAGCCCGGCTACTTCTGTCTCGACGGTCAGGCGGGCGCTCCACCCGATGATTTTGCCGCAGATGGGCAGAACTGGGGCTTCCCTACCTACAACTGGCAGGCCATGCTCGACGACGGCTGCCAGTGGTGGAACCGCCGCTTCACCAATATGGCACACTACTTCGACGCCTACCGCATAGACCACGTCCTTGGCTTCTTCCGCATCTGGGAGATACCCATCCACGCCGTGCGCGGACTGCTCGGACAGTTTGCCCCGGCGCTGGCGTTTACGCCCGAGGAGATAGAGTCCTACGGGCTCCATTTCTCTACCGCCATGCTCGCCCCCGTCATCACCGACGACATGGTCGATACCCTTTTCGGCGACCGTGCCGGGAGCGTGCGCCACTACTGCCTCGACGCTGTGGGCAACGGTACCTACACGCTGCGTGCCGACTACGACACCGAGCGCAAGATAGCCGACCTCGTCGAGGCTGGCCGCTGCGACAGTCAGCTCCTCGACGGGCTCTACACCCTCGTCGACGATGTGCTCTTCCTCGCCGACCACCGCGTGGCGGGTACCTATCACCCCCGCATCTTAGCCCGCAAGACCTGGGCTTACCGCCGTCTCTCCGATGCCAGCCGTCGCGCCTTCGACCGTCTCTACGACGACTTCTACTACCACCGCAACAACGGTTTCTGGTATGGCGAGGCGATGAAGAAGTTGCCGCCGCTCATCGAGGCCACCCACATGCTCGCCTGTGCCGAAGACCTGGGCATGGTGCCGTCGTGTGTGGCGCCCGTGATGGAGCAGTTGCGCATCCTGAGTCTGGAGATACAGACCATGCCCAAGGCTTCCACGCGCTTTGCCGATGTGAGCCGCTATCCCTACCGTTCGGTCTGCACCTTCTCGTCGCACGATATGGCGCCTCTGCGTCAGTGGTGGGACGAGGACCCGCTGCGCACGCAGGACTATTATGCCTCTGTGCTCCACCACGATGGCGAGGCGCCTCACCCCATGCCTGCGTCGTTGGCAGAGGAGGTGGTAGCCGCCCATCTCGCCTCGCCCTCGATGCTCTGTGTGTTGAGCCTGCAAGACTGGCTTGCTCTCGACGACCGTCTGCGGTTGCTCGACCCCAACGGCGAGCGC
>OCPX01001952.1_pt1 | contig 14096 bp, 9 predicted proteins | sample 1538771 | NCBI WGS metagenome assembly OCPX01 (sample SAMN04571725, study PRJEB22368) | human gut metagenome | biome: human gut; material: stool | host: Homo sapiens | place: Luxembourg | collected 2012-11-01 | reverse complement strand
AGAATGGAGAAATGCCCCCTATCCTCCGTGTGTGCGCCCTGTTAAGATTAGGCATCACCGAAAGTTCAAAGATAGCCGGCATCCTGTCTTATTCGCCCCAAACCGTATATAACTACCGTTCCCTGCTCAAGAACAATGCCATCGACAAGGAGCACTTCGAGAAGAATGTACTCAGACTCTGTATGGTTATCGCAGACTGATCGGAGAAAGAAAAAGATACCTATATTTATAACAAATCCCGACAGGCAACAACATACCTGTCGGGATTTTTTAATTATCTGCAATTGATGAGAAATCTACTTTACTATATATTTCTTGCCACCACGGATATAGATACCATCATGTTTCACCGGGAGCAATACCTTTCGGCCATTGATATCATAAACATCGGAACGGCAAGGCTTAGTAAAACCGGTAACAGGAGTTAAGCCGGAAGTCAAATCATAATTGATTTCACCATCATCAGGGCAATGAATAACCACCATTTCCTGATACCACTGATACTCCTCATCAACGGAGACACCATTATCCGTATACTCCAGAGGAAGGAGGCTCAAGTCGAAATAGCCATCACCAAAACCACCATAGCCCCAATTTACTCCTACGTTTCCATCAGCATCATAACCATCCAGCACAAAGGCATGGGAAGAAGTCTTGTCGTTTCCCTGCTTATTGGATGTACCGGCATACAGAATAGGATGCCCGGCGCTCAATTCCCGGTAAATAACCTTTTTCCAGGCTGCATCATCATAGTTATTGGTCTGGGGATAATCCTTATAGCCATAATACTGGGTAAGATAGCCGAAATGCTTCTTCATGCCAGCCGCAGCATCTTGCAAAGATGCGCCACTGCCATCAAGAGAATAATTCATACCAGCCACACAACCGCAATGAAACATCAACTTGGCTACGGCGGCAGCCTGTTCCGAACTGTAGTTATTACCCGAATAAGCAGGCAACATCTCCGTCCACTTATACTCTCCCATACTCAGCATAGCAGTACGTTTCTCATCGCCAACGCTATAAGAAGCGACACCCTTGCCACGGGATGGATACTGGTATACAGAAATAATCTGTGCCATAGCCGTAGCCACACAACCCACCCAGCAGTTTTTGCCATTTACTTGTGGGCACTGGCTATTGAAAGGAGCATCCTGGCCCCATTTTACGGCAATAAGATGCTCAACACTCGACTTACAACCTGCAGGGATAACCTGATAACCCGTAGAAGCAGCACGAAGTGAAGCGTCATTAATTCTAGCCAAGAACCAGCCCAAGGCAGGATTATCACCAAAAGTACCCTCGTCAGAATAACCTATCACAGCCTTGAACGCATCATCATTGGCGAGAACTACAAATCCGTTCCGGTTGCGTCCTACAACCGTATAAGCATCCGTCTGTCGCATAACCCGAAGGCTCTCACCTACTCCTCCACGAGAAGTTTTCCCGCCAACAGAAGGCAAACGCTCCCCCAGCACCTCACTGGCTATCTCCAATTTCTGCTGAAGGCTCCTTTCCTTTGCCTCAGAGCAAAGGAAAGAAGCCAACATCAGAGAAAATATAAGAATCTTCTTCATAAGTCCAAAATCTTTAGGAAATCATTCGGTATTTCTACCAAACGCCATACACATTTACAGACTGCTGCTCAACACTGGAATCTATATATCCATTCAGATAGATGTATTTCTGTGTGAAGTCTATATAAGAATAGGTACTATAGCTATATCCACCATACCACATGAAAGAGTTGATATTTACATCTCCTACCGTCCAGTTCCACAAATAGTCGCCTGTAGAAGAATCAACACCAGCTACGATATAGTTTTGCTTATAGGTCTGATAGTCATATATGGCAGCACCCTTTCCTTCCACAGGAACCAGTTCACCGGAGCAATCAGCCAGATTATCGGCATTGAAAGTGCCATTAATCTTGAAATAAAGATCAGCACCCGAACCCAACATATTGGTGATATAAAACTGATTGACACCTTCCAGCTGGTAGATATCAGAATAGGTAACAGGCAAATCTGTGAAACCTGCGTAATAGAACCGCACATTCTCCAGTACTTTCTTCCACTGAGAAACCAGCACCGTTGACTGCAGCACCGTGCTTCCATCCTGCTTGGTATAAGGATCGGCATAGGCTTCATCGACATCTATCTTGAAACCAAATTTCTTTTTAGGTGTCAAGCCCTTTACAGAAATGGTCAGCGTAGCCTCCTTCTCGCCCTGGGCAAACTCAACCGTAGCAGGCACCTGAATGGCAGTTGTATCAGTATACTCTACCTTGACAGGAACACTCGCAGCCTCAGCGGCTTCCTTACGGCAAACCTTCACATCAACGGTTTCCTGGTCTGGAGTAAGAATAAACTCTGCCGCATTGCCGGCATCAAAATACACTCCCATGCAATTGTCTGGGGCAGGATTGCCTGGCGCATAATCATCGTCATCGCTGCAGGAAGAGAACCCCAACAGGAGACCAGCTGAGACAGCAAGTCCCAAATATCTAAAAAACTTTATATTCTTCATTGTCAATTCCATTTTAAAGATTGAAAAATCTCCTCATTTACTCACTCTTTGCCTCTACCACACTTGTAGGGTCTGGATTCAGTACCACAGCCGGATTAGAACTCTTCTCATATTCAGGGATATAACAATCCATCCATGGAGCCACGAAACCATACTTGGAATTCAAGCGGTGACTCTCCAGGAAGTTGGTACCCGTATAGGTACGGACAACAGCTTCCTTAAGACGCTTATAATCAAAATACAGCAGTCCCTCTCCCCAGAGTTCGATACGTTTCTGAAGCAGCACGGCATCTTCAAGTGATTCGATGTCTGTAGCCTGACACTCATAAGAGCCATCTGTATAGCGATAAGCATTCATGAAATCATTCAAGACGGTCTTGGCAGCATCCACCCCTTCTGTATGGGCAATGGCCTCAATATAGATGAGATACATCTCTTCTACACGCATCAATGGAATATCACACAAACAGCCCACATAGAGATCAGACAAGTTACCTGAACCCGGATGATATTTCAGGTTGGTGTAAGCAGGCAGTTTAGCCCATCCTGCTCCATCCAGCAAGGTAGAATAGCCTGCCGGAACCTCAGCCTTGCCAGCATCCTCAGGGGCAACCCAAGTCTTCTTTCGCCAGTCGGCATCAGGTATCTGATTATAGAGCGAAGCACCTATCATACGGTAAGCCTTGCCATAACCACCCATGGAGAATGCGGTAGATTCAGAAGATACCGTACCCATCCAGGAATAGAACCAGCTGCCCAATTGCTCCTTTGTTCCCAGCGAAGCCTTCCATATCCAGGAAGAATTAGCAGTATTGAAACCTGTCTTCTTATTATACCATTCGCTCTGAGACATTGGCTGGCAACCGGAATTGTCGATGGCAGCCTGTGCATATGAGGCAGCCTTGGCAAAACAGTCATTAACCGCCGTAATGCCCAAGGCATCATAGCCGTCAGCATCATTCTCATGAGCCAACTGGGCTGTCAGATCATCTGCCGAATCATAAAAACGAGAACCCAGTTCCAACCAGAAGCGTGCCTTCAAACCATCTACCACGCTCTCATCCGGCTGCTCCTTGCCCGTACGCTTATAGCCCTTCAAGTATGCCTCAGCCTTATTCAGGTCGTGCAGGATGAAGCGATACATGGTATAATAAGGTACACGAGGATTGTTCTTACCCTCCTCGCCTGTAGTCTTCTCGGTCACGATAGGCACGGTAAGTCCCATTATCTTGGCTGCTTTGGCATCAAAGTCAGAGTATCCGGTCTTCTTGAATTCAAACATTCTTGCCATATCCAGGTATGCCAAAGCACGGTAAGCATAAGCTACACCGGCAGACGCCTTTGCAGATTCAGATGCTCCTTCCACATCGAGCGACGAGATGATACTGTTGGCATTGTTCACTAAACCATAATAGTAGAAATAGGTGTAATTGAATGGGCTACGGAGTCCCTTACCATTCTCTATATATGAGAAATAGTCGTAATCTGCATTATAAACCGGAAAATCCTCTGTCATCACATCACGGATAATCATCTGGCTGGGATAACCGTTGTCGTAAGCCGAACCGTCGCCATACACACCACTCTTTACCATATAGGCACTCAAGCCGGTCAGCAAGCCCTGCTGAGCCGTCTCAGACCCCTGCACCTGACTGCCTGTTGCATAATCCTTTGGCAGTTCCTCCTCCAGACAGCTCTGCATCATCAAGCATGAAGAGAGCACTACTGTGAACAGAGAAACCTTGCGAAATATATTGTTCATCATATAAAATTCTCCTTATCTATATAAAAATCTCCTTATCTAACAGTTTAAAATTGAAGTGTAATACCACCAGAGATGGTACGAACAAACGCATACTGCTCGTTGCTAGGTGAGCCGGTGAAACTTGTACGAGGGTCGAATCCCTTTCGCTTGCTCCACAGATAGACATTGTCTGCCGCACCATAGACACGAACCTTAGTCAAGCCCAAACGACGTGTCAGGCTCTTTGGCAAGGTATAACCGATATTGATGCTCTGCAGGTTGAGGTAACTTGCATTGATCAGGAAGCGGTCAGAAGATGAGCTTGCATCCGTATCATTATACTGGAGGCGAGGGATGTTGGATTCTCTGTTACTTGGAGACCAGGCATCCAGCATATCCTTATGGAAATTAAAACCTGTCCAGCTATCATAAGGAACACTCATCAGACTCTGATAACCTGAATCGTAAGACTTGCCGCCGATGGAATAAGTGAAGTTCACACCGACATCAATACCTTTAAACGACAAAGATGAGCCAAAGCCACCATAAAAATCAGGAGTAGGGTCGCCACAGGCAAAGTAAGAGCCTTCCGACCATTTTGCAGACTTACCCAACGAACCATCTTCGTTCTCAACATACCATGTGGATTCTCCTTTCTCATTTACACCCGCATATTTCTTCAATCTCCAGGTGTAGATAGGCAATCCTTCACCATAATAATAAGAACCGTTATGATAACCAGCATATCCGCTCAGCATCTCGTTCTTGTTCTCTTCATAAAGCTTCGTTATCTCATTGGTATAGTGTGTGGCATTGAGATTGATGTTCCACGCAAAATCCTTGGTGCGGATTACATCTCCTGCAAGATTCAGTTCTACACCACGGTTCACCATGTTACCCACATTAGAGTAATAGCCTGCATAACCCATTGACATAGGCACGCTGATGAAACAGAGCATGTCAGTGGTTTTGCGGTAGAAATACTCCACATCACCGGTCAGACGACCCTTGAAGAGTTCGAATTCAAGACCTGCGTTGATATTGGTATTGGTCTCCCAGGTAATCTTATCATTACCTTTTGAAGCAAAGGTCAGCGCCATGTCGCCATTCATGCTACCGATGCCATAAGTATCCAGATAACGGTTGTTACCGATGGCATCGTTACCCTGCTGACCGAAAGAGAATTTCACCTTCAGCATGTCGAGCCAAGACTTGGTGCCTGCCATCCAATCTTCCTTGGTCAGTATCCAGGCACCACCGAAAGAATAGAAATCGCCCCAGCGATGGGCTGGAGAGAAGCGGGATGAACCGTCACGGCGATAAGATACCTGACCGAAATACTTGCCATCATAATCATACATGCCACGGAAGAAGAAACCTTCGGTGTTGTAATTGGTCTGGTTGGAATATGTAGGCTCATTGGTGATAGCACCTGCCAACTCATGGTTTTCCTTGAAAGAGAACATGTTGGAACGGCCGCCATATACGTATTCATAAGTCTGCTTATAGTTCTCATGACCCAACAACAATGTCATGTTGTGCAGACCAAAAGAACGGGCATAGTTTACCAACTGCTGGAAGTTGACTGTATAATAACGGTAATGTCCTACGGTTACCTCACCATTAGGATAAGTCGTTGCACCAAATCCATAATAAGGCTGCTTGGTACTCTGATAGCGATATTCATAGTCATCTACCGTACCGTTCAAGGTAATTTTCAGCCCCTTGACAAATGTCGGGGTTATGTCTGCGAAACCATTGATACCGAAAGTATTGCCTACAGAATGGGATGCCTGAAGCTGGTCATCCTTCAACAGGTTGAGCTGAGAGAGTACAGGGCGATTCAAGCCTGCATTCATTCCGTTACCATAATCATATATCTTACCATTATCATCGGTCATGATATTGCCATTGCCATCTCTGAGATACAGCGGATAGATAGGAGCGATGGTATTGACCATGTAGAAGGTATTGGTAGTACTGTTGTTTCCATCAGAATCTACCTCTGTGGCATTGTCTGTAACGGTATGGGCATAGTTTACGTTACCACCCACCTTCAGCCATTCATTTGCCTTATAGGTAGCCTTCAGGCGTGCAGTATATCGCTTAAACTGAGAGCCGTATGCGATACCTGGGTTATCCAGATAGCCCAATGAAGCATAGAACTGGGAATTGTCGTTTCCACCATTCACATTCATATTATACTCCTGTCGGAGGGTGTTTCGGTAAGCCGCCTTGAGCCAGTCGTCCGGGCTAATCGTATAGTCCTTTCCGTTATAAGAGATTTTATTGCCCAATGTGGCATTAGGATTCAGCTTTCCATTATCGCCAATGAGATACTGTCCCTCAGGCACATTGTAGCAGATATAACCCAATCCGCCCTTTTCTGAAGAACCACCAATTGCGTTATTGGCAGCCACATGAGCTGCATAAGCTGACATACCCTTGCCATTGGTATAATAATTATATAATGACTTATAGTGTGTCTCATAATATTGACCGGGATCTGAAATCATATCATAAGTCTGAGAGCCACGGCTATTGCTGCCCCATTTGGCATCAACAGTGATGACGGTCTTGCCCACCTGCGGATTCTTGGTGGTAATCATAATGACACCATTGGCACCACGGGCTCCGTAGAGTGCATTACTTGCCGCATCTTTCAACACGGTAACAGATGCCACATCCGCTGGGTTGATGTCACTCCAGGAACCATAATAAGGTGCACCATCTACCACGATCAACGGATCCTGACCTGCATTGATTGAGCTGATACCGCGTACACGGATGGTAGGGGTAGAAGACGGATCGCCAGATGTATTTATCATCTGCACACCCGCTACCTGACCATTGAGGGCATCTACCACATTGGTTACCTGACGCACGGCAATTTTATCTGCATCCACTACGCCTGCTGAACCCGTGAAAGAGGATTTCTTCTGCTCACCATAAGCCACAACAATCACTTCGTCGAGCTGGCGGTCTTGAGAGTGCATGCTTACCTTCATACCTGGAGCCGCCTTCAATGTCTGGGAATCCATACCGAGATAGGTGATGACTATCGCCTCTCCTTTTTTAGCACTTGGCAAGCTGAACTTACCGTCAATGTCGGTCACGGTTCCGGTCTTGGAACCTTTCACCATGATCTGAGCACCTACTACAGGGTCTCCGTTCTCATCGAAGACCTGCCCCCCCACCTGTGCGGAAGACTGTGCTAGCACTTGCCCCGAAGCAGCCAGCAACAGGGAAGCAAATAAAACCTTCATTCTCATAATATCTGTCTCTTCTTATAATTATTATCTCTCTTTATCTTGAATACACCTCTTTATATATAGCCAGTTATCCTTTACAAGTTTTATATAAAATATGTATTCAGATGCAAAGGTAATATAAAATCCATTAACTGCCAAACAAAAATCACAATAATTGCCGTTTTGCATAGCAAAAAGATATATTTCACCCCAAAATCAGCGTATTTATGCCATTTTTCAAGATTCAAATTCCCGAAAAAGGCAAACACTTCTTTGATGCACGACTTCCTTACTTCTACATCGGACAACGACCTTATCCATACTGATTTATAACCATACATGATAAAAAACATAAGCATTTATTTGCTGCACAAAAGAATATTGATTAATTTTGCAGCCAAACAAACAGAATGATTATGATAGAATTAGATGATAAATTGATCAAGAAGTTCCATCAACAAAAAGATGGAGTATATGCACGAGACGAAGAGCAGCGCCTTTGTCTTGCTGCACAGGGATATTCTATCTGTGAAAACTCCATTGCCGTATTCAGCAATCTGCGTACTGATAAAAGTTATATTTTCTTCGGAAAGTCGTGCGAAGTATTGGGACTAGGTCAATCAAATTCAATACAGACGCTTGATTCCGTATGGGAAGAAGAAATTTTCAGTAGGATTCATCCTGATGACTGGAAGAAGCGTTGCCTGCAAGAACTTACCTTTTTCCGCATGATATCATCATCCCATTCCAAAGGATTGCAGACAGATTGGAGATAAGCAAGCATACCGTTGATCGTCACAGACAGAATATCATAGCCAAACTTCGAGTGAATAATACCACCGAAGCATGCCATAAAGCAAAAAGGTTAGGATTAATAGACTGACATGGCTTCTGCTTGCATGCTGTAGCCTGTTATCATGTCAAAATGCGCAGAAATCACAATCTGCAACAAAAAATAAATCAAATATGGAAAAGAAAGATTCAATTTTAAAGCCATTTGTGGCAGAAAACCTGTTTTGGATTAGAGAGCCAAAACAATATACGGTTACAGACTCTCTGATTACAATCGTTTCTGAACCTCACACAGATCTTTGGCAGCGTACCTATTATGGGTTCAGCAATGACAATGCTCCGGTGTTGCAAATGAAGACTTCAGACAAGTTCTTTTCTTTCACCGTCAAGACATCGTTCAATAGTTCTGCCCTATTTGATCAATGCGGTATTGCTATCTATCTTGATAGTGATAATTGGATGAAGGCATCAATAGAATACGAGAATGAGGAATATCAAAGATTGGGCAGTGTTGTAACAAACAACGGATACTCCGATTGGGCCACACACGACATATCTTCTTCTATCAAGGAAATGTGGTATCGCCTTAGCCGCAGAGAAAGTGACTACTATATAGAAACCAGTACAGACGGTGTTAATTTTCATCAGATGCGCGCATTTCATTTAGTCAAGGGAGATGGAGAAATTTCGTTCGGATTATACGCAGCTAGTCCTGTAGACCATTCATTTACTGCTACTTTTACAGAGATGAAAGTAGAAAAATGCAAATGAGAAACTTGGTCTGCAGAGAAAACCGGATTCAATCAAACTTCAAAATGACACAAACTTCTTACAAATAAACTACGAATCAAAGAAATTCAAAAGAGGGTGAGCCATGCATTTATGGCTCACCCTCATATCATTTTACAGGAAAAACATGCCGTAACATCTTTGTCGCAGCTTCGTCAATGCCTTTCAACCTCATCGCAATCGCGATGTAATAATACTGCCGTACCTTTGCAACCGAAATCAAACGATATAGGTTATGAATGCTAAAAGGGGAATTATTGTATTAGGATTGCTCTCGGCGGCTAGCATGCCAACGTGGGCGCAACAGATTAAGGGTGTGGTTATCGACCAGAAATCGAAAGAGACACTCATCGGTGCAGTCGTCACTGTGGATGGAACCAATGTGAAGGCTATCACCAACATCGACGGAAACTTCCAGATCGATGGATTGGATAAAAAAAAGACATATACACTATATATTAACTATGTAGGATATAAGACTCAAAAAATTGACGGGGTTCAGGCGAAGGACGCAGACCAGGTGATTGCGCTGCAACCTGATGAACAGCAGCTGAAGGAGGTGACCGTTACCGCAGTGGAAAGGCGTAATACGGATGCGGCAATGATACAGGTGGCCAAAAACAGTCCCGTCATCGTGAGCAATGTTTCGGCACAGGAAATATCCAGAACTCAGGATACGAATGCGGGTGAGGTGATACGCCGAGTGCCAGGCGTGAGCCTCATCGACGATAAATTCGTGATGGTTCGTGGTTTGTCACAGCGTTATAACAATGTGTGGGTGAACGGAGGAGCAGTGCCTAGTTCTGAGGCTGATTCCAGGGCATTCTCCTTCGATATCATCCCAAGTTCACAGATCGACAACCTTACCATCGTGAAGTCGCCATCGGCTGAATATCCTGCCGACTACTCGGGCGGTTTCATCATCGTCAACACCAAGGAGATTCCGGCAGAAAACAGTTTCAATATCGCCGTGGGCGGAAACTGGAATACATCTTCTGCCTTCAAGGACTTCTCTTACTCAAAAGGTTCGGGAACTGATTTTCTCGGTTTCGACAATGACTTGAGAAACCTGAAGGGAGGCATCCATGCAGACTTGAATCCGCAGCTCGATGCCAACGGAAAACCGGTGGGCGATTATGCCACTTCGCTCCTGGGCAACGGGCTTAACAACGATTGGCTCATCAAGAACAAGAAGCCTTTGGGCGACTTGAAACTGGCAGCCAGCCTGAACCAGCGCTGGATGCTGGGCGGAAGAACACTCGGCATGCTCGCTGCCTTGAACTATACCAACGAATACCGCACCTACGAGAACATGGAGAACAACCTCTATGGCATCTATGATGCGGCCAACGATAAGCCGAACTATCTTCGTCATTCTGTTGACGACCAGTATAATAATAATGTCAGACTCGGAGCGATGCTCAACTTCACCTTCCTTTCCAAGGACGGCAACCACAAGTATCAGCTCAAGAACATCTTCAACCAGTTGGCTACGAGCCGATATACCTGGCGTGAAGGCGTGAGCGCCCAGTCGAACCTGGAGCGAAGCGCAGAGTATTACTACCGCAGTCGAACTACATATAACGGTCAGCTTACCGGCAAGCACACCTTCACTAGCGATGCCCTTGACTGGAGCATCGGGTATGCGTATGCCAACCGCCATTTGCCTGACCGTCGTAGATACCTCATCGACGATGCTCTTGAATCGGGCGTTTATGCCCTGAGCACCGGCAACGACATATCGCGCGAGTGGACTCAACTCGACGAACACATTCTCTCTCTTGGTATTAATGATAAGCATCACCTCAAGTTTGGCAACTTTGAGCCATACTTGCAGGTGGGTGCCTATGGAGAGTACCGCAGCCGAGAATACCAGACTCGCAACTTCATCTACAATTGGAATGTTTCAGCTAACAACATGCCATCCGACTTCCGCCACAGCGACATCCCTACCCTGCTCTCCAATGAGGCGAACATGGGTTACGACAAGCTGTATCTTCTGGAGGAAAAGCAGATGCGCAATAACTACCGCGGACACAACACCTTAGGCGCCGGATACCTGGCGATGTCTCTCCCCTTTGGCAAACTCGGCATCCACGCCGGTGTCCGCTTCGAGCATAATGATATGGAACTCATCTCCAATTCCCGTGACTACGAGAAGAGTGAATCGAGCCGTCATTACAAGACCGATGATGTTTTTCCATCTCTCAATACAACATATAAGATCAACGACCAGCACCAGGTGCGACTGTCGTATGGCCGCAGTATTAACCGCCCGGAATTCCGTGAAGTATCGTCGTCGGTGTATTACGACTTCGACCTTGCCAGCAATGTGCAGGGAAACACTGAGTTGAAGAACTGTTATGTCGATAACCTCGACCTGCGATATGAGTGGTATCCATCCCGTGGAGAGCTCATTTCGCTGGCAGTCTTCTACAAGCACTTCGATTCTCCTATCGAGTGGACCTATACGGTGGCAGGCGGCACAGACCTCATCTATTCTTACAAGAATGCGAAGAGTGCCAACAACTATGGTGTGGAGCTGGACATCAGAAAGAATCTCGGATTCATCGGATTGAAGGATTTCAGCTGGTCGTTTAATGGTGCCTTGATTAAGAGCAAGGTGCAGTTTGAGAAGGAATCGAAGGAAGAAAACAGACCAATGCAGGGTCAGTCGCCATACCTCATCAACACCGGCATCTTCTATAAGAACGAGCCTTTGAAGATGGATATCGCCCTGCTCTACAACCGCATAGGCAAGCGAATCATCGGTGTGGGCAGAAGCGAGGGAAGCACAGGCGATGACTCCAATTCCCGAGTGCCTCACAGCTACGAGATGCCCCGCAACACCATCGACTTCTCTCTGGCAAAGAAATTCGGAGACCATCTGGAACTGAAGCTCAATGTAAGAGATCTTCTTGCAGAAAAGATATATTACAAGCAGTTTGCTGATGTAACATATAGCGACGGAAGCAAGAAGCAGGTGGAAGAAATTGCAAGATGCTACAAACCGGGCAGAAACATCGGTTTGCAGGCAATCTATAAATTTTAGAGAAAGAAAATATTAGATGTTTGTTTAATAAAAACAGAAAACAATGATGAACAAGATGTATTTTTTAGGATGCATGGGCATCCTCGCAGCATCTGCCATGTTGAGCAGCTGCAGCAGTGACAATGACGATCCAACTCCTTCTCCAAATCCTGGATCAGGAGTAGTTTACAAGTGGACAACCAATGGCGGCTTGAAGGCTTGCGACCACATCCTCTTCGGAACAGATGACAAGGAAAACGCCAACGGAACACAGATTGGCAACGGCGACCAGGAATTCGTCTTCACAGGCAAGCAGACTTTGAAGAAAGGCACTTATCTCCTCAAGGGATGGGTATATATTGCAGATGGTGCTGAGCTTACCATCGAACCGGGAACTATCATCAAGGGCGACAAGCAGACCAAGGCGGCACTCATCGCAGAGCGTGGCGGCAAGCTCATCGCCAAGGGTACAGCCACAGAGCCTATCGTCTTTACATCTGAAGAGGCTGCCGGTAGCAGAAAGCCTGGCGACTGGGGTGGCATCATCCTCTGCGGCAAGGCTAAGAACAACCAGCATGAGCAGCAGATAGAGGGTGGTCCTCGTACCAAGCATGGTGGCGCAGATGATGCTGACAATTCAGGAGCCTTGAGTTATGTACGCATTGAATTTGCCGGTTATCCATTCCAGAAGGATAAGGAGATTAATGGTTTAACCTTAGGTTCTGTAGGTTCAGGCACAGAGATTGACCACGTTCAGGTATCTTATTCCAATGATGATTCCTTCGAGTGGTTTGGCGGTACAGTAAACTGCAAGTATCTCGTAGCCTACAAGGGCTGGGATGATGATTTCGATACCGATAACGGTTTCTCAGGAAAGGTGCAGTATGGTCTTTCTCTGCGCGACAGCAAGATAGCCGATACCTCTCAGAGCAACGGTTTCGAGAGCGACAACTGTGCCGATGGTGCTACCGTGGGCCCTCGTACCAAGGCAACCTTCTCTAACATCACCTTTGTAGGTCCTAAGGTATTGGATAATAAGTTCCAGAACACCACAGATTATATCAATGCTGGTGCATACAATCCAAACAATGGTTCAGCCCTTGGCAAGTTCCAGTCAGCCATGCAGATTCGCCGTTCTTCTAACCTCAACTGCATCAACTCAGTGGCCTTAGGCTGGCCTATCGGTTTGATTGTTGATGGCGAGAAGGGTGAAACCGTAAAGGATGCCAAAGATGGCAAGTTCAAGCTTCAGAATGTATATTTCGCTGGTATGGATGCCGTTGGCACTGATGCCAACAAGCAGTATGAGGATTACCTCTACGATGCAGCGAACAAGAAGGATATCGACAAGAATCAGAAGTCATACAGCAACACCTTCTTCTTTGCAGAGCAGAGCAACAAGTATTTTGATTCATGGACCTCATTGGTTGGTGCAGATGGCTATACTCCTATCGCAGGAAGCCCATTGCTTGGTGCCGCAAGTTTCGCCGGCTGGACAGGTTTCGACACCGTAACCTACATCGGAGCCTTCGATGGCAGCACCAACTGGATGAGCGGCTGGACCAACTTTGATCCTCAGAATGCGAAATACTAGAAATCGCTAATTTCTATTTTGACTATAAGGTTTTCTTTTATTGGGGCATGGCGCAGTGATTTGCGCCATGCTTTTTTGTTGGGTTATGGAAAGAAAAGAGGTTATTGCATTTTTCTTGTAACAGTTCAAAAAAGGATACCAGTCACTACCCTTGTGTCGTGTTTCGCGACACAAGGGTCATCAACATGTCGGCCAGCTGTTGTGCAATCGTGTTTTAGCTGATGTGCGGAGATAAATATCCTATTATTAAGTCTCACTAGTGTCCCGTTAAAACGAGACGATTATTAAATAAGTTATTAATACTCAAAAGTTTACGGACTTTTTATAGTGTATTCGATTTGATTTTGTATCTTTGCACGCATATTT
>OCPX01001939.1_pt1 | contig 14196 bp, 17 predicted proteins | sample 1538771 | NCBI WGS metagenome assembly OCPX01 (sample SAMN04571725, study PRJEB22368) | human gut metagenome | biome: human gut; material: stool | host: Homo sapiens | place: Luxembourg | collected 2012-11-01 | reverse complement strand
AAAACGAGATCGTCGGTACGAAATCCGTCGAAATTCGTAGTTGGACCCTAAAACAGCATTGGATGGTATGGATTTTACGCCGGAAGACGAACGATTAATCAAGGAGAAGTGGGAGGAACTGCTTCAGTCGTGCACCAAAATCTGTAAAAACGACGAAGACTGGGAGTTCATCAAACGCGCTTTTTTCCTGGCGAAAGAGGCGCATGGCGGAGTGCGTCGTCGCTCGGGCGAGCCGTACCTGCTGCATCCCATCGCCGTAGCCAAGATCGTCGTGGACGAGATCGGGCTCGGCGTCAAATCGGTCGTCGCCGCCCTGCTGCACGACGTTGTGGAGGATACGGAGTACACGGTCGAAGATATGGAGCGCATCTTCGGGCCCAAGATCGCCAAGATGGTCGATGGGCTTACGAAGATGTCGGGCGTATTCAATGCCGATACTTCGGAGCAGGCGGAGTATTTCCGCAAAGTCCTGCTCACGCTTTCGGACGACGTGCGGGTGATCCTGATCAAAATCGCCGACCGCCTGCACAACATGCGCACGCTGGGGGCGATGCCGATGAACAAGCAGATCAAGATCACGGGCGAGACGATCTACCTCTTCGCGCCGCTGGCCTACCGGCTGGGGCTCTACTCGATCAAGAGCGAACTGGAGGACCTCTGCATGAAGTACCGCTTCCCGCAGCAGTATGCCGAAATCACGCAGAAATTGCAGGAAAGCGAAGCTTCGCGCCGGGAGTTCATCAACAAGTTCAACGCCCCGATCATCGCCTCGCTCAACCGCGACAACATCAACTACGAGATTTCGGGACGCGTGAAAAGCGTCTACTCGATCTGGAGCAAGATGCAGCGCAAGCAGATTCCTTTCGAGGAGATTTACGACCTGTTCGCCATCCGCATCGTCTTCAAGCCGCTGCCGTTTCCGTCGGAGAAAACCCAATGCTGGCAGATTTACTCCACGATCACCGACATTTACACCCCCAAGCCCGACCGGCTGCGGGACTGGATTTCGATGCCCAAGGCCAACGGCTACGAGGCGCTGCACTCGACGGTGATGAGCCCCGACGGCGTATGGGTCGAGGTGCAGATCCGCACGCAGCGCATGGAGGACATCGCCGAACGCGGGTTCGCCGCCCACTGGAAATACAAGCATGCGACCATTTCGCAGGACGAGGACGAATTCGACAAGTGGCTGAAACAGATACGCGCGGCGCTGAACAGTCCGACGGAGAACGCCGTGGACTTCCTGGACAACTTTAAGTTATCGCTGTATACGTCGGAAATAGTGGTATTTACCCCCAAGGGCGAAGCCCGGAAAATGCCGTTCGGAGCCACGGCCCTCGACTTCGCCTACGACATCCACTCGAAGATCGGAAACAGCGCCATCAGCGCCAAGATCAACCACAAACTCGAACCGATCACCACGCAGATCAACAGCGGCGACCAGATCGAGATCATCACGGCCGACAACGCCCGTCCCAAGCCCGAATGGCTCGAAACGGTCACCACGGCCAAGGCCAAACAGTCGATCAAGAGTTTCCTCAAACGCGAACGGCAGAACAACATCGAGCGGGGCATGCAGATGCTCGACGAAAAGATGAAGTCGCTGAACGTCAAGTTGAGCGGCCGCGTGCTGCGCAAGATCACGCCCATTTACGACAGCAAGAACAAGGAGGAGCTGTACAGTAAGATCGGAGCGGGAATCGTCTCGCTCGACAACCTGGACAAAGCCCTCAAGGTCAACTCCAAGAGCAAGATACTCAAATTCTGGACCCTCTTCATCCCCCAGAAGAAGGAGGACGAGACGGACGATGCCGCAATTCCGGGCGAAATCGCCCCGGCAGAGGAGGCTCCGGCCACGGAACCGCAGTTCGAAATCGCGGAGTGCTGCAAGCCCATTCCGGGCGACAAGGTGGTAGGGTATCGAGACCCCGCCTCGGGAAACATCATCGTACACAAGGCCACGTGCGACGAGCTGAACCGTCTTGCGACACAGTTCGGCCGCAACATCGTCAAGGAGGAGATCAAATGGTCGCAGCACAAGGCCATGTCCTACCTGGTGACCACGGAACTGCGCGGCATCGACCGGCAGGGCATCCTTCTCGACCTGGCGAAGGTCGTAAGCGCCGATTTCAACATCAATATCCGCGAAGTGAACATCCACAGCCACGACGGCATTTTCGAAGGCAACGTCAGCCTCTACGTGAAGGACACCGAAAGTCTCCACGCCGTGATGGACAAACTGCGCAAGATAAAGGGTATAGAGAGTGTCAAACGAACATTGAGTTAAAGACATGGATGATTTCGCAACGGTAATATGGGTCGTGATCATCGCCGGAGCGATGATATTCAACGTCGTATCGCAATCGCGCAAGGCCCGCGGAAAAGGCGCCCGCACACCCGGCCACGAAGAGGCGTGGCCCTCGCAGGCACACCCGGAGTCCGAACCGGACCCGATGCCGGCTCCGCGCCCTGCGCCGTGGCCCGTTGCACCCGTTTTTCCGGACGAATGCCAGAGTCTGGAGGAGATTCCCGCCGAGGAATATGCACCGGAACATACGACGCCGAAAGCCGCCGGGAGGGGGCATTTACGCCATCAGACCGTCAACCGGCTCATGGTCGACAGCGGGAATGACGAAATCGCCGCGCATTCCCTCACGAACAATGCACCGGATGCGGCAACAACGTCCCAGACCGAAGAATTCAACCTCCGGCAGGCGATTATCTACTCGGAAATACTGAAACCCAAGTTCGAGGAATAAGATGCCTGAAACCAAGCCTAAAGCCCTCTTGACGCCCGAAGAACTGCGTTGGCGGGCCGCCGCCCGGGACCCGGACAAGGTAAAACGCAATCTGAAACTGCAATACATCCTGCTCGGATGCGCAATCGCCGCAAGTATCGGATGGGGAATCTACTTATTCCGTACCGATGTCATCTCCCGGTCGGACTGGTTGGGAGCGTTGGGGATCGCCCTCTCCCTCGTCAGCATCCTTCTCGGCATTGTCAATAACAGGCGTATTTTGGCGGGCAAGAGCCCTGGGGCGATCTCTGACCCACTCTCTCCACAGCAGAAACCTCGATAAATGACGAAAATGACACCTCGGGAAAATAAATGGCTGGAAGAATACCGCCGGCGGGAAGCCGCGAAAACGGTCCGAATGCAGCGCAGGGCGCTTTGGTTCTGGGGTGCGTTATTCACGACATGGGCGATTTTCGGGCTTTTCGCAGAACCGGACAAGTTCACATTCACCGACAGTCTGCTGCTGATAATGATCCTTGTCAATGTATTTAACAGCATCAAGGAACTGATCCGCAATAAACGAATCGCCGCAGAAAAAAATGCAGCCGAAACTTCGGAAGACGCCCCGGTCGCTAAATAGGCAAAACCTAAAAACAAAAGATATGGCAACTATTTTTTCACGCATCATCGCAGGGGAGATCCCCTCGTACAAAGTAGCCGAAAACGAAGACTACTACGCATTTCTCGACATCAATCCGCTGACAAAAGGCCATACGCTGGTCGTCCCCAAAAAGGAGGTGGACTACATTTTCGACCTCGATGACCGAACGCTGGCAGGCATGATGCTTTTCGCCAAAGAGGTCGCAGCCAAAATCAAGCGGGAAATAGCGTGTGCAAGGGTAGCAGTCGTAGTTTTAGGCCTCGAAGTGCCCCATGCACACATTCATCTGATCCCCATTCAGAGCGAAAACGACGTGGATTTCCACCGCGAAAAGCTCAAACTGACGCCGGAAGAGTTCCGCGAAATAGCCGACAAACTCTCGAAATAGAAGGCTGTTTACAAATCTACAACAAGCTGTATTTAAGCCGGATAGTGGGTTATCAACACTATCCGGTTTCTTTTTATTTAACATAATAAATCCGAAATCCGGAGATGTTAACAAAATGTCTGATAAGGGTTCGGAAATAGCTTGAAAATGCATTCATTTTTACAAAATAGGGTAGTGTATTTACAAATGTAAACACACAATGTCCGCGTCATTTCCATATGTAATTACATTTGTAAATCACATTTGTTTGTTAAAGATGTCAATAGTTACAATTGTAATAATCCGACATCCTTTAAATAAACTGCAATTCCAGAGCGATCAACAAGCGATTAAAATATTAAACATTGAGCAATATATACTCATTAATCAGTCATTTACGAATATTACTTAAAGAAACAATTCAATATCATATAGTCTAATCCATCAATAACCAGCTACAAGTAGACTGCGCCAATAGTGCACAGCGTAAATATTCAAATACCATATATTTATCGTTATTTATCTAAAATAACGCTTTAACAAATAGATTGCATGCAAATTTAACCATATCGACTTATTTACACTTGTAAACTTTGTCGACACTTATTAACATTTTACAAATGTAGATTTTACTTGTTTTACAAAAGAAAAAACTTTATATTTGTAAAAATTTGCGCTGATGAGGGAAAAATTGCTCGATCTGATGAAAAACGAAGGATTGAAGCCGAGCCAGCTCGCGGAACTGCTCGAAATCAATCCGGCGGGAATTTCCCATATTCTCGCCGGGCGAAACAAACCGGGCTTCGATTTGTTACAAAAGATTCTCCGGAGGTTCCCGCGAATCAATCCCGACTGGCTGCTGCTCGATTCCGACAAGATGTATCGCGACAGCGAACCCGAACAATCCGCACCGGCCGTTGCGGTCGAATCGTCGATCTCCGACGGATTGTTCGGTCCGACCCGGAATACGCCGCTCAACCCGCCGCATCAGGAGCCGGCTTCGACAACGTCCGAAAATCCGGCGCCGCCGGCAACGACTCCATTTTCCGGCACACGAACAGACGTCGCTGTCCGGCGGATCGTAATATTGTACGATGACCTTACCTTCGAGAGTTTCACGCCGACAAAGCGCTAAAAGCCATCGCCCGGAATATTTTTGTGAATGTTGCACGCACAGGAAGATAATCCGCCGCCGGCCGAAGCTTAAAATCCAAAATGAATTTAACCCGCCGGCCAATCGTCCGACCGGCGACCATAAAAAAAGCATCCTTACAGTACAAAGGTAATTGAATTAATATATTCATTATGTTAAATTTACAGTTCTAACGCTGTAAACTGGTCATTATCGGAACTTTATATTACATCTGTAAAGTTTCATATTCAAATTATGTTCAATGTCTAAATGTCCCGCTTTGCTGAAGTCCAAAAAGTTTTGGACTTTGGTTGCATCCATTGTGGCTGCTTTCTCCGCTTTCTTCCTCACGTCGTGCGTCTCGGCTGGCTCTATTCTCCGCCGTGGCGTTCATCATGACACTGTGGAATACCAATTCAAAATCCGTTCACGTAATTTTCAAACTTTCGCCCAATGTCAGGAAAAGTTTTCGACGAACTTTCAAGTTCATTCGACCCCGAAATTCTTCCCGTCTATACCTGTATTCGGGAACTCTATCGAATCTGTGACGACTATATTTCCGACCATGGTTGTATGCAGTGGCGATTTTCTCCTGCCAACCCTTCGATGGTCAAGTTACAGCAGATTCTTAAGTCCTTCCAGCATCACGAAGTTAACTTCTTTTACCACACTGACCCCCTTCTCTTTGGCGACGGTTCCGCAATATTCGTCGAGGCCTATATGTCGCATCTTTGGGGAAAAATGTTTAGCACTATTCTTACCGATCGCGTTCGTGAAGCGATCTCGCCGTCGCGGCGGCCGAAAAGGTCGTCCCAAAGGCACAAAAACAGTTCCCCTCGGCGGTAGTCATCTTTAATTTTAATCATGTGTAACAATCAACTTACCATTACAAATCCCCGCTATCTTAAGTATGCGCGAATTACTGGAAATCCCGTTCATGTCTATTCTGGTCGTGACGATTATAGACTTCGCGTCCCTTGTGGACATTGCGACGATTGTCTGAAGCGTCGCCAACAGCAATGGTTTTCCCGCGCACATCATCTTATGAAGCGTATGGCCTTACGGCCAGATCAGTGCTTGTTTTGTACTTTCACCCTGAAGCCTTCTGTTTATGAGCAAGCCAAGGAAAAACCCTATATCCCTATTCGGCAGTTTTTAGATCGGCTTCGCAAACATCCTCGCTTTCGTGAGAAGGATCCGATTACTAAACGTTACCGTTATCGTAAGGTTAAGTTTCCCTACTTGTTCGTTGTCGAATTTGCCGATGGTAAGACTGCCGCTAAACGTGGCCGTGTTTCTACTCATCGCATGCACTATCACGCCATTCTTTTCGGTTGCCCTCTTTATTGGTGGCAGGTCCGCGATCTTTGGCAAGGCGATGTGGTTGATGAGGCAAAAGGCTGGTATACCGGTATGGGAAAGGCGGAAGTCGATCCGCTTGAATCTGAATCCGGTGTTCGCTATGTCCTTAAGTATATGACCAAAGACTGCGCTGCACATCAGTATATTTCGGACGTTGATGCCCGTAAAAATGGTAAGTTGATTGTTTCGCACGGCTTCGGCTGTCTCTCGAAGGAAGATATTAAGATTATGCGCAAAAATATGCTTAAAAGCGCATCTTCTTGGTTCTGTCATTTTATTAATAACTATCGTTATTCGATTCCGCGGTATTGGAAAACCGCTTGTTTTTCACCTAATGAAATTCGATGTCGTAACGATTCTCTTATTCCGGGTATTCTTCGTGATTTCGTGAAGAAGCGCTATCCGTTCCCGGATTTCACTTTTCAACAGCAACAACAAATTTATAACTGTCTATTATGGCCTTAATGTTTTTAACCCGCAAGCGCAATCGTAAGTCAAATGTGAATCTTTCGCACGTCTCCCCTACTACGCTTGCCCCGGGTAATCTCATTCCTATCTCGTTTATCCCCATAGTCGCTGGTGATAAACTTCGCTTTTCTCCTTCTGCATTCGTTCAGGCGTTTCCGATGAATGCCCCTCTTATTAACGGATTCAAGATTTGTTTCGAGTATTTTTTTATTCCTACGCGCCTTTATAACTCGAACCTGCTTTTGGATTTTACCGGCACTACGGATGACCCCGATTCGGTTAAGTATCCTGCTCTTGCCGCGGGATTGGCGCCTGCTTCCATCGATTTTTCTACCCCTGAAAATCTCGTAACCGCGGCTGAATCTCTTACTACTCCCGGCTCATTGGCTGATTATATGGGGTTCCCCGTTGGTTTTGGAATTCCTTTTGGAAAAGTTTCCACTCCACCGTCTTTCAACATGATCAAGATGCTTGGCTATCTTGACGTTGTGTATAATTATTATATCAATCAGCAGATTGATTCGATCCCTACGGCCGCCTGGAATCTCGCTGAAGATGGCGAAGGCGCTTCCCAGACATCTTTTCTTGTTTCCGACATAGAGGCTCTTCTCCGTGCCGTGAAGACCGCCGCCGATCCTGTTGTCGCTCTTTCGAGTTTTATAGAGTCGAAGTATCTCGGTTCTTGGGCTTGGCTGAATTCTCGTTCTTCGATTTTCCAGCGTTGCTTACCTCCGTATTATCTCGAATCGTGGTTGAAGACCTCCGGCTATGTCGATGCTGAAATTAAAGTCGACTTGGAAGCGGATAACAAGACGATTTCGATGCGTAACATTTCCGCCATGTCGCATATTCAACGTTGGATCGATCTCGCCTTGAACGGTGGTCGTTGGTCCGACTTCTTGAATTCGGAGTTCGACGTTTCGCGCGTCAAGAATCATTCGACGCCTATTTTCCTCGGTGCTGATCGGCAGTACCTTGGTTCGAATGTCATCTATCAGACGACAGGCGCGGGCGATTCTTCCAGTCCGCTCGGCGCTTTTGCTGGTCAATCCTCCGGTGGCGAGCAGTTCCGTCGCCGTGTCTTCAACTTCGACGAGCCCGGTTATTTTATGGTGATGGCCTCGCTTGTTCCCGATGTCATCTATTCGCGTGGTCTTGATCCGTTCCTCGAAGAACTGAATCTTGGCGATTCATACGCGCCCGCGCTCGATAATATTACTATGGAGCCGCTTCTGCTTCAAACACTCGACGCTATACCGCAGGGCTCGGCGGATTCGCCCGACGTTTTTTCTTTCGCTTCCACCAATTACGGTAACGGCATTGGCGTCGGCTTTGTCCCTGCTTGGTCGAAACTCATGCAGCTTGTTAGCCGTTCGCACGGCCGACTCACTACCGAGCTGTCTTATTGGCTTCTCAATCGCGACTACGGCGATGAAGTTAATTCTTCTCAAGTTGATTCGCTTCGCGGCACGATCGCTAATTATCTGAAAGATGGTTCGATCACCTACGAGGTCGCCGAGACTATTCTCGCAGTTCTTCAGCGGTCGCGTCCGTTTACCGATTACTCGCCTTATATTCGTTCGGACGCTTATAACAGCGTTTTTGCGGATATTTCCAACGAGGCGCAGAACTTCGTTTTGACGTTCTCGTGCTCAGCTTCGGCCTATCGTGAAAAGTCAAAAGTTAACGTAGCAACAACACTTTAAGTTATGGCAAAGACAAAGAATATTTCGAATAATGAAGACCTTCAATTTTTTGAGGACTTCGACTTTTCTAAATTACCCCTGCGTATGTCTCGGCGTCGTCGCTGTGCTCGCCGCGGTTTTTGTACTCCTACCACCGATGAGAATTTGATTTACGGCGTTAAGCCTCTTTCCGATCAGATTCGCTCGATGCGCAAAGGTGGTTTGCCGCTTGCTTCTCGGGAACTCGGAGAATCTTCTTATGATGAGGATGATTCCGAGGATATTGATCCGACGTTCGAACCTGGCTTTGATCGCTTCGAGAAGTCTGAGGCGCTTCGCGATCGTATTTCCGGCCGCATGAAAAAGCGTTATGAGGAGAAACTCAAGCAGGCTAAAACTGAATAATTATGCCGTTCGCTGAAACCGCCCTTGGAATCGGCGCCCTTTTAGGGGGCGCCGCTTCCGCCGGTTCTGCCGCTTCCGCTGGCAGTTTAAACCGTAAAAATCGTAAGTGGCAAGAGAAGATGTATAATCTTCAAGTTACTCAACGCCGTGAGGACGCTCAAGCCCAGTACGAACGCATGAAAGATTATGCTTCTTGGGCTTATAACAAATTCGAGTCTCCCATTGCACAGCGTTCTTCTATGCAGGCCGCTGGGATTAACCCGTTTTTCCAAGGCTCTGCCCTCCAGCCGATGGGTACCCCGCAAGGTAATGTTTCGCAGGCCGAGGGTGGTTCTGTTCCCTCTCAAGGTCCGTACTCGAATAACCCGATGTCTAACATCATGGCAGGCGCCTCGTCTCTTCGCGAAGCCGCTTTGCAGGGTGTTCAGGCTGAAAATATTCAGGCACAGACCGAGCTAACGAATGCTAACCGTTTGAAAGTTCAGGCCGAGACTATCGGTATCAACAAATCCAATGAAATTCTTGATATTGTCAAGGGTATCAAGGATAATGAACTTCTTTCGAGCGGCTTCCGCGCTACTATGGATAAGATCGCTTCCCAGTACGCCGAAGTTAATGCCATTGCGGATGTTAATGAGAAGGCTGCGCGTATTCAGGAACTCAACGAGCGTGCCGCTAAGGAGGCCGCCGAGGCTGCGAAGACCGATTCCGATCGTCTTATCTCCCAGTACATGGCCGATGCCAATAAACGTGCTGTCGAGGCTCAGGCTAATCTTGCGAATGCTCAAGCCGAGACTGAAGGTGTTAGGCAGACGAACTTTGCGGCCGATACTGATTACAAGCGGGCTCTTACCGATACGGAAAATGCTCTCCGTGAGGGTAAGATTAAAATCCAGCAATCTGAAGCACAAAAGATTATTCAAGATGCGTTTGGTGCTCGATTGAAAAATACGGAATTGGCTGAACAACTTGCGCGTATTCTGACTGGTACCGATCGCTCGAATTCTCTTTATTCTGTTTTGGATAAGGCTATCGAATCTCTTGGATCTCGCGAACATTACGAGAAGGAAAATGTTCGTCAGCGATTCTTGGATGAATTACGTAATTTCGTATCTTTGCATGAGTAACTAAACTTTTGTTGTATGCAATTTCTTGTGATTGGTTATGGCCAAATTGTTGTTTTAGCCATCTTGGTTTTCTTTCTTGTTCCGCTTCTGTTTCTGATCCGCGCTATTATCCGTTGGCTTAACCGCCATTGATTCGAACCCCGGCCTTCGCGACCGGGGTTTTTTTTGTAAAATAGTGCGCTCCTGGTGCACGCCCTCTTTTTGCGTCTTTCCTTGTGGAAAATTGCTTAAATTGTTCATTTTGTCCGCCCTGTGCGCTGCCCTGGTTATTGTTAAACAATAATACATTGTTCTATTTGCCCGGGCATATATGATACATTATTGTCAAACTCACTGGCTTTGCCAGTATATACATCCGCGCTGCCGTTAAGAACGGCCGAGTAATGGTTTCCGGCGCCGAAGATATCGCGGACGCGAGATCGAGGCCCCGAAACCGCGCAGGCCGTTTAGGCGCGCAGTTCTCGCGCTCGAAAGTACCGTCTTTCGAAGCGCATAGGTTGCAAAAAGGCATCTCCCTCGTCAACATATGCCAGATGTGGAAACGCCCTCCCTGGCGTGGCTCCATATCGGTTTTTGCTGTAAAGTAAATATCAAATAAATCATGCCGAAGGCATACCCTTCGGAGGGAGAGCCCGAGAGGGAACCGGGACAAATTGCCTTGCAGGTCTGTCGGCTATCTGCGTGCGCGCGCGTTTCGTGTGCGTACGTGTGATTGCCGGTCATGTCTGCGAGGTTGGCCGGGTCCCCTCTCGGAATCTACCTACGCATCTCGTATGCTCTGATGTATAAAACATTTTCCATCTACCCTACTGTGTCTATCACCATCGCGCCCTTGTGGCGGACCGCTCGTGCAGCGTTGCAAGAAATCTGAAAAATATATCCCGAAAAATTTGCATTTGTAAAAAAAGTTTTTTACATTTGTACAGTTTTCTGCTATTTCCTCCGTTCTTTGACGTCTTGCCCCCTCTTGTTTCCCTCTCCTACTGTTCCGATTTTGGTGATATAATACTTGTCATTATGTTAAATTATGGTCGTTATCCGAATATTAATTGATTAATAATCAACCGTTTTTACTTATTAATATACCAGTAGATACCGCCGACAAAGACCGCTCCGCCGGCGATATTGCCCAAAGTCGCGGGAACAAGATTGGCAAGCAGAAAATCGGACACGGTGACCGATGCACCGTGCATCATGCCCAGCGGAATGAAAAACATATTGGCGACGCTGTGTTCATAACCGATTGCCACAAAACACATTATCGGGAAAAACAATCCCAGCAGCCGGCCCGCGACATCGTTGGCGCTCAAACCCAGCCACACGGCCAGGCACACCAGCCAGTTGGCGCCGACACCCCGCAGGAACACCGTGAGCCACGGCATCGAGACCTTTGCCTCGGCAATGCCGACGGCCGCCGAACGCCACGCCTCGGCAGAGAGCATGCCGGGAAGTTTCACGAGAAAACAGGCGAAAAACAGCGACCCGACAAAATTTCCGGCATAGACCAACATCCAATTTAACAACACCTTACGCCATCCATAACGTCGTCCCAATGCACCGGGGATCAGCACGGCATTATTGCCCGTAAAGAGTTCCGCTCCCGCGAAAACGACCAGCATAAGCCCCAGCGGGAAGACAAGTCCGGAGAGCAGGCGCTGCAATCCCGGAGCAGGAGCCATCGACGGAAAGCCATATCCTATCACAATGGAAAACAAGCCTCCCATAGAAATATAGGCGCCAGCTAAAAACGCTAAAATCAATATTTTGCGAACGGGAAGCGAAATCTTGTCGGAGGCGGCCCTCTCCACCAGGGCGAGGACCTCTTTCGGATTGTTTATCGGCATACGGGGATTTTAATCGGGGGCCAAAGATAAACATTTCGGCCGAAACGACAAAACAAGCCGCAAAATCCCGCCGCTACGGGTAATTTTACTACCTTTGCACAAAATACAGGGGACTACCCTACCATATAAATCACAAATCATTGATTGTCAACCATGCGTAAATTATCGGCATACTTACTGGCGGCCCTGCTGCTCGCGGCCTGCACGCCGGAACAGCCCGCCGGGGAGAATACGTTTTACGTCTCGATCCCCCCGCTGCGCAGCATCGTGGAGGGGATTGTCGGCGACGATTTCAAAATCGAGGTGCTCGTGCCGCCCGGAGCAAGTCCCGAAACGTTCGAGCCGACGCCCCGGCAGTTCGTGGAGCTGAACAAGGCACAGCTCATTTTCAACGTGGGATTGATCGACTTCGAAACCACCCTGCTGGGCAAAGTCGGGGATCAGGCGAAAGTCGTGAACTTGAGCCGCGGTATCGACCTGATCGCAGGCTCCTGCTCGCACGGCCACCACGGACACGACCACGGGCATGCCCACGGTGTAGACCCCCACGTCTGGACCTCGCCCAAAGCCCTGCAAACGATGGCCGCAAACGCCTACGAGGCAATTCGCAACGCCTATCCCGACTCGGTGAAATACGAGGCCGGCTACAACCGGCTGCGCAGCACGCTCAAGGAACTGGACATCCGCACGGCGGAGAAGATCGCCCGGAGCGGCGTGAAGTACTTCATCGTCTACCATCCCGCACTCACCTACTACGCACGCGATTACGGACTGCGGCAGGTGGCCATCGAGGCCGACGGCAAGGAACCGTCGGCCAAACAGCTGACGGCGGTTATCCGACAGGCCCGCGAGGACGGCGTGCGGCGGATTTTCTACCAGAACCAGTTCCCGGCATCGACCGTGGAGATCATCGCCCGCGACATCGACGCCGAATACGTGGAGATCGACCCGCTGGACGAAGACGCCATCGGCGCCATCGACGCAATGACCGATTCAATCACGGCAAAATGAATCTGGTAACGCTGCGCGACGTAAGTGTCGCATACGACGGCTACGAGGCCCTCCGGCACGTCGACCTGGAGATTGCGGACCTCGATTTCCTGGGGGTCATAGGTCCCAACGGCGGCGGAAAAACGACGCTCGTAAAGGCCATCCTGGGAACCGTCCCCCACACCGGAGAGCTGACTCTCGCCCCGGAGCTGTTCCGCGGGAAGGAACGGCTGATCGGCTACATGCCGCAGATTTCGGATTTCGACCGCGCATTCCCGATCTCGGTCCTCGAGGTCGTACTGTCGGGATTGCAGGGCCGCCGCGGATTCAGCTCCCGCTACACGAAGGAGGACCGTGCCAGAGCGATGGAACTGCTTGCGGCATCGGGAATCGCCGACACGGCCCGCAGCCCCATCGGCGAGGTGTCGGGCGGGCAGATGCAGCGGGCGCTGCTGGCCCGGGCCGTGATCTCGGACCCGAAGCTGCTGATCCTAGACGAACCCGCGAATTTCGTGGACAACAAATTCGAGAAGGAGCTTTACCGCACGCTGCATGAACTGAACGCCCGCATGGCGATCGTCATGGTGTCGCACGACATCGGCACGATCACCAGCGTCGTGAAGGAGATCGTCTGCGTCAACCGGCAGGTCCACCGCCACCGTTCGAACATTCTGACCGAGGAACAGTTGCGCAACTACGACTGCCCGATTCAACTGGTATCGCACGGGCACATCCCCCACACCGTGCTGGAACACCACCCCGGCGACTGCTGCCGCGACCACGAATAAAACGAACGGAGCGCCCCGCATGAGGCGCTCCGTTGTTTTTCAGCGAAAGGGACTACCCTATTTCTGCTCGTTGATCTTGCTCAACTTTTCGAAAAGTTTGCCGAAAACGTCGTCCATCTCGGCGCGCAGGGCAGCGTAGTGCTTGCGGACGAGCGACGGATTGTGCGGCTCGGCGGGATTCATCACTTTGGCGAACAGATCGTTGCGAACGCCGACGGCCTCCTGCATCACCTCGAAAATCTCCTTCTCTTTCGAAGGCTGGAAACAGATAGCCATATCGCAGTCGAAAACAACCTCCTCAAGGCGGTAGTCAATCTCCTTCTTCAGGTTTCGTAAATTTGCCATATTCAGTCGATTTTAAAATTTTTGCTCTGACAAAGGTAATAAAACGTTTCGGATTATCAAACATTTTCGGACTGCGGCCCCGGGAATTATTTCCCGGGCGGGCGGCGGACAAAAAAGGATTCCGGATTTCCGGAATCCTTTTTCATTACATTTTTTCAAGCTCCTTGTAGGTCTTTTTGGCGGCCTTCTCGGCTTTCTTGGCGGCCTTGGCCTCCTTTTTAGCGATCTTTTTGGCAGCCTTCTCCTGCTGGCGGACTATCTTCTGCGCTTCGCGGGCCTCTTTT
>OCPX01001933.1_pt1 | contig 14210 bp, 13 predicted proteins | sample 1538771 | NCBI WGS metagenome assembly OCPX01 (sample SAMN04571725, study PRJEB22368) | human gut metagenome | biome: human gut; material: stool | host: Homo sapiens | place: Luxembourg | collected 2012-11-01 | reverse complement strand
GGCGGATAGGGTGACTATGGCATGAAAGACAGCTGGGATAAGGTTTCCCGGTCACTCCTATGAGAGCTGCAAGTCCCCCGCGGCAGATGGAACGCGAAAATGAGATGATCGTTATCTCACATCGCCTTTTTTCGTGCATTGTATGAGAAACCAGTCACCAGTATAGTGATTTGTTAATTTCTGGACGAAGTGAGAAGTGAGAAGTGCTGGAAGGGGCACACCATTCATATAGCGCCCCAATACCCCCTCATTTGATTTAGAAAACGCAATACTAGTCACTAGTCATAGTCCCTAATCTCCTACGATATATGGGATGGCGTCAATGTCGTTGACCGGCATGAGATGAGCGCCGGCAGCGTGGATTTCGCGCAGGGCGGTGACGATCTCTTTGGAGATCGCAAGGCCTGTCTCGCGGCCGCCTGTTTCCATCTGCGAAAGGACTTTCTTTGGGATGGTGATGCCCGGGACCTTGTCATTCAGATAGTTCGCCATCTTGAAGCTTTTCAGCGGGACGATACCGAAGAGGATGGGAAGATCCAGGTCTTTGGCACAGGCGAGGAAGTCTTCTGCCTGCTTGATATCATAGATCGGCTGGGTCTGGATGAATTGAGCGCCCGCTTTTTTCTTGCCCTCCAATCGTTTGATCTCTGCATCGAGGTCATCGGTGCCGGGATTTCCTGTGGTACCGATGTAGAAATCTGTAGCCGCGCCAAGGTCATGTCCTTCGATATCGTGACCGCTGTTCAGGCAGCTGGCGATCTGGATAAGGCCGGTGGAGTCGATTTCAAAGACTCCTTTGGCATTCGGATGGTCACCGATCTTGGGCGGATCACCGGTGAGGGTTAGGATGTTATGCACGCCGAGCGCCGCTGCTCCCAGAAGTTCCGCCTGAAGGCCGATGACATTTCTGTCGCGGCAGGTCAGATGGAAGATGGACTCGACCTGGTACTTCTGCTGGATGATGCAGGAGAGGGCGATCGGGCTCATACGCATTTTTGCCATGGGGCAGTCAGCGATATTGACTGCGTCGACGTAGGGAGCGACTTTCTGCGCCTGCTCTTCCGTGATGGCGGAGGAGGCGCTCTTCGGCGGATCCAGCTCGGTCGTGATGGTGAAGATGTGATTCTGGTTTTTTTCTTTTAATGTGGACATAGGGGACTCCTTTCGGAAATTTGGCAGATAGGGATTAGGGATCAGATGCCACGAGTGACTAGTCACTGAAATGTCAGCTCATGGCACCACCATTTTGCATGTCTCATGCAAGCGAGGCTTTCATACACGATCAAGGGACGGCACGCTCCACGGGCTGACCCTCTGACTATTTCTCCATCATCCGATCAGCTTCTTTGATGGCAGCAATGCCGTCTTTGCAGTAGGCATCAGCGCCGATGGAGGCGGCGTAGTCTTTCGTGACGACGGCGCCTCCTGTCAGGATGGAGACGGTGGGGCATTTCTCTTTGACGAGGGAAACGGTCTTTTCGAGCTCCGGAAGGGTGGTGGTCATGAGGGAGCAGAGGCCGACGAGATCCGCGTGGTGTTCTTCGATGGCGGAGAGGAAGGCTTCGGGGGCGACGTCCTTGCCGAGATCGATGACGCGGTAGCCGCTGTTTTCAAGAAGGGCAGAGACGATATTCTTGCCGAGGTCGTGGATATCGCCCTGCACGGTGCCAAGGATCAGTGTACCTTTGGCAGCCGTGGCGGCTTCGGGGAGCATTTCCTTGATGACCTTGAAGGCGGCCTGCATGGCTTCGGCGCTCATCATGACCTGTGGGAGGAAGACTTTCCCGGCGCCGTATCCGTCACCGATCTCGGTCATGGCAGCGGTGAGGCCGCTCTGGATGATCTCTTCCGATGAGAGCCCGGCTTCGATGGCACGCTTTACCGCACTCGCAGCTTCTTCCTTTTCCCCCTGTTTCACAGCGGCTTTTACCTGGGCAAGCGGCGGAAGGTCTTGCACAGGCAGAGCTGCATCTGCTGCGGCCGGGGCATCCTGTGCTTCCTGGATGAAGTGCAGGGCGCCTTTGTCAAAGCCAAGGAGCAGCTTGGCATTGGTGAAGGCATCCTTCACGCCCTGATCGAGCGGATTCACGATGGGGGCATTCATGCCACAGGCGAGTGCCATAGTGAGGAAGGCTGCATTGATGCGAGGTCGGCAGGGGAGGCCGAAGGAAACATTGCTCGTCCCCATGACGCAGGGGAAGCCGAATTCTTTTTTGTACAGCTTGATGGTACGCAGGGTCTCGCTCGCGCCTTTGTCTCCGGAGCCGACGGTCAGGACGAGCGGGTCAAGGAGAAGGTCTTCTTTGCGGAGTCCGGCAGCGAGGGCTTTTTTCTCGAGACAGCGAATGATGCGGACGCGTTCTTCGGCGGTCTCGGGCAGATTTCCCTTCTCGATCGGAAGGAGCAGGAGAGCGGCGCCGTAGGTCTTGGCAAGATGGAGCATCGCGTCTAATCGTTCTTCATTCTCTGCATTGGCTGAATTGATGAGCGGGCGGCCCGGATACAGCTTCAGGGCTTTTTCAAGGACCTTCGGGTCGGTGCTGTCGATGGAGAAGGGGACGGGGCAGAGCATGGAGAGCTGGGAGATTGCTGTCTCCATGAGAGCGACCTGGTCTCCCCCGGGGACGCCCATATTCACATCGAGGACGTCAGCGCCTGCATCGACTTCCGCGAGGGCTTCTTTCTTGACGGAGGTGAAGCTGCCTGCCTTCAGGTCTTCTCTCATTTTTTTGCGGCCGGTCGGATTGATGCGTTCGCCGATCTTGACGGGGGCATAGTCATCGCCGATGAAGACGGTCTGTGTCCGCGAGGTGAGTGCTGTGAAGGGCGGGATCTTTTCTTTCGGAGAGATCGTCACATCGCTGAGGGCGAGGACTTCTTCACGGATATGATCCGGCGTCGTGCCGCAGCAGCCGCCGAGGAAGGATACGCCGGCCTTGGCAAATTCCGGTGCCCAGCTGCCGAAGTCTTTCGGCGTGAGGGGGAAATGTGTCTCGCCATTTTCCAGCACCGGCATGCCGGCATTCGGCTGGATGATGATGGGCTTATTCGTGTAAGGGACCATCTGCTTCGCGGCTTCCAGCAGCTTTTCCGGGCCGACGGAGCAGTTCGCACCGATGACGTCTGCGCCCATGGCATCCAGAAGGATGACGGCGGCTTTCGGGTCGGTGCCGGTGATGGTGCGGCCGTCTTCTGCATAGGTCATCTGGCAGATGACGGGAAGGTCGCAGGCCGTCTTGGCAGCGATGAGGGCAGCCTTCATCTCCTGAATGTCGATGATGGTCTCGATGATGAGCGAGTCCGCTCCCGCATTGGCAAGGGCTTTTGCCAGACGGTAGTAGTTCTCGCAGGTCTCATCGAAGGAAAGATCGCCCAAGGGGGAGATGAATTTTCCTGTCGGGCCCATATCACCGGCGATCTTTACACGATTTCCGCAGGCTGTACGCACATTTCGCACAGCGGCTTCACAGATGGCTTCCACCTTATCCGAAAGATCATAGTCTGCGAGCTTGATGGGGGAGGTGCCGAAGGTATTCGTCGTGATATAGTTACTTCCGGCGTCTGCGTATTCCTTATGGATGCGCTGTACAATGTCAGGGTGGGTGATATTGTAGTAGTCTGGGCAGTCTCCTGTCGAGAGACCGTAGCGCTGCAGCATGGTACCCATGCCGCCGTCAAAAAAAATCATAGTGGTTCTCCTTTTTATTATTGTATTATATATTTCATTGTTATAGCGTAGGGGGGAAAGAAGTGGCTAGGGATTGGGATTCGCGGTTCAGGGGGCGCAAAAAATGACGATACGAGAGAGTCTGATGTCTCCCAGTCACCAGTCACCTATATTATAGATTCCGAAATGGACAGCTCATGAGTCCGCACGCCCGGCATTTCGCCGGAGCGGGGCGGGCGCTGCATTGAGAAATGCCGATGATGGCAGAGACGGATTTCCTAGGGAAAAGCATGGCGTGGTCGGTCACATGGATACCGATCGTTTCTGCACCGATCGCGCGGCAGAAATCAGGCTGCTGCGTGACAGGCCAGTCCCCGTAGCCGGGGGAGAAGCGCCAGACCGTATGCTGTCCGCTTCGCGCGGCTTCTCTTTGGATCAGGGCATCGACCTGATCAGCGAGGTGCTCGACGGCAGCGGTCGCGGCGGCATCGAGGAGAAGCCCCTGCAGGTACTCGCCGCTCTTAAAATGCGCATCGGATGCCTTCTCGATTTCTTCACCCACCGTGACAGCGAGTACGCCGACGGACCAGGCCTGGGAAAGGTGCCTCAAGATCGAGCGGCCGGCGAGGGTCAGCGGATGCGCTCCGCCGATCGTCCCGTTTTCCGGTTCGTAGGGGAGGATCTGCCAGATGCCTCTCGGCTCGGCGAGGGCAAGCGCTTCCCTGATGGCGCTGTCGATGGTGTCCTGCGGAAATTCCTTCACCTTCGGAGATAGTCCCGCATAGCGCATCATTTCTTTTTGATTGATCTGGAACAATGTTCCGTTGAATAGTGGCATAGGGTCTCCTTTGGAAGCCTGAAAAATGGAAAAATCAATAAAAAAATCCTTCATCCCTCTAGGGACGAAAGATTCGTGGTACCACCCAATTTCACTCATGCATCACTGCACGGGTCTTCACAGGTACGCCGGCAAAGCCTTGATACCCTCGCGCTGTATCGGGCGTCCCCGGGATGCTTCATGATTCAGCCTTCCTGGCTCGGAGTCCATCTTCTGCAGATATCTCAATGCTTCTTTTCACCATACGAAGCTCTCTTTGAATGCCGTCTCTGCGTACTCTTCTCTTCATTGCCACTGTGTAATTGTATGTAACTATAGCATATGAGCGGGGGAGTGTCAAATGGGTGGGAAGGCATTTTTTTTAGGACGCCTTGACCTTGGTTTTCCGCTTTTTACCATTCTACTCTTGCTTTTTTTCATACATGCATTAGAATTTAAAGAAAAGCTTTTTATATACGAGGTCTAACTATGAAAATATCCAATTCTTCTCTTTCCATCCGAAGCAAGATGACGCTCATCCTGGATACGGGGCAGCTGATGATGGAGAGTGGTGCAGGGAGCAAGCGTATCGTGCGTGACATGCTCCGCACGGCGGCCTGCCTTGGTATCTACTGGGAAGATGTACAGATCCATATCACATACTCTACCATCATGATCAATGTCGATGATGGGGAAAAGGCATATACGATGTTCCGCAAATGCTACCGTCATGGCATCAATATGACGGCTCTTCTGCAGACGAGTGAGGCCAGCTGGGAAGCACTGTATAAAAACGAATCCTATGATAATTTCCGCCTTCGCCTGAATTATATCAGGCAGAATTTTAGAAATCGCATTTATCCGGAGTGGATGATCATTCTGGCCATCGGACTGGCATCAGCGGCATTCTGTCTGATTTTCGGCGGTCATGCTGTCGATGCGCTCTTCACTATGCTGGCGGCGATGGTGGGAGCTCTGGTGAAGTATGGCTGCAACCGTCTTGAGGTGAATGGGTATGTCACCATTGCCATCTCCGCTTTCTTTGCGACGCTCACGGCCTATGGGACGATGTATCTTCCCGGGGCGACGAATCCATTTCTTCCTGTGGTGGCCTCGGCGCTCACCTTGATCCCCGGCGTACCGCTCATCAATGGGGTCGATGATTTTCTGAACAGCTACTTGACATCCGGGATGACGCGATTCACGCACACGGTCCTCATCATGCTGGCGATGACCTTTGGGATCGCAGGCGCTGTCAGTCTGACGAATGTCCCCAGCTTCACAGAAGTACCGATCGCGCCGGAGCATTTGTACATCATGCAGGCACTGGCAGCCGCTATGGCAGCATTGGGGTTTTCTATCATGTTCAATGTGCCAAGGCGCTATATCATCGCAGCCTGCCTCGGGGCCGTCCTCACTGTGGATACGAGAAATATTCTGATGGTCTCTTTCCATATGGGGATGGCGAGTGCCTCCTTCCTCGGAGCCGCGCTGCTCTCCGTCTTCTATTTTGCGCTCTCCCGCTACTTCCATGCCCCTGTCTTTGTGGTTACGATACCGGCGATCATTCCGCTGATCCCGGGCGTGCTGCTCTATCGTTTCCTGTTTGCCATCATTGATATCGGACAGATCGATCTGATGGAGCTGCTGACGGCTTTCAAAACAGGTGTCGAGGCGATGCTTATCATTTTGGGACTCTCTCTTGGTGCGACTCTCCCGGATGCGATCGCGCATCAGTACATCGAGCGATCGAAGCGGAAAAATCTGGAGAAGCTCCTCAAGCGAAGAGATGGCATAGAAGCGGATATCCGGAAAGCAGCGGATCTGGACAAGGCGAGCGGAAGAGGATAACTATTATGAATGAGAAATGAGGAATTAGGAATGAGGAATGAAGGTGGCGGCTTCGCCGAGATCCTTCGGCTCAGGTCGCAGCTGTTCTGGCATTCGTTATCTCACATACGACGTTTCTCGCCGCTCAGGATGACGAAACGGGGCGATGCCCGAAGGTAGTATTCAAGTCACTAGGCACCAGTCACTTGGCACCCCTAATCCCTAGCCACTCATCCCTAGCTACCAGTCACCAGTCACAAATCACAAGTCACCAATCCACTCTCCCCATTTCCCAAAAACGATTTGACACTGCCACGTCCTCGTGCTATAGTAGGTTCAACAAAGAAAGCCTTGGAACAGGAAGAGTAGGATAGTGATGGCGCTTCAGGGAGCCGGCGGAGAGTGCAAGTCCGGTGCGACAGCTATGTGAATGGGCCTGGGAGGCGCAGCCCGAGCCGAAAGGGGTAGGAGCTGCCGGAGATCGCCGTTACCGATGATGAGCTGGACCTTGTGTCAAGTAGGGTGGTACCGCGGAAAGTGATCCTTTCGTCCCTTTGCTGGAAAGCAGAGGAATGAAAGGATTTTTTATTGGAGGAATATGATCCTGTAAAGGGGGATATGAAATGGAACAAGTGAAAGATGTATCGAAGCTTGTCTTTGTCAAGGCGCGGGGGGGGCGTTTCCGCTGGCTGACGATTTCCACACTGATGCTGGCGATCGGGATGCTGCTGCACTTGGTCTCGCCATCGGTGGCAGGCTTCACGCCGAACTGGATGATCGCGACCTATGTGGTAGCGATCCTTCTGACGAAGCCGACATACAAGCAGTGCCTCGGTATCTGCATGGTCGCAGCGCTGATGGAAGTCTTCACCAGTAAATCGGCTTTTCCCTATGGCGACTTTGCTTCCGAATTTTTCGGCGCCTATGTGGCAGGTTTCTTCGCACACAGCGTACCGCCGATCAGGATCGGGAAATTTTCCCTCCGTCCTGCCATCGCAGGCTTCGTGACGACGATCGTCTCCGGCTTCACCTTTGTTTCCATCCTGACGCTCGTCATGGGGATCCCGATGAAGGTATATCTCTACGGAATGCTCCCGATGGTGGCCCTGGTCGGCGTAGGCAATGGGATCATCACGCCATTCCTCTATTTCCCGGCACTGCGTCTCTTCAAGTCCATGCACTACATGGCTGAGTCAGATACCGTAGACAGTGACCATTCCGGTCTGTCTCTTAGGCAGTCGGAAGAGGGCGTCATCAGTGTAGAGCATCTGACCTATACCTATCCTTTTGCCAAAGAGCCGGCATTGAAAGATGTGTCTCTTGCGGTGCGCAAGGGGGACTTCGTCATCGTGACGGGGCCGAACGGGGCAGGAAAGACCACGCTCCTCATGTCGATGGCGGGGGCGATCCCGCACTACTACGGCGGTACGATGCAAGGCATGGTCTTCACGGATGGCAAAGCCGTGACACAGCACAATATCGCAGACCTCGCATCCTCCATCGGTGTCATCCTTTCCGACTACAAGGCGCAGATCGTCACGCTGACGGTGGGGGAAGAAATGGCATTTACGCTTGAAAACCATGGTTTTCCCCCGGAAGAGATCCGCCGCCGCTCGAAAGAAGCACTTGCGAAAGTCCATCTCGAAGGTCTTGAGGACCGCAAGGTGACGACTCTCTCCGGCGGTCAGTGCCAGCGCCTCGTCGTCGCAGCCGTCCTTGCCGAAGAGCCGGACGTACTGGTCTTCGATGAACCGACATCCGCACTTGATCCGGAAGGCATCCGCGAATTCTATGAAATGGTCGGTGAGCTGAACGAGAAGGAAGGTCTCACTGTCATCGTAGCAGAGCACCATCTCGAGGCCGCGCTCCCCTATGCGAAGAAATTCGTCCTCATGAATCATGGCGAAATCATCGTGAATGGCACGCCGGAGGAAGTGATGCGCCGCATGTATACCGAACATATTTATGAAGAAGCCATCCCGGATATGTACAAGGCACAGCTTGAACTCGAGCAGGTGGGGATGACCTTCGAGAAGCCATTCCTGAATCTGGCTGATGCAGAAATCTCGGTCATTCATTCCTTTGCGAAAGGAGGAGAGAAAGATGCTTGAACTGTCTCATGTGACCTTCCGCTATGCGGAGGGGCTGCCGGACGTATTGAAAGACATTTCCCTCTCCTTTGACAAGGGAGAATTCGTCGCCATCACAGGGCGAAACGGCTGCGGCAAGACGACTGTGACCCGCCTCCTGACGGGACTTGAGAAAGCAGCCTCGGGGCAGATCCTCTATCACGGGAAAGATGTGACTCGCGAAGAACCATCTGAGCGCAGCCGCTTCATCGGCTACGTCTTCCAGCAGCCGGATCGGCAGATGTTCATGCCGACGGTCCGAGAGGAGATCGCCTTCGGCCCCTATCAGCAGGGGAAACGCGGCGCGGAGCTCGAGGAAGCTGTAGCGCGCGCCATGCAGGATACCGACACCGAAGCCCTTGCGGAGGAGTATCCGCGCATCCTGTCTCGCGGCGACCAGCAGCGAGTCGCCATTGCCTCGGCACTTGCGATGGATACCGAATATCTCGTGCTCGATGAACCGACGAGCGGACAGGACGGACGAGAAAAACAGCGCCTGATGAAACTCATGGAAAGTCTGCAGGAGAAGGGCATCACCATCATCCTTGTCACCCATGACATGGATATCGTCGCGAAAGACTGCACCCGCGTCATCGTCATCGCAGAGCATGAGATCGCTTTCGACGGTCATCCTTCTGAACTTTTCTCTGCGGAGAACCGTCCGGAAGATTGGGGACTTGCCTATCCGCCGGCCGTCCGTCTGGGGCGTAAGCTCCCCGGCAGTCCCTACTGTAAGGATATGAATGCGTTCTGCCGTGCCTTTTATGAACTGAAAGGAGGAAAAATAGAATGAGAAATCTGGTACCCTTGACCAAAATCCTTCTCACCTTCGGGACGGCCATCTGGGCGATCGTCCTCTCTGAGCCGACGAGCCTTGCCGCCCTCTGCCTCCTTGAGCTTCTGATCCTCCTCGTGTCCGGCGAACTCATCAAGAATCTGAAAGCACTCCTTGCCCTTGTCATCTTTGCGGCCATGCTGGGCGTGATCGAGTACATCGGCGGCGGCAGTGTGAAGGAATGTAATGTCGCGGCTCTGCGTATGCTGGGGATGACGATCATTTTCATCTACCTTCTTGGGACAGTGAAGCTGCAGGATCTCACCGCTTCCATGGTGCGCCAGCTGAAGGTGCCGTACGAATACGCGTTCATGTTCACGGCGGGGCTTCGCTTCATCCCAGACTTTATCGAAGAAAACAAAGCGGTCTCCGAAGCACAGGCCTGCCGCGGTCTGGCAGTGAAAGGGAATTTTTTCAAGCAGGTGAAACGCTACATGTCCATCGTCCGCCCGCTCATGCTCCGTTCGCTCGGACGCAGCGAGACCATGGCACTCTCACTCGAGCTCCGCGGCTTCGGCGGCTCGAAACGTACCTTCATGGAAAGCGTCGCACCGAAAGGAAAAGATTTTGCTGTCATGGCACTGACTGTTCTCCTTACCGCTTTCGTCATCTATGGACGCGTGAAGCTGGGACTGTAGTGTGGCTGGCGGACTGGTGACTGATAGCTGGTGACTAGGAATTAAAAATAAGAAACTGGCGTTTGCGCGTCATCCTGAGCGGAGTGAAATGTCGGATGTTTAAAAATATAAAGGTAGAACAGTGAGAACTGAGCCGAAGGATCTGGGAAAAACGCTGATTCAATCGCAGAATCAGCGTTTTCCTAAAGTAATCCAACACGCCTCTCTTTAGGAAGGAGGGGCTCGAAAGGCAGAGGTTGCCTTCGCATTACGCAATGAAAAAAGAGCGCCTAAGCGCTCTTTTTTGATGGTGTCAGATGATATTCAGCTTTCTCATCAGTGCGTCTTGCAATACCTGACTAAAATTCACATGGGCGGTCAAAGCCTTATCGTTTAGCCATGCGGGGATGGTGAGTGTCTTCTTGACGGAGCGGCTGAACTGGTTCGGGTCAAAGTCTGCCGTTGCCAAAGCGAGACACGTGTTTGGCTCTGTAAGATGGACATTCTCTAAGCGGGACGCAGCAGGAATTTTGATTTCTTCTTTCACGTAATCGGTCAGATGGCAGCGGATTGCGTCAGAAGCATTCTCCATAAGTTCCGTCAAATTATCTCCATCGGTAAAGCAACCTGGGAGGTCGGGAAATTCCGCCCATATACCGTCCGAATCATTGTGGATGATCATAGGATAGGTCAGTTTCATGACTATCAGCTCCTTCACTTTTTTAGACCTGTAACCTTCATGATTTTCATGAAAAGTCCTGTTGGCAAATCCTTATTGTGGTAGGGAATGGTGATCGTTTGAGTGCCCTTTTTATATTTCTGGTGGCTACCGCCATTGGACGGCACATATTCCCAGCCATCTTTCTCAAGTAATCGAATCAGATCTTTTGGCTTCATGGTCGGCATAGCGGTACCTCTTTCCTCTATTTATATTATAGCACGTGTATACGTGCTTGCAAGTGACGGGGAACACAAAATTCCCGGTAGGGTGCGCTTCCCTCATATGTTATAATAATACCGATAACTGCGACAATTTTAAGTCTGTATGGCAGGCTCGGCCTGGCGCCTGTTGTCTGCTGCCAACATTCAAAAAACTAAGGAGAACCCATGGATACAGAGCACATCAGAAATTTTTCTATCATCGCCCACATTGACCACGGCAAGTCCACACTGGCGGACCGCCTGATCGAGATCACAGGGACCGTGCAGAAGCGCGACATGGAGGCGCAGATCTTAGACACGATGGAGCTGGAGCGTGAGCGCGGCATCACCATCAAGGAGCAGTCGGTGCGCCTGAACTATACATATGAGGACGGCGAAACCTACGAGCTGAACCTCATCGATACCCCAGGGCATGTCGATTTCAACTATGAAGTCTCGCGTTCCCTTTCTGCCTGCGAAGGCGCGATCCTCATCATCGATGCGACGCAGGGCGTACAGGCGCAGACGCTTGCCAATGTATATCTTGCGCTCGACCATGATCTGGAGATCATCCCTGTTATCAACAAAGTCGACCTCCCGAGCGCAGACGTGGAGCGCGTGAAGACGGAAGTCGAGAACGTCATCGGCCTTGACATGTCGGAGGCGATCCCCGTCTCTGCCAAGACTGGGCAGAATGTCGAAGAAGTCTTGAAGCGTATCGTCGAGCAGGTGCCGCCGCCGGAAGACCATTCGAAAGCGCCGCTTCGCTGCCTCATTTTCGACTCCATTTTCGACTCCTACAAGGGTGCGATCGCCTATGTCCGTGTGAAGGATGGGGAGATCCGTGCGGGGATGAATATCCGCATGATGGCCTCCGGCAAGGTCTACACCGTGACGGAAGTCGGCTATTTCTCGCCCTTCCCGAAGCCCTGCGACGTCCTCACCTGCGGCTCGGTCGGCTACGTGGCAGCCAGTATCAAGAACGTCTCCGACTGCGAGGTAGGGGATACCATCACGACCGAAGAGGGTGGTGCCAGCGAAGCACTGCCGGGCTACCGCAAGGCACTCCCGATGGTTTTCTGCGGTCTCTACCCGATCGAGAGCAAGGACTATGACAACCTGAAAGTGGCTCTTGAAAAGCTGCAGCTGAATGATGCGGCGCTTGAATACGTGCCGGAAACCTCTCAGGCGCTGGGCTTCGGCTTTCGCTGCGGCTTCCTGGGACTGCTTCACATGGACGTCGTGCAGGAACGCCTCGAGCGTGAGTACCACCTGAAGCTCATCACCACCGCACCTTCGGTCATTTATCACGTCTACAAGACCGACGGCACGATGGTACCTGTGGACAATCCGGCGGAACTCCCTCCGATGACCAAGATCGAGCATATCGAAGAGCCTGTCGCCAAGGTAGAGATCCTCGTCCCCTCCGATATGGTAGGGAATGTCATGGAGCTCGTGCAGAACCGCCGCGGTGTCTTCCAGACGATGACCTACCTCGATGAGACACGTGTCGACCTTTCCTATACCATCCCGCTCTCGGAGATCATTTTCGATTTCTTCGATAAGCTGAAATCCTCCACCAAGGGCTACGCCTCCCTCGACTACCAGCTCTCCGGCTACCAGAAGACCGATGCCGTGAAGCTCGACATCCTTCTGAATGGCGATCTCATCGATGCCCTCTCCATCATCGTCCACCGAAGCAATGCCGCAGCCCGCGGCCGCACTCTCGCGCAGAAACTGAAAGACATCATCCCGCGCCAGCAGTTCGAAGTGCCGATCCAGGCGGCTGTCGGGAGCAAGATCATCGCCAGAGAGACCATCAAAGCCTATAAGAAGGACGTCCTCGCTAAGTGCTATGGCGGCGATGTCTCCCGTAAGAAAAAACTGCTCGAAAAGCAGAAGGAAGGCAAGAAGCGCATGAAGCAGGTCGGCAGCGTAGAGATCCCGCAGGAAGCCTTCATGGCGGTATTGAAAGATGACTAGTCTAGGACTCTATATCCATATTCCTTTTTGCAGAAGCCGCTGTGATTACTGCGGCTTCTATTCGATTGGACGAAAGCCCACCGACCGCTACATTGATGCACTTACCAAGGAAATGGATCTCAAAAGCCCGGACTTTGAGGATCGCCTTTGCGATACTGTCTATCTGGGTGGCGGCACACCCTCTTCGCTCTCCGAAGCGCAGCTCACAAGACTGATGAAGACGCTCTCTCAGCATTTCCGCATTTCTGACACGGCAGAGATCACCATGGAGATGAATCCCTGCGACATGAGCGAGAGCTATCTCAAGAATGCCATGCGCGCCGGCGTGAACCGCATTTCCATCGGCGTCCAGGAAAAGCACGATCACCTGCTTTCTGCCATCGGTCGCCGGCACACCGCCAAAGAAGCAGAAACAGCCGTGAAGCGTGCGTATCGGATGGGCTTTCATAATCTTAGCCTCGACCTCATGTACGAGCTTCCCGGCCAGACCGTCAAAGACTTCGAAGCGAGCCTTCGCTGGGCTGTCCATCTTCCCGTGAATCACATGTCCATCTATAGTCTTATTCTCGAAGACGGTACGCGCATGGCGCAGCTCGCTGAGAGGGGCCGGCTCGCCCGCCCCAGCGAAGAAGAAAGCTGGGCCATGTATCAGGCCATGTGCCGCATTCTTCCCGCCTATGGCTTTGAACGTTACGAGATCTCCAGCTTTGCCAGGAAAGGCTATCGCTCGCGGCATAATCAAAAATACTGGGAACTTTCTGACTACCTCGGCCTCGGCCCCGCCGCCTGCTCCCGCATCGGACGCACACGCACGGAGAATACCCCCGGCGTGCGCCTCTACGAAAAAGAACTCCTCACCGGCCATCCGCCGCAGCAGGAAGTGGAAACCCTCTCGGATACTGACGAAATGGAAGAATACTGCTTCCTCCACCTTCGCATGAAAGAAGGCATCCCGCTGGATGGTTTCCGGAAAAGATATGGAGAGGGCATCACGCACTGGTATGGAGACGCCGTCAAGATGCTGAAAGAGCGGAAACTTCTCAAAGAAGAGGCCGGTCATCTCTTCCTGACCTACCACGGCGCCGCTCTCGGAAATTTTGTATTTGAACAGTTTTTGCTGGACTGAGCTCATCACTTTTGGCACACAAAGGAGCTGTGAAGAAATGAATCCTCATTTCTTCACAGCTCCTTTTTACTTTGCTTTCATTTGGTTCAGGGTTCAGGGTTCAAGGTTCAGGGCTCTCGTGGCGGCTTCGCCGCAATTATATGTGGGGCGATGCCCGATCAAGAATCATTCTCGCCCCTTCCTCTGGAAGGGGCAGACGAGCGAAGCGAGGCGGGGTTGGCATCCCCGCGTGTGAAAATACCGCTTCACGCAGCCAACCTCCGCCCCTTCGGGGCACCTCCTTCC
>OCPX01001927.1_pt1 | contig 14256 bp, 9 predicted proteins | sample 1538771 | NCBI WGS metagenome assembly OCPX01 (sample SAMN04571725, study PRJEB22368) | human gut metagenome | biome: human gut; material: stool | host: Homo sapiens | place: Luxembourg | collected 2012-11-01 | reverse complement strand
CGAGGGTGAATACGACATCGCCGGATTCACGGTGGGCGTCGTGGAGAAGTCGCAACTGATCGACGGTTCGAAGGTCAGGGCGGGCGACGTGCTGGTGGGCGTTGCGTCGAGCGGCGTGCACTCCAACGGCTTCAGCCTCGTGCGCAAGATCGTCGCGGACAACTGCCTGAACCTGCGCGAGTCCTATCCCGAACTGTCGAACAAACAGCTCGGCGAGGTGCTGCTCACGCCGACGAAAATCTATGTGAAGCAGGTGCTGGAGGTGGTTCGCAACTGCGACGTGCACGGCATCAGCCACATCACGGGTGGCGGTTTCGACGAAAATATTCCCCGCATCCTCCGCGAGGGGCAGGGGCTTGAGATCGACGAAGGGTCGTGGGAGATTCTGCCCGTGTTCCGCTTCCTCGAAAAGTACGGCAAGGTGGCCCACCGCGAGATGTTCAACATCTTCAACATGGGCATCGGCATGGTCATCGCCCTCGATGCCGCCGAGGCGCAGAAGGCCATCGGCATCCTCACGGAGCAGGGCGAGCGTGCCACGGTCATCGGACGCGTAACCGACACCGAGGGTGTCGTCATCCGATAGAGGGATGCGGCGCCTTGCGGTTTTCGCCAGCGGCAGCGGCACGAACTTCGAAGCCATCGTCACGGCCTGCGAGCGGGGCGTGCTGGATGCCGAAGTGGTGCTGATGGTCTGCGACAAACCCGGTGCGAAGGTGGTCGAAAGGGCTGCCGCTCACGGGGTCGGGGCGTTCGTCTTCGCGCCGAAGCAATATGCGTCGAAAGCGGACTACGAGCGGGAGATCGTCGCGCGGCTGGATGCCGCGGGCGTGGAGCTGGTCTGCCTGGCGGGCTATATGCGCATTGTGGGCGACGTGCTGCTGGGGGCCTACGGCGGGCGGATCATCAACATCCACCCCTCGCTGCTGCCGGCCTTCCGCGGGGCGCATGCCATCGAGCAAGCGCTGGAATACGGCGTCAAGGTCTTCGGCGTGACGATCCATTACGTCGACGCCGAGCTGGACGGCGGACGCATCATCGCCCAGCGGGCCTTTCCCTACGAGGGCGATGACATCGGGGAACTGGAAGCGATGATTCATGCCGTGGAATATCCGTTATACATTGAAACTATTAAAAAACTGATCGAATAATGCGCGCATTAATTAGTGTAAGTGACAAGACCGGTGTCGTGGAGTTTGCCAAAGGGCTGCGGACTCTGGGCTGGGAGGTGATCGCCACGGGCGGTACGATGAAGCTCCTGGCCGACAGCGGCGTGGAGGTAATCAACATCAGCGACGTGACGGGATTCCCCGAGATCTGCGACGGCCGCGTGAAGACCCTGCATCCCAACGTGCACGGCGGACTGCTGGCCCGCCGCGACGATCCGGAGCACCTGAAAGCCCTAAAGGATAATCATATCGAGTTCATCGACATGGTCTGCGTGAACCTTTATCCGTTCCGGGAGACGATTTCGAAACCCGGCGTGAAGATGGAGGACGCCATCGAGAACATCGACATCGGCGGACCTTCGATGCTTCGCTCGGCGGCCAAGAACTGGGCCGACGTGACGGTGGTGTGCGACCCCGCGGACTATGACGCGATTCTGGACGAGATTCGCGCCGGCGGCAATACCGAAAAGGCCACGCGCCTGAAGCTCTCGGCCAAAGCCTATACGCATACCGCCGAGTACGACGCGATGATCGCCGCCTATATGCGCGCGCAGGCGGGTCTGAACGAGAAGCTTTTCCTCGAGTTCGACCTCGTGCAGTCGTTGCGCTACGGCGAAAACCCCCACCAGTCGGCCAAATTCTACCGTGAGGGGAAGGAGGTGCCCTATTCGCTGGCATTCGCCAGACAGCTCAACGGCAAGGAACTGTCCTACAATAACATTCAGGACGCCAACGCCGCGCTGTGCATCGTGCGCGAGTTCGACAAGCCGTTCTGCGTGGGCCTCAAGCACATGAATCCCTGCGGCGCCGCGACGGGCAAGGATGTCGTCGAGGCATGGACCAAGGCCTACGAGGCCGACAAGGTGTCGATCTTTGGCGGCATCGTGGCGACGAACTGCACGGTGACGCGCGAAGCGGCCGAGCTGATGAAGCCGATCTTCCTCGAAATCATCATGGCCCCGAAATTCGACGAGGGGGCGCTCGAAGTGCTCTCGGCGAAGAAGAACCTGCGCCTGCTCGAGGTCAGCATGGACAAGGGCGACGTGGACCCGAAACAGTATGTGAGCGTCAACGGCGGCCTGCTGGTGCAGGACCTCGACGTGGCGACGAAGGCCGTTACGGCCGATATGTGCGTCACGAAGGCGAAGCCCGCTGCGGAGCAGATGGAGGATCTCAATTTCGGCTGGCATATCGTCAAACACGTGAAGTCGAACGCCATCGTGGCGGTGAAGGACGGCCGGACGCTGGGCGTCGGCGCCGGACAGATGAACCGCATCGGCTCGGCGGAGATCGCCCTGAAGCAGGCGCATGCCGCAGGCGTCACCGAGGGTCTCGTGCTGGCGTCGGACGGTTTCTTCCCTTTCGACGACTGTGTGACGCTGGCCGCCGAATACGGCGTGACGGCGATCGTGCAGCCCGGCGGTTCGGTCCGCGACGAGGATTCGATCCGGAAGGCCGACGAGAAGGGCATCGCCATGGTATTCACCGGTGAGAGGCACTTCAAGCATTAGTATCACCGGCGTTACTATTTTTGGGTAGTACAGAAATCCGACCGGATACCGGAGCCGTTGGCAAGGGACGGGCTAAAAGCGCGAGCGAAGGGGACGGTTTGTTTACAAACCCACGAATAGTCGCCCGGAGCCAGCGTTAGACCGTTCCGGGCAGGCGGAGGTATCGTCGGAGAGTTTTTGTGGCACTTTTTGCGGAAAAAAGTGCCGGAATCTGCGGAGTTTATTCTGCGATAAAAAGGAATTTTGTTTATGAAGGTACTGGTTATCGGCGGAGGCCGCGAACACGCCATTGTCGACGCGCTGTCGCGTTCGCCGCAGGTTGAAAAAATTTACTGCGCACCCGGGAATGCGGGCATCGCCCGGCAGGCCGAGTGCGTGGCCATTCGTGAAACCGAGGTGGAACGCCTGCGTGACTTTGCCGCGGAGCGGGGCATCGGCCTCACGGTCGTGGGTCCCGAAGTGGCGCTGGCGGCGGGTGTCGTCGACTGCTTCAGGGCCGCGGGGCTGCGCATCTTTGGTCCGACGAAGGCTGCGGCGCGCATCGAGTCGTCGAAGGAGTTCGCCAAACGGCTGATGGCTAAATATGCCATCCCGACAGCCGGATTCCGCGCATTCACCGACTATGCCGGGGCGCTGGCCTATGTGCAGGGGCGTCCTCTGCCCGCAGTGCTGAAATACGACGGACTGGCCGCCGGAAAAGGCGTGGTGATCGCCCGGACGATGGCCGAGGCCGAAGCGGCGTTGCGGGATATGTTGCTCGACGATAAGTTCGGCGAGGGCAAGGTGGTCGTCGAGGATTACCTCGAAGGTCCCGAGTTTTCGTTCATGTGCTTCGTTTCGGGACACAAGGTGTGGCCGATGGCGCTGGCGCAGGACCACAAACGGGCCTACGACGGCGATGAGGGTCCCAATACGGGCGGTATGGGCGCCTATTCGCCCCTGCCGTTCGTGACGGCGGAGGACGAACGCTATGCCCTGGAGAAGATCATGCAGCCCGTGGCCGACGCGATGATCGCCGAGGGGTGTCCCTTCGAGGGCGTGCTCTACGGCGGACTGATGAAGACTGCGCGGGGTATCGAGGTCATCGAGTTCAACGCCCGTTTCGGCGATCCCGAGACCGAGGTGGTGCTGCCGCGCCTGAAGAGCGACATCGTCGACATCTTCTGTGCCGTGGCCGAGGGACGCGATACGCAGTTGGAGTGGCACGATTTCGCCGCGCTGGGCATCGTGCTGGCCTCGAAGGGCTATCCGGGCGACTACGAAAAAGGACACGAAATCAAGGGCCTGGACCGCGTCGAAGGGGCTGTTTATCACATGGGAACCCGGGCCGACGGCGGGCGGATTCTCACCAACGGAGGCCGCGTGCTGTTCGTGGTGGGCAAGGGCAGGGACCTGGCCGAAGCGCGGAGGAATGCGCTGGCCGACGTGGCCCGCATCGACTGCGACAATCTGTTCCACCGCACCGACATCGGCCACCGGGCTTTCGACGATTTGGAAAGATAATACGAGCGATATATGGCAAAAATAATCAGCGGAAAAGAACTTTCAGCGAAACTGAAACTTGAAATGGCGGACGAGGTGAAGACCTTCCCCGCGAAATACGGCCGTGTGCCCCATCTGGTTGTCATCCTCGTGGGCGAGGACCCCGGCAGCGTGAGCTATGTGACGGGCAAGGCCAAGGCTTCGGCCGAGGTGGGCATCCGCAATACCACGATCCGAAAGCCCGAGTCCGTTTCCGAGGCCGAACTGCTGGACATCATCACGGCCCTGAACCTCGACGACGAGGTGGACGGCATTCTGGTCCAGCTGCCCCTTCCGAAACATATCGACGAGGACAAGGTGATCGCCGCCATCGACAAACAGAAGGATGTCGACGGCTTCCATCCCCTGAACGTTGCGGCGCTGTGGCAGAAACAGCCCTGCACGCTCCCCTGCACCCCGAAAGGCATTCTCAAGATGCTGCGGGCCGCAGGCGTGGAGATCGCCGGCAAGCGCGCCGTGGTGATCGGCCGCAGCAATATCGTGGGACTTCCCGTGTCGAAACTGCTCTTGGACGCGAACGCTACGGTGACGATGGCCCACAGTCGTACGCGCAACCTCGCCGAAGTGACGCGCGGGGCGGAGATTCTGGTGGTGGCCATCGGTCGGCCGAAGTTCGTCACGGCGGAGATGGTGTCGCCGGGCGCCGTGGTGATCGACGTGGGGGTGAACCGCGACCCGGAGACGGGCAAACTGTGCGGCGACGTCGATTTCGCGGCCATCGAACCCAAGGCCTCGGTGATCACGCCCGTGCCGGGCGGCGTCGGGCCCATGACGATCTGCTGCCTGATGGAGAATACGATCGAGTGTTTCCTCCGGCGAGCGGGCCGGTAGCCGGAGGAACGGAGCGAAAACTTCGGTTTTTTTGCACCTCCGCTGAAAAAAATCAGCCGTTGACTCACGGGTCAACGGCTGATTTCGTTTTACAAGGTTTCTGTTATCAGAGTTTGATCGGTTCGGATATTTTGATATTGTCGAGGAACCAGCGGTTGGCTGTTCCGACTTCCCACTGCGTCTGCGTAATGGTGATCTTCGTATCCTTGTTGACCGTAATGCCCTTCAGGCTGACTTCGGCGCGAACCCATTCGAGCTTGTGACCATCCTCCCATCCCAGTTCGGGTATGTCGATCTGCACTTTGTCGCTGCCGTTCTCGAAGATGACGATCAGATTGACGGGGTCGATCTTGCCGGACCCCTGGCGCATTCCGCACCAGTCGAACGAGAGTGTCACATTGTCCTTTGCTTCGGGAACCCCGTCTATCGGAGGAAGAATGATACCTGCGTGATTGCCGGTCTTGCCGAATTTGAGGTAGTTCTGCTGGAGGTAGATGCGTTTGTTGTCGTTCTTGTCGTAGATAAACTTGTAACCGAGTTTTTCGACAGCGTCGAATGCAGTCACTCCATCGACAGTTATGGAGGTAAGCGCTGTCGCTTTTGCATCGAGGTTATCCGTCTCGACCGTTTGGCCGACACCGCTTGCTACGGACCACGGTTCGAGCCATTCGAAGTTCTCCATGAAATAGACGATCTCGTTCAGGCCGTTGTCCTCGACATCGGTAGCCATGATGCGCTGTACAGGCTCGGCCAAACCGGCGTAGTAGCCCGTGACGGTTACGATATGGCCGGTCAGGGAGGAAAGGCCCAGACTCGACGGGGCGTCCACGACGCTGACCGAGTACTTGGCGTCCTCCGAAACGGTGAGGGTGCTGCCGTTGAAAACGCCCTTGACGGTGACGTAGCCCCGTTTGGAGGAGGTGTAGTCGTCGATCTTTGCGCTGATGTCCTCCGGTTCGGGGTAGTTCACCGCTCCGCCGGACAGAACCGTCACCTCGTCGCAGTCGATTACCGTAGCGAGTTTCTGCGAGTCGGACGACTTGGTGCCCAAGAGCGAAATCTTGTCGCCGACGGCAACCGTCGTGGCGTCCGAGACGAAGATATTGTCCGTGTTTTTGTCGTCGCTGATGACGAAGCCTTTGGTCGTCACGGCCACGACGATCGCCGACGGTACGGAAATGACCGTTTCGTCCGCCAGGGCGGCGAGTTCACCTGCCGTGTACTCCTTCACATCGCGGTATTTGTCTCCGTTCTGCGTGATGAGCACCTGTGCGCGGCTTGCAAGAGTCCGTCCCTTGAAGACGAGGGTGGCCTTGCGGGGGTTGTCCTCCGCGCCGTCGCGCATGTTGTCGGTCACCGAAACCGTCACGTCCATGACGCCGGTTCCCGAGTTGGGCGTGACCGTCACCCAGTCGGGGACTTCCGTCACCCAGTCGGCGTCGGCATAGATGGTGATGATCTTTTCCGCCGCTCTTTCCGCTTCGAAATTCAAGGTGTTGGCGCTCGCCAGAACAGCTTCGGAAAGGTGGTCCTCATCCTTGTCGCAGCCCCAGAAGGAACATAGGGCCGCCATGAGGATCGGGGCTGTCATATATTTTACAAATCTCATAATCTTGTTTTTTAGGTTATTTCCGACTTAAAAATCGAGTCCGTCGCTCCATCCCGGATTCTGCGTGAGGTTCGGGTTGAGCGAACGCTCGCCGCTGGGAATCGGGTAGAGGTAATCGCGTTCCTCGTTGAACGAAGTGCGCAGAACGGTTTTGTGATAGTAGACATAGCCTTTGTTCCCCTCGGAGAGAATGATGTCCGAACCGAGTTCGTATACCGAAACTCCTTCGCCGGCTTGGGGTTTGGTGCTTCCTGCCGCATAGAGAATCAGATCGGCCGTTTCTTTGCCCGCAAGCTTGTATTCGCCGGGGCCCGGGAAATACATGCCGAAAATGTCCTGGTCGATGCAATAGCCGGCTTTCCAGCGATACAGATCCTGAAGGCGGAAACCCTCCTGGATCAGCTCGACGGCCCGTTCGCGGCGGATTTCCAGAATGACGCCCTTGTTGGCGCCGGTCACGTTGGGATAGCCGTACTTTTTGGACTCAAGATACCAGTCGATATTTTTGTTGGCTTCGTTCATGTCGAGGCCCCGCATTCCCACCCGGCTTCGGATTTCGTTGACGGTGATAACCAGATCGTTCTGCGTGAGCGTTCCCAGTTCGGCCTTGGCTTCGGCATAGTTGAGCAGCACTTCGGCATAGCGGAAAACCGGCATGTCGCAGGTCGAACGGTCGTTGCGGTCGATCTGTCCTCCCGAGGCCGTCGTGTCCTGAACGAATTTGATGGGTTGGTAGCCGGTGATCGTGACGCCGAGATCGGGACCCTGCACCCGTTTGGCGCCGATGCGCTTGTAACCCGGGGTGCGGATCGACTGCGCCAGGCGCGGGTCGCGGTCCTTCACCTCTTCGGTGAAAGGCATTGTCTGCCACCCCTCCTGGTCGGTGAATGCGGTGCCGTCCTTCTTCAGGTACATGTTGATGAATTTGCGGGTGTAGCCCGGGCGGCCCTGTGTCGGCAGCAGCGTGTAGGCCGTCGCATTGTGGTAGACCTGGGCCTCGTAGCTGTTCCGGATGGCGAGGATATACTCTTCGGTGCTGGCATTCTCCTGTGCGAAGAGCATCATGTAGTCCTTGTCCGGAGTTTTGGTGGAGTAGAGCTTGTAGGGACCTTCGTCGATGATCGTTTTGGCGGCCTTGGCGGCTTCCTCCAGATAATAGGTGTAGTCATGTCCTTCGAGGTTGATGCCGTGGTATTTGCGGTAGGTTCCCTCGAAGAGGCAGAACCGCGCTTTCAGCGCCAGCGCCGCCCATTTGTTGACGCGGTAGGTCGATATATCCTCCGTAAGACCGCCGCTGTTGATGGCTTCGTCGATATCCTTGATCATATTGGTCATGATCAGTTCGCGTGAATCGCGCGGTTTGTAGAGCGCTTCGTCTGCCGAGCCGAGCTGCACCTCGTACCAGGGCACGTCGCCGAAGCGTTTCACCTTGTCGAAATAGAAGGCGGCGCGGAAGAATTTGGCCAGGGCCGTATACTCGGTCACAGCCTTCTTGTCCTCGCATTGATCGACATATTCCAGCAGGGTGTTTATGCGGCGCAGGTTGCCCCACGACCAGCCGCCGCCGGTGTTCGGAACGGTGCGCTTGTCGCCTCCGTAGAGAACATCGGAGAGGGTCATCTGAACGAGCAGGTCGTTCTGCTCATCGTAGGGCGTCTTGTCCAGCAGGTTGTCGTAAAAGGGGTTGGAGAAGAGTTCCAGATCGCTTCTCGTCTTGAAATAGTCGAACTGCGTCACCCGATCCAACGGTTCTTTGTCCAGCAGGGAGTCGCAGGCCGATAATCCTGCAATCAGCGTTGCTGCCAGTATGATTAATCGCTTCATGGTATTCGGATTTTGAAATTATTAGAAGGTGATGTCGATGCCGAACATGAACGTCTTGGCCCACGGATAGTAGGCGTTGTTGTTCACGCCGGAACGGTTGATAGCCGCTTCGGGATCGACGTACTTGGAGTTCTTTTTGAGCGGCGACCAGTAGCAGAGGTTCTCGCCCGAGAAATAGATGCGGATCTGGTCGATGCCGGCCTTCTTGGTGAGGGTCGCGGGGATCGTGTAGCCGACGGTCAGGTTTTTCAGGCGCAGGTAGCGGATATTTTGCAGGTAACGGTCGTTGACCTTGCTCAGATAACCTCCCGATGAAGAATAGGCTCTTGCGCGCGGGAAATAGGAGTTGGGATTGTCCTCCGCCCATACCTTGCCGAGGAAATCCGTCGGGAGGTAGGAGAGGTAGGGATAGGAATAGCAGCCCCAGAAAGGCATCATTTCTCCGTGGGGATACCAGTAGTGGTTGCCGGTTCCCTGGAAGAAGACCGAAGCGTCGAAGCCCATCCAGCGGATCGAGGCGTTGATGCCGTAGGAGAGCGTCGGGAGCGAGTTGCCCAGGATCGTCCGGTCGCCCGGCTTGTCGACGGTGTCGTTGCCGACTCCCCAGACGCCGTTGCCGTCGAGGTCGACGAACTTCAGGTCGCCGGCCTGCCAGCCGCCGGTCAGACGGCCCGTGCTGTAACTCAGGTCGACCTCTTTGGTATAGGCCTGCGCCTCTTCGGTGGTCTTGAAGAACCCGTCGGTCTTGAAGCCCCAGATTTCGCCGATCTCCATGCCGACGTAATAATCTCCCTTTGTCAGGTTGGTCAATGACTTGTTCGGGTTGTTGTCGTATTTGGTGATGACGCTCTTGTAGTCGCTGAGGTTGAAACCGACGCTGTATTCGAACGGTTTGCCGGCGAGTTTGAACTGGTCGCGCCAGCTGACGGAGAGTTCATAACCCTTCGTGCGCAGTTCGGCGGAGTTCATGCTGGGCGAATCGGCCCCGTATACGCCGGGCAGCGCCATTCCGTCGGTCAGCATGTCCTTCGTGTCGCGGATGTAGACGTCGCCGGTGAAGTTGAGCCGGTTGTTCAGCATGGTGAGATCCAGACCCAGGTCCCACTGCTGGGCGGTTTCCCAGGTCAGGTCGGAGGCTACGGGGGCGCCCAGCGAGGAGTATTTGCCCTTTATGCTGCCGTCGAAGGTGTAGTTGCTGAAATCCTTGTTCGTGATCAGGCGCATGTAGGTGTAGTAGGACGACACGTTCTGGTTGCCCAGGCTGCCGAACGAAGCGCGCAGCTTGAGGTTGTCCACCAGGTCTTTGGCGTTGCCGAAGAACGGCTCCTCGGAGATGCGCCATCCGGCCGATGCCGAGGGGAACAGGCCCCAGCGGTTGCCCGGTGCGAAACGCGACGATCCGTCGTAGCGTCCGCTCACCTCGAAGAGGTAGCGCCCTTTGTAGTCGTAGTTGATACGGGCGAAGAAGCCTGCCAGGGCGTATTCGTTCTGGCCGCCGCCGTAAGCGCCCTCCGTGGGAGATCCCGTTGCCAGATTCAGGTCGTCGAGGTTTATGGAGGAGAGGTTGATGCCTGCCACCGAGACGTTCTTGCTGGACCACGTTTCGTAGTTGAATCCGGCGGTTGCCGACACGTGGTGCGCCTCGCCGAACGTTTCGTCGTAGTTGGCGTAGACGTTGGCCGAATAGTAGTTGCGCGTCTGAACCACTTCGTCGAGCTGGTTCATGCCGGCGCCCGTGTCGTAGGCGAGCAGCGGCCCGTCGGGGTATTCGCGGTAGTTCATTGCGGAACTGCGGCTCGTATTGCGGTTCTGGTAGAGGCGGTAGGTGAAGTCACCCGTGATGCTCAACGTCTTGAACGGCGTGATGACCAGGCGTGTCGTGTTCGAGAAGTCGTTCGAGCGGTCGACGTTGCGGTGCGTGCCCTCGTTGAGCAGGATGTGGCGTCCGTTGGCGATCTTGTAATCGAGATACGGCGTGCTGTAAAGCCACGATCCGTCGGGGTTCTTCATGGGGAAGTTGGCCAGTGCGTGGCGGGCGCTGTAAGCGATGGTGTTGTCTACGCTGCCGTCTCCCAGAGACTTGTAATTCGACGAGAAGAACGACGTGTTGTTCGAGAGCGTTGCCCACCGGTTGATCCGAAAATCGAGTTTCGCACGCAGGTTGTACTTGTTATACACGTCGGGATGTGCGCGCTGAATACCTTCCTGGCGGTCATAGGCGCCCGAGACGAGGTATTTGATGTCCTTCGTGCCGCCGCTGAGCGAGATGTTGTGCTGCTGCACGGGCCGACGCTGCTGGAAGAGCATGTCCCACCAGTCGTAGTTGCCGTAGTAGACCCACTGTTTGCGGCCGTTGCGGATCTCTTCGACGACCCACGGACGGTCGGGATGCTCGGTCCTGTCGTTCACGCGCGCCAGCAGCTGCTGCATGTCGTGATCGTTGTATTTGACATAGTTCGTTCCGGAGTCGGCCTGCCAGAACTTGTTGACCGTATAGACCGACCAGTAACCGCGGTTCTCGTAGTCGGTCGAGGTCGTGGCCTCCTCCCAGCCGAAACGGCCGCTGTAACGCACCGTCGCCTTGCCGTCCTGGGCCGAGCCGTTCTTGGTGGTGACCAGGATGACGCCGAAGGCTGCGCGGGCGCCGTAGACGGCTGCCGCCGAAGCGTCCTTGATGACCGAGATCGACTCCACGTCGTTGGGGTTGACGCGGTTCAGGTCGCCCACCACGCCGTCGATCAGCACGAGCGGGTCGGCCGAGTTGATCGAGTTGACGCCGCGGATGTTGATCGCCGGCGTGCTGCCGGGTTTACCCGAGGAGGTGGTGATGTTGAGACCCGCTACGGAACCCTGCAACATGCTGCCCAGCGAATGGGTGACGCGGTTTTCGAGCTCCTTGCTCCCTACGGTCGCAACGGCGCCGGTCAGGTTGACTTTTTTCTGCGTACCGTAGCCGATTACGACGGTTGCATCGAGCATGATGGCGTCCTCTTGCAGGTAGATCGTGATGCTGTTCCGGCTTGAGGGAACCGTCACTTTCTGGGGCAGGTAACCCAGGCAGGTGACCTGGAGAACGGCTTCTCCCGACGGAACCTGGATTTTGAAGGTGCCGTTTTCAGAGGTTGTGACGCCTTTGGTCGTACCATCGACCAGAACGGCTACACCCACGAGCGGCTGTTGATTGGCGTCGAGGACTTTTCCCGACACCTCCCTGTTCTGGGCCGAAAGGGCTGTTATTCCCCCTCCCAATACCAGAAGAAGAGATAGAACCAGTGGTCTTAATACTCTCATAAGATCTGTGTTTGTTGGTTAGTAAATGATGATTGTGGTTGGGTATGTAGCGAAAATCACTTGCGTCGGTAGGCATCCGTGGAGAATGCTTTCGGCCGCTGCATGTTTTCGGTCCACTCGTTTCCGAATTCGTCCTTGACGGTGATCACAAGGTCGGTGTCCGCATCGTCCGCCTTCACCTTGAAGAAGTGCGTGAACTTGTCGGTGATGAACGACGGGGTCGACTTGAGTCCCGCGTTGTTGAACCGCTTGACCGAGAGCGCCGCGATATGGAGCGGGTCGTAGGCCCAGACTTCGGTGTAGGGCAGCGTCTTGCGGTTTTCGTCGACGACGCTCAACGTCCAGTCCGAATTCCAGTTCCAGATGTTGATCAGCACCTCGTTGTCGTTGTTCTGCGGATAGGCGTTGACATATTGCATATAGGCGTTCTTGACCGAAGCGGAGATGTCGGAAGGCATCAGCGGAACGTCGGCCATCGAAAAATGCACGTTGTTCAGGTCGTAGCTGCGGAACTGGTACTCTTCGGGCCATCCGGTCGATTTGTAGAGACATTGGAAATCGGTTCCCGTGACATCCCAGATGCCGTAGCCGCCCGGAGTTCCGTCGGTTCCGATGTGGATTCCGGGCGTGAGGTTGCCGGACCACCACCACGAAGCGCATACCGAGCCGGAGTTATACTCCCGGAAGTTATGCCCGTCCACGATCGGAGCGTCGGGCGTCACGTTGAAAAGTTTGTGGGTATGCCCCGTCACGAAGCGGACGGTATATCCGTCGAGGATGTCGAAAAGCCGCAGGGTGTTGACCTGATCGTGGTCGATCTTGAATCCCGATGTGGTCGGATAGAACACCTGCGCATGCATGGCAACGACGACGGGGGTCGTCTTGGCCACGTGCGACAGGTCTTTCGCCAGCCAGTCCAGCTGCTCGGCGGAGAGGCTCTTGACATAGTTGCGGGATTCGGTTCCGTCGTAGCTGCTGCAATCGATGTCGTCCATGACGACGTAATGGACCTTGCCGATGTTGAACGAATAGTAGGTCGGGCAGATCTGATCCACATATTTGACCGCCGCATCGTAGTCCGACCTGGTCTGGAAGTCGTTGTCATGGTTGCCCATGGTGTGGAAGATCTGCAGATTCTTGATCTGGCTGTTGATGGTGTTCAGGTACTGGGGGAAATAGTAGCTGTTCGAATACCAGTAGAGGTCCCAGGTCATGTCCCCGAGGGTGAGCGCATACATCTTCTCGCCCTTGTGGCGGGTCATGTAGTCCGTAAGGTCGGAGGTGAACTGGGCGAACTGTCCCAGGTCGCCCGTTCGGTTGGCGAGGTGCATGTCGCCCAGCATGAAGATCTTGTAGGAGTCCTGTCCGTCGACCTTTTCGAGCTTGAAGTCGGCCCGTTCGACGACGTCGGCGCTGTTTTTGAGCGCGCGGTGGAACTGCGGGAGCACCCCGACGGACGGAACTTCGTAGCCGCTCGGGACGGAGATGAAGACATATCCCCACTTTTTGGCCGATTTGAGCTGGTAGATGCCCTTCTCGTTCGTGACGGTCACCTCCGCGCCGTCGGAGACCACGACGTTCTCCACGCCGACGCCGGCCGACGACACGATCCCGTAGACCGTGGTGCCTGCATCCGGTTTGAAATCTATGTCTTCGACGATGTTGATGTAGATTCTTCCGAACGATTTTTTGCGCGCGTCTCTTTTGACGAAGACTTTGTAGTAACCCGTTTCACACCCGTCGGCCAGGCGTACGGTGAAACTGTCGGAAGTGGTGTTGACGATGGGGCAGACGTAGGAGATGCCTGCGTCCGACTCAAGAATGAATGTGTCTGTGGTCAGGGGCGATTTCCCCCCCCCACTTACGGCGAAAGTGCACTCGCCGCCTTCGGTGACGTCTACCGACCCCGGAACCGTGAATTGCACGTCGAAATTATCCGCGGGGGTCTTTTCGTCATCGCTGCCGCCGCAGGCGAAGAGTTGCGAGACGGCGATGAGTGCCAGTAACAGATACTTTAATACGTTTTTCATTTTAAGTTCTTCGATTATAATTTTTTTATTTGTCCGCGTTTTGTAAATCCGGTTGTTTGGACACCTCGAAGGCCCGGAAAGACCCGGTCGGGGACTCCGTCCCGAAGTCTCCGTTTGCGGCCCTGCCGGCCTTCGCATCTTCCATTATATATATGGTAACCATCTGTTTACCGTGTCGCTTCTGTCTGAAAAACTTTTCAAATATAACTTGTTTGTGTTTCGATTGTGTTTCGAATACATTTCAAAATTAAACTTATTTTATTAAAAAACAAAATCGGATGATTTTTTTTGCAAATAAAAAATTTTAATTTTTAGTCGTGTTTCGTTTGGTAGATTTGCCATTTCCCTTTCATCTCTTTTTCGTTGCCCTTGATTCGTAGAATGGTTGTGAAGCGAAACTGTTGGGCGTCTGTTTTTCGGTGACGGCAGCTCGGAAAACGGCATGGCGG
>OCPX01001924.1_pt1 | contig 14269 bp, 20 predicted proteins | sample 1538771 | NCBI WGS metagenome assembly OCPX01 (sample SAMN04571725, study PRJEB22368) | human gut metagenome | biome: human gut; material: stool | host: Homo sapiens | place: Luxembourg | collected 2012-11-01 | reverse complement strand
CTGTCGTAATAGTAGCTTCTGTACCGCAGAGGGTTCGTTTGAGCCAAGGCGGTGTATTATAACACACTTCAACTGTTTCGCACGGCTTTCAACACCCAGAACCGTTCTCTGTATTATTATCTGCCAACAATTTGACGTCTTGCTCGTAATCGGTGTCAACGGAAATGGTTTCAACCATTTCTAAATCAATTACGGTAACACCGCTGTATTTACCGTATTCATTTACGGTTTCAAGCTCAATTTGGGTGTCGGAAAAGCTTTTCAAAAAACCGGTTACGCTGTTCTCTTCATCCTCCAACGAAACCAAAAGTTTGCTGTTTTCAGCAAATTTCAGCAATGAGAAGAGAATATTTCCTTCATCAGGTTCAAATTGTGGGTGACTTTGATGTTTTAATTTATACAGCGTTCCGATTTTATTTTCATACTCTCCGTCATATTCGACACGATAAACATTGCTTGCATATTCATATACAAATCCGTCGTATTCGCCTCGTGTGTTAATGTGGGCTATCAGCACCTCGTCATCATTACAGGCGGTAATATATCCCGTCAGATGATGGCATGTGTCCTCTTTATCGAGGTATACGTTTGCAACCTTTCGCTTGTCTCGACAAAATTTTATGCTGTTTATAATATCCATATTATTTTACCTCCTTCTTTTCCAAGACGGATTCATCTTTTTCTTTTCACTTTGACGCCCCGGTCTTGGTCTTGTATGTTTGTCATTAGTTTTTCTCTTTGAACCATTTTTAGTAGTCCTGTGTCCGGCAGTCTGCGAACCATTTTTAGTAGTTTTTTTTGCCAGATGTTTTATCGTAAACTATTTTTATTGCTAATACAAAAGTTACAACAGCCATTCCAACAAGTACTACTTGACCAATAATATTCCATGCATTTGCCCCGGCAAACGCCCATACATATAAACCATAACCTCCTGCTATAGCTACTGCGCTATTTCCATATAATCGACCATATTTACAGGATTATTAAGGCAATATGCAAATAAATTATTCTCAAGAACATTATTTTGGTCTTCATCAAGTACATCAACACTATCAGCATTTATAAACCTGCACAATTCAGGGTTGTAGTACCTTGATTTGAGGTGGTAATAGCCCGTCTCGAATGGGTTCTGTTATGTACCCGGAGGGGGTGTCTTTTCGGACGGTTACCTGCTGAAACAAAATGCCGTCTACCTGCAAGCAGCGCCGCTCGAATACCACGGCACTTTTATTTAACTATATATGAGCCTAACTCCTTTCTGCAAACAAAAACGTCCACTATGTTGCTTTATATTTTATATATTATTTAAGTATTCCGAGCTGTTATTAATATCGCCTGTCACATTAAAGCATAATTTTTCATTTTCCATATAAGTTGAAATCGTGTATTCGTGCTCCAATCCGGTATAAGTCAAGCTATAATTACTGATGTCTTTAATATAAACTGTAGTTGTGCTTGATATGTTGCCGTTGGCAAAATTAAATTTGTGATTTTCAGAATCCGACACACTATCAGGAGCAACACTGCCGAAAATAGTCAAATAATAATCGTTAGTATCTTTTAGGTGGTAAAAGTTTACACTAACCCCTGAACCTGAACAATAGTAAATACGTTGGTTCTTTTTAGGAAATCCGACTATATATTTTCCGTCCTTTTTCAAAATCACTGCAGACCTAAACCTATTGGGAGAGGATTTCTGCCTAAATGAAACAAATGCCGAATCCTGACCGTATTCTATAAAATCGATATTTCCAGAATACATATAATCAAATACCTCTTCAACATTATCGTATTTATGTATTTGTTCAATCGGAAAAACAACAGAAAGCTGATATAAAACCGCAACCATAACAAGTACAATAGCAACAATGCGTTTTCTATTTTTAGTACGTTTTGTAAAAAGCAATGCAAGCAAAACAGCAATACACGCTATAACAAGTCTTATTATATAAAACATAATGACACCACTTTTTTAATTATTCGGTTGTGGCTGCAATTGAGAATAACCGCTATATTCAGGCACATTTGTTATCCCAACCAATGTGCCTACAGCTACAATTGGCCAAATCATACTTATATTACAGTAAATATAGTCAGTATTTTCAATTTGGTTATCTGCGCTCCAAGATATCCCTGTAGTTGAAGCCTCAATACCAACTTGCATTCTCGATAAATCCATTTTAATTCCTTTAGAACTATAGAAATTGTCAGAAAAATATGTGCTTTTTGAAAATCCTATGTTATCAAGTCCTAAGCTTAAATCATAATATTGGTTTTTAAAGTTTATTTTTACACCACACGAAGAGGCAATAACGAAATCGCCTCGAACTTGTTTGTAAGTCATAACAGGTTTAGATTTTGAGGAAGGCTTTTTTTGAGTGCTTATACGGTTACCAACAGTCATAGAAGCCGGTATTAAATTAGAAATATCTACAGCTGGTGTGGAATCCTCAACAAAAACACTTGTTTTCTCGTTTCCAAATGTATTACCTACAAAATTCTTAAATGCGTTCCACCTTTTTGAAAACCATTTCTTTACATCTTCCCAAGCATTACCGTTACCGTCTCTCCTATTTACAGGATTGTTGCAACAATATGCAAACATATTTTTGTCTAACAATCCCTGTCCGGTTTGCACGTAACCGTCCGCATTCAAGAACCTGCCGACTTCGGGAGAATAATAGCGTGATTTGAGGTGGTAATAGCCCGTCTCGGCTGGATTCTGCTATGTACCCCGGAGGGATGCCCCCTCTCCGTGGCTGTGTCTTTTCGGACGGTTACCTGCTGAAACAAAATGCCGTCTACCGGCAAGCAGCGCCGCTCGAATACCACGGCACTTGTCAGGAATTCCTTGAAACCTTTAAGGGCTTGTGATTATCCCAACGAACTGCCTTTTGCCCCCAAAAGAAGATGCTTGCTGGTATAAGTTATTTAAGAACAGTTTAATAAAATTTCATATCCAACCGGATTTTTCTTTAACTGAATTAAACATTGCCATTATGGTAATTCCATTCAATACTCTATTCGTCGTGATAACCACCTCTCCACCGCAAAATACACCGCTTTTTGCGAACCTTTGTACGGTGTTGTCTTAATATTACTGTCAACAATACAGTATAATCTTTAAAGCCATGCTTTAAAATTGTCTATCATATATGTCTCGAAACGGTTCCAATTTACATTGTATGAATTTAAATCTTCATTATCTACTCGCTTGATATTACCTACATTCCCCAAAAATGTCAGTTGATTTTTAGGTATTGCTCTTGATGATGTGTTAAGTAGTGTTAATAAATATTGCTTTTTCATACCAGGATTATTTTTATATGCTATTGGCTTATAAAATTGGGGTATAAAGTCAATATTGCTTAACGAAGTTATGTCCGATAAAACATTATCAACTTTTTTGTAAAAATACACAACAGGTACTACGTGACCTGGATACCACGTGTTTTCGGCTACTTTCACAAAATAAACATACTCCTGATAAAAATCATTTTCTTTGGCATATTCGCTATTGAATTGATAGGCAAAAACATCCCCTATTTTCCAGTCACACTTATAAAGACGGTGCTGTGAAATTTTCTTTTCAGGAGGTTGAGGGGAATTTAGCTTTTGTTGCAATTCCATCAATACCTTTTCTCTTGTGACCGCAAGTCCAGGATTTTCTTCTTGCCAAACCGCTAAATCTCCACCTTTGTCAAGCCATGCAAGAGCCTGTTCTTTTACCTCTGGCAATAACCGCCCTAAATTCCATTGAGTGTCTGCCAAAGCAAACCAGAAAACTGGTGCACAAAAGACATCATCTAACTCGCAAGTGTACTCTTCAATCAACTCATTTGTGATTTGCTGGACAGTTTTCCCTTTTCGCAAATCAGCGAATCGGTCTTTAATATCAAGTGCTGTATCATTTTCATATAATCTTGCTCCCCAAGCTCCCATTTTCTCATCTCCTTAATTTTCAGTTCAATAGCAGCATCCGCGTTAATAAATCTACCGATCTCAGGATCGTAATAACGGCTGGATACATAGTAGAACCCCGTCTCGCTGTCGTAATAGTAGCTTCTGTACCGCAGAGGGTTCGTTTGAGCCAAGGCGGTGTTGCCGGTTATTTGGGTTACGTTACCCCAAGCGTCGTAGTAATAGTTTGCAACTACGGTGCCCTTTTTATCGGCTATTGCGACTAAATCGTTTTGTACATTCTACATATCAGCACAAATGTTGTTAAACATCTCCGTTAGTTGGCATCGGCGGTTACGTGCTAACTTTGTACTACTTTTAACTTGCCGACGGAATGATATAGGCTTCTGAAGCCGGACTATACGTGTAAATGGATGTTACATACAACCATTTGTTTTGCTGTAAATCATATTCCAAAAGAACAGCATATGCACCGCCTAAATCATCTGTGCATTCACCGAACGCATAGATTTTTCCGTTAATATACTGAATGGCATTGTCAGCAAAAAAATCGTTTATGAAGTTACAACCGGTAACACGGATTTTTCTGTCTTTAAAAGAATAAACGGTTGAAACTCCGGTGCTTTCTTGGCTTATGTCATAAAATGAAAACGTCTTTTCCCATTGCGGAGTATGAATCTTTATGGCATTATCGCCGGCATACTCGCCGTATATTTCCTGTACGGGAAATTCAAAATCGTCATAACCGTATTCTTTTGCCGAACCCGATTTTAAATCGTATTCCCAAACAGAAGCATAGTCGTTGAGTACAATTTTACCGTCAAAATAATATCCGTTTCGCTTGCTGTATTCTGCTAAATTCATAAAATCGTCATACGCTGCGGCAGGATTTTCAAACACAAAATGAGTCTGAATAATATGCGTCTTTAAATCTACGGAAGATATACACCACTGCTTATTTGTTTTATCCGACTCGGAACATATAAAATAAGCTCTGTTATCGTAAATACAAAGTGTATCATAATAAGTTTTATGCTTCTTTTCACACAAATCAAAAAGCGAAATTACTTTTTTGCCCTTATATATATTGCCGTATGCTTCAACATAAGGAATATCCTCGCTTTCGCAAGATATAGCGGTAATTTCCTTGTTAAAAGACTTAACGGGACGCGTTGCCGCGTTTGCAATATACGGAATGGATACATAGAATAATACGGCAAGAACCAAAACACCCAATATAATCAGCAGTGTATAAACTCTTTTCTTGTTCATAATTACTCACTTCCTAAAATTTCCAATACTTTTGTTGGAATATACACATAAGGTCTACAATCCCTTGTATATTCAATGTCAGCATCTGCTGTTGATTTGCGTTTAAGATGTAATTCATAGGCAATGTTATGAAATAGCCATTCTGATGACATATTGAACATTCTTAATGTAGTAATATTCTTCGCCGTTATAGGTGAAACCGAAAGCGTCGCCGTTGTGATACCGCAAAGGCAAAACTTGTCAGGAGTACTGCCGAAATCTTTAGAAACTTGGAATTATCCCAGCGGTTGCCTTTTGCCCCCAAAAGGCGTTGCTTGCTGGTATAATTTATCTGAATTTTTGTAATAACATTTTTGCGAAAAAACATATTGTCGGATCGTCTGAACCAGCAATTATTTTTTCCAATGTAAGAATGGATTGCTCAACTAAGACCTCTGAATTTAAGCAGAAAGAAGCGGCGTTGACTTTTACTCTATCATCTTCGTGATTAAGCAGCGCATGTAATGCGTCGTCACCGATGTTTTTCATCATTTCGTCTTGCAACTTGTTAAGTTTTTTATAAGCTGCATTATGTTTTTTTACTTTTTGTTTATTTCCATAGTCGTTTTTAGTACACTGTTGTAGCGATAACTCCACAAACAAATTATAATAATCTTTCATATACACCTTACATAAACATTTTGATAACATTAATTCCAAATTCATGTTGCGCGTTAAAGCTTTGTCCGGCAAGCAGCGCCGCTCGAATACCACGGCACTTGTCAGGAGTACTGCCGAAATCTTTAGAAACTCGGAATTATCCCAGCAGTTGCCTTTTGTCCCAAAAAGAAGATGCTTGCGGGCATATGTTATTTACGATATTGAATCAATATAGATTCCACAAGTATTGCAAGTAGATAGTACACCACTAATTCATCTTTTTCCATTCCTGTTGATTGATTTATCAATTCTGAAAAAGCAGCTTTTTCGGTTTTAGAAATAATTTCACTCGATGGGAGTTCAATGAATTTTGCTCGATGTATCAATTGAGAGCAATACCCCCCTACAGCAGAATCAATAGCAATAAGTTCTGGAGAATTTCTACGAATCGCCATAGGAATCCTTGAGTTTATAAACGCTTTCAAAATGTACTCGTGTTGTTTGTTTTTCATTAGATTCACCTATACCAAAACATTAAAATTTTACCAGTCGATGTAAACATTCCGCCCTGTCCGGTCAAATAAGTAAAATTCCAAGATGCATTTCCATATTTGTAGTTGTAGGTATACTTCAATACCGAAGAATTTCGATTGGCAAAGCTTACTGCATCTCGCGTATATTCGAGCACATTATTTTCCTTTGTCAATCCTTCGCTTACTACGTGCTTATTGTAGTGGTATTTCATTGATTGATACCCTGATTTAAAGGTGCTACTATTCCACGCTTTCGCTGCTTGTGAGACTTTTACCGCACTACCGGCAGCGCCGTTGTGATACCGCAAAGGCCAACCTTGTCAGGAGTACTGCCGAAATCTTTAGAAACTCGGAATTATCCCAGCAGTTGCCTTTTGTCCCAAAAAGAAGATGCTTGCTGGTATAAACTCTTTACTCTTTAGGATTGCCTTTACTGTTTGCGCAGAAGCAAACGCAAGTTGCTTTCCCAAACCTCATCCCTACACTTTTTTGCTTTTTTAATGCAAACATTTATTGCATTACAGAGAGAATTTTCATCTGAGTATTTTTGCAACCTATTTAAGATGCAAAAAGCCCCCGGCCAATTCATGTCTTGCAACCATTCTAACATTTCAGGTAAGTGAGGCTTGATTTCTTCGTCGCTTCTTTCCGAAATGATAACAGCACAATTTCCCCATACATTTTTATTATGTTTTGGTGTTAACGGTTGTATAAATGGAATAATTGTTTCCGTGTTTCTTGCTAAGGATATTCCTTTGGATTGAATTTCAGAGGGCATATGCCAATCGAGCATATCCATAATTTCTGTAATATCTACCATTTTAATAGCCTCCATCCCATTTAACGACAACCGATTTAACCGCTTGTGTCCAAATCGAACCGGAACCTGCATTTATCCAATCTTCCATTGTTGCACCTACAGTTAACAGTGCAACGCCCGCGGCAGCAACAATATCCCCAAAAGGCGTTGCTTGCGGGCATTGTGTATGCTCATTCGCCATTACACGTCAGAATGATAGAACGCCTTATCCCCCATATGATTCTCGATAGAACGCCATCTAAACCCTGAAGCACAAATCAAAGTACCCGCATAATCATCTAAATCAGATTCTGACACATTACCACAGTCACACCAGTAAAAGTTTCCATCTTTCATAATCATTGTAGAATCTAATATTTCGCAGGTATAACTTTCATCAACCGGAAAAAGTTTCAAGTGTTTTAATCCTTGAAATTCCATCTCTATCATAGAGTCCTTTTCGTATTGTCGTTGAATTACAACTCGCAAAACCCTACGAACATTCAATGGATGCATTGAATGGTTTTCACTAACATATGCTCCACTTATATAACTTATCTCTTTTATACAACTATCGTGAAAATGGCATACACTCTCCATAAACTTCAATATTTCGTCGTTGGTGTGAATTGTCTCCCACATAAATGTTTCCTTTCTCATACTAACCAAATATCAGAATCAAGCCCGCTCCAACACCGGCACCTAACGGTCCAAACAAGAAATTGTCAATAACACCGATTCCTGTAACATCATATGTAGCTACAACAACAATTCCAATCGCACAAACAACTTACTGCCGAAAGTGAGCGGATTGCCGATTTCGTCATAGGTTACAGCCTGTCCGTTAAAGCATTGTTACGTATCAGCACAAATATAGTTAATATATATCTAAAATGTCCAGACACGTAACAAAAATCGCAGGACACTATACCGAAACTGTCATTTTATGTTTTTCTGCTTGATTGTTTCAGCATTATATACTGCCCAATACCTCTTTGTTCCGTTTGACTGTGCTAAAAACTTCGCTATTTGTTGTTACAACAAGCAAGATACATATCAATCACGTAATGCTCAAATTTTTCGTTGTATTTGCTTGTTTCCCACCCAACAGGGATATAATTCAGCCAATAATCATGGCCACGGAAAGGAATTAAATCGTTTCCGGGAAGATTTCCGAGAAACATAAGATTATTTTTCGGAATAGCCTTGTCAGATTCCGAAATCAGTAAAATTCCATCAGGCGATTCTTCAGGGGATAAATCCAAGTCATATGAGGTTGGAAGTATACCAAAGCTTGACAATATATCTAAAGATGGAACATTGTCGCCAACCCATTTATAAACCTGAACAACAGGAACAATGTGTCCGGGCCACCAAGAATACTCTGATACTTTCCTGAAAACGGTATATTTCTCATAGAAGCCTTTTTCTTTGCTGTAATTGCCGGAAAAACGGTATGCATAAACATCTCCAAGATGCCATTTGCACCGGTAAAGTCTATATTTGTACACCTTTTTTTCAGGGGGTTGAGGGGACTCAAGTTTTTCTTTCAGCGTATCAAGAGTTTTTATCCACGAAGTCAGCTGCCTTTCACCGGATTCTTTCCATCGCTGCAATTCTTTGTCTTGTGAAAGAAAATACAACGCTTTTTCTTTTACCTTAGGAAGCAGTCTTCCGTAATTCCATTGCGTGTCTGCTAAGGCAAACCAAAATAACGGTTCTTCCTCAACATCTCCCATAATATCACGGTTGCTGTTAATCAGTTCTTGTGTTGCCTCATCATTTGTTTTTCCGCGCTTTAGTTTGTCTATATAATCGCCGCGAATATCGCAAGCTGAATCATTTGAATACAGACCGGTGCCCCAAGTGCCCATTTTATCACCGTCCCATCAAATTTAATAACTCATCTTCTGCAACACCTTCAAAGATGCTAATAACATTATCAATTCTACCTGTAAAACCAGCAACATTTCCCACTGCAATTTCTCTTCCAGCGTTGAGTAAATTATCAAGTGTATATGCAGAAATTAGAATCTGCTCCATTGCACGAGCTTCCGTTATAGAAATATTCGGTCTTTATGCCGTTCACGGTTTTGCTTACTCTGTCGCCGTCGGTTATACGTTCAAGCTGCCTGCCGCACCACTCAAATGTCTTACTGCCAAAAGTGATGGGATTGCCGATTTCGTCATAGGTCACAGCCTGACCGTTAAAGCTTGTTAAAAGGTTAGCGTGTTACGTATCAGCACAAATATAGTTAATATGTATCTAAAATGTCCCGATACGTAACAATGTTGAAAAACGTTGTCAAACTATGGCTTTTGCAATACTATTTCAGTACCGTTTACAATTAAGCTGTATGACGAATCAAAGTTGGGAATATGAGCATAGTAAGTAGTATACGTCTGTCCGAGAGAATCTTCGCCACTTATAAGAGGTTCAAATTCGCTATTGTACTTATCGGAAATAATCAAGTCTTTGTCGGTTTTATTAAGGATAGTTATAAAATAATCTTTTGTGCCTTTGCTCTGGTAAACATCTAAAAAACAGAAATCATAATTTTGTACAATTATTCTTTTGGCATTGATATTTTTACTTACTTTCCATCCGTCGGCGGTTTTGGGTATAAATGCATACGTTACCTTGTATTTGTCTTTTTGACTGCCGACAACAAAATCGCAATCGTCTCCTTCTACAACAAGTTTCATGTCAGATTTGCCGTAAACATAATGATAAGCCGAGTCGAGAGATTTAAATGTTATAAAACTGTTTTCAAACGGTATAAACGATAACACCGTCGGCAGTATTCCCGACAAACATAAAAAAACAATATACAGGGCTTTTTTATGAACGGTTTTTGACCTTTTTATCAACACGAAAGAACATATTAAAAATATACATCCGATTAGCAGTCTGATAAAACTATACATTTTTACAACCCCTCTCGATTAGTATATATGCGAATTGGTGTTTTTGCGCCTGTATCAGTTTTTAGTTTGACTGTTTTCTCACTATTTTACCGTCAAACAGTTCTTCGAACTGCTCAATTGTGCCGATATAGTTTATAAATTATTAAACTTGCTTTCTGCCGTTTTAAATACATCGTTGCTTTTAAGAAAAATACATATAAGCAATAATTCTATAAAAACAGACACGACAAATAATAATTTAACTGTAAATTCTTTGGCAGAGGTTTCATATAAAACATTTTTGTTTTTATCAATAATTTTATATCGCCCGAAATTATTTTTTAAAAAATATTCATTGTCAGATGTCACGAAATGTTTTTTTGACTTCTCTATATCGGTATATGTTTTTGAATTAACATCTTCACTTTTTTAATTACATTACCTTTTAAATCAATTTCATACACGAATTCTGCCGTAGATAATACAATGGTATCATCGGTTACAGTAAAAGCATATGACCGCGAAGTTTGAGGATTTATCTCTAAAATCTTCTCTGTTCCGCTATAAACCTCTATTGCATTATCTCTTCCTACGTATAATAATTTTTGACTGTCAAGGGCAAATCCGCAAAAAGAAAAAGTGTGAAAAGCGCCAAGAAAAACTGAAAGAACAGTTAGGAAACCAAATAATACGAAGCAAAAAATAAGTTTAGTATTCTTCACATTCATCACCATTCCATTATCCTATTGTAAACATTATTCATTTCATCGTAAATATTAAATCCATACACCCACGAATAACCTATCTCTCCATGTATATCTGCCGGAATGCATGAAACGCCAAAACCAGTAGAAATAGTTGTCCCTTGATAAACATCGTTAGTTGTTGAATCGGGAAAGACTACATATTCCAGTCCTAAAGATGCTCCTATATCTATACTACCACCAATTTGTGCCGAAGTCCCTTTTTGATGATAAATTGTCGGGGCGTTAGTTTTGCTTTTATATTTAGAAAGTGAGGCAGATGGTGTTCCTCCTCCGGTATTAACCGATACAATAATGCCAACATTTCCTTTCCTATCTTTCATCACACAGAACCGCCCCCGTGTTAATTTTTCTGTTATTTTATTCGTTAAGGGTGATCAACGATATTAGCATAATCGCTATAAACAATAACATTTGCGTAATATAATGCTTGGCGTTCGTAATAATTATTCAAAACATCATCCGCATAACACCATTCATCATGATGTTTTATCCATTGAAAATAATGAGTTAATTCATGAGTTATTGATACAAGAATTACAGCTAATGCATCATCTTTATCACTCTTATTTAGCAAATCATAATAGTCGCCAACAGCAACTCTGATAAAAGGTTCGTTATTTATATCAAATGGGCCAAAAAAAGAAGCACTGGCTTTCTCTCCGGCACAGCTTTTAATTTCACAACTGGATTTTAAATATATTGGCACTCGAATTGGGAAGTAGTATTGCGTACGTAGCCAATTAACATATTGCTTACATGCACGTTTCACTTCAGCGTCTACATTCTTATCAAATTTCAGTCGAATTCCGGGTCTTGATTTTTCGCAAATATATTCATTCCAATTGTTTGACGTCCATAATTTTCTCATTATTTATCAAACTTCTTCCTATGACATTTTTTACTAGGGCTGTGTGGTCTTGGTTGTTTTCTTTGCTTTTTGCCGAACCTTTTTTCCAACCTATTCCTTCTTGTTCCTTTTTTTCAAGTCCCTCTCGTCCTTGTTTTTTTAATTCAGGTCTACCAGTTCATCTTTTTGCTTTTAGCATACACAACTAAAATTTGTACAACCGCAATGGTAGCAATCGCTATGATAATAGCCGCAGATACTTGCCATCCAAAAAGCAATCCAGTTATCAACATTCCTAAAGTGGCAGTGCTACGTATAGCATTTGACATTTTTCCATCATCAACCATATTTACAGGATTATTAAGGCAATATGCAAATAAATTATTCTCAAGAACATTATTTTGGTCTTCATCAAGTACATCAACACTATCAGCATTTATAAACCTGCACAATTCAGGGTTGTAGTACCTTGATTTGAGGTGGTAATAGCCTGTCTCGCTGTCGTAATAGTAGCTTCTGTACCGCAGAGGGTTCGTTTGAGCCAAGGTGGTGTTGCCGGTTATTTGGGTTACGTTACTTACTCTGGTTAATAAAGATGTTACGTATCAGCACAATATAGTTAATATACATCTAAAACGTGCCGACACGTAACAAAACCGCCGAGAGTTGTAAAGTGCAAATTAAAAAATGTTTATGGCAATTTAATTCTGTCACGGGTGCTCTCTGGTTGTGGCGTACTCATCTATTATATAACGTGCATATCTGCTTGCCTGTCGCTCTCTGCCCATTGATGTTAGTTGAAGATTATTTATCCACTGATAGTAGTGAGTCAATTCATGAGCCAATGAAATAAGAATTGAAGCAAGCGCATTGTCTTTTCCGTTCTTGCTTAGCAATTCCTCATAATCGCCTGTTGCAATTCTGATATATGGTTCATCATAGTATGAATAGGGCTCAAAAAAGGTTCCAACTACATGTTCGCCGTCTTTTGCTCGAATCCTTTCTGCCTCTTTAACATAAACAACAATCCTTACCGGAAAGTAATACTCTGCACGCAACCATTTTCCGAATTGTAAGCATGCACGTTTAACTTCCGGGTCAACATTTTTGTCACATCGAAACCGTAACCCAGTTCGCCCGGAGCCGTCTTTCGGCAAAATCTTTTCCCAGTTATCTAATCTCCAAATATGCATATTATTTATACTTTCTATGTCCTCTGCCGGGTGTATGTTTCTTTTGCGGTTTCGAGGGACTTTACTGTTGTCGAAGTTCTGTTGTCGACAATTATCAAAAACTAAAAAAACGGACAATATCATAGATATTATCCGTGCGTAAATTTAAAGTTTTTTAATTTGCCGCACGTTTTTTATCAAGCCGTGAAATTTTACCGCATGGGGCTTGCACTCCCGTTCAGCTGTATTTTAAACGTTGCTTACTGTAACGGCATGTCATCATATTAACAGAATGTATTAAAAAAGTCAATAAATGTTCGTATTATCAAAATCGATATCAAAAAGCTTTGTCAAACAGAATCATATAAATTATTGAACTTGCAAGCATTTTTTGATAAAATACCTATAAAGGAGGTCTTATGATGATACTCAAATTAAAACCCGCGTTCAAAGATTATATTTGGGGAGGAACAAAACTTCGTGATGATTTCGGATTTAAAAGCGACTTAAAAAAAATCGCTGAGGGCTGGATGCTGTCTTGTCATAAAGACGGCGAAAATACTATTGACGGCGGAAAATTTGACGGTAAAACATTGTCCGAAGTCATTAAAGAAACAGGAAAAGATATACTCGGAACAAAGGCACAAAAATATGACTTTTTCCCCATTCTCATAAAACTGATTGACGCTAAAGATAATTTATCCGTACAGGTGCATCCAAATGATGATTATGCGCTTCGAGTTGAAGGCGAATACGGAAAAACCGAATGCTGGTATGTGATTGATTGTGACGAAGGCGCTGAACTGATATACGGATTCAAGAAAAAAATTTCAAATGACGAATTCAGAAAACGCATTGAGGACAATACATTTTTAGACGTAGTAAATCATGTGAAGGTTAAAAAGGGTGAATTTTTCTTTATCGAATCCGGCACACTACATGCAATCGGAAAAGGAATTCTTCTTGCGGAAATTCAGCAAAATTCCAATACGACATATCGCGTATACGATTACAACCGTTTGGGAGCTGACGGAAAGCCAAGAGAGCTACACACCGAAAAAGCCCTCGACGTTACAAAATGCGAACCACCGAAAAATAACGGTGTAATGCCACCTGTTGTTAAGAAAGATGGCTATGACGAAAAACACCTTACTTCGTGCGAACTGTTCTCGGTCAAAGACGTTACCGTAAACAAAAGCTATTCCTCCGTAGCCGACAGCAATTCGTTTGTATCCATTCTCGTTATCGACGGCAACGGCTCTTTGATTTGCGAAAACGAAACATTTCCGTTGTGCAAAGGCGACAGTTATTTTATAAGTGCCGATAGCGGAGAATTCAAAATATGCGGAAATGTCAATTTAATTGAAACAAGGGTATGACTTTTTAAATTGACATATTGACAATATATC
>OCPX01001921.1_pt1 | contig 14279 bp, 10 predicted proteins | sample 1538771 | NCBI WGS metagenome assembly OCPX01 (sample SAMN04571725, study PRJEB22368) | human gut metagenome | biome: human gut; material: stool | host: Homo sapiens | place: Luxembourg | collected 2012-11-01 | reverse complement strand
GCGAAGGCGATATATCGGATCGTCTCCAAGGAATCTACCGTGGAAAATGTGTAATAATGCATGCCGGCTCGCAGTTTCGTCGGATCGAGGACATGGGTGGATGCCCTGCTGATACTGTCTGCTTTCAAGGCCGTGAAGCCCAGCCCGGAGAAGATGGAGGCGGGATTATCCCCGTTTTTCATCAAATACTCTTTTACATCCAAGGAATCGATACAGATGCCGTATTGATACAGATGTTGTGAGCTATCCACCCACTGCGTATCCATGTCTGCGTCTTCCGTGGGCTGTTGGGGCTGTTTGCAGGAGAAACAACTCATCAACATGACTAATACGATACATATAGGTAGTTTCTTGTCCATTTGTCTTCGTTTGTTCATCAAAAATTATTCAACCGGATACAAACTTACGGAAAATAATAGAAATAGCGAAACCTATTTAGCGTAAAGCTTTGTACCTTCGCGGACTCGTAAAAAAGGTGTTTAGGTAGAAAGCAGATCAATGGACATGTATAGACTATTCCGTGCCCCGAGAGGGCTGAGAGGCAAATTATTTAAATTAACAGGGCCTATCTTTCTGGAAACCTTGCTGATGTTGACTTTAGGCGTGGTGGATACGCTTATGCTGAGCCATCATTCCGATAATGCGGTGGCGGCGGTAGGTGTGGTGAATCAATTGCTGAACATGGTATTCCTGCTGTTCAATATTACCACGACCGGAACTTCCGTCATGTGCGCCCTCTATTTCGGGGCGAAGGATCATAAAAGTTTTATTCAGGTATTAGGGACGTCTTTGCTGTTTAACGCAGGAATCGGTTGCTTGATCAGCTTGATGCTTTTCTTGTTCGGAAAGGAGATGCTGGTCCTGATGGATATCCGTCCGGATCTGATGCCGGACGCTGAGACTTATATGCACATTGTCGGAGGGTTCGGCTTCTTCCAAGCGGTTAGTTTCACGATATCGGCGGTGCTCCGTGCGGTGAACAAGCCGAATTACGCGATGCAGGTGACCTTGCTGATCAATGTATTGAATGTGTTTGGAAATTATGCGTTGATATTTGGCCATTTCGGTTTCCCTGCCCTCGGTGTACAAGGAGCGGCTATCTCTACCTCTGTTTGCCGGGGAGTGGCGATGACACTTTTGTTTATCATGCTGTTCAAGCGGTTGGTGCCTCGTATCCCTTTGGCTTATTTCCGTCCGTTCCCGTTTCAGAAGTTGAAAGATGTGTTGAAGATCGGTTTGCCTTCGGCGGCGGAACAAATCTCGTATGATGCCTCGCAGGTGACGATAGTCTACTTTATCAATATGCTGGGTAATGAGTACTTGACAGCGCGTGTTTATGTGATGAATATCGTGATAATCGGCTATATCTTCTCTTTGTCGATCGCGCAAGCTACTTCTATTTGTACCGGCAATTTGGTGGGCGCAAGAAAGAAGCAAGCCGCTTATTTATTGAGTTGGTATGCTTGGAGGAGGTCGTTGCTGATTACGCTGGTCGCTAGTACCGGGGTTTATCTGCTGGGACGTCCTTTATTGGGGATATTCACGGAGAATCAAGCAATCATAACGATTGCGATGGGAGCCTTGCTGGTAGATGTACTCTTGGAGCAAGGGCGGGCCACGGTACTGCTGTTCTTATTCTGTTTGCGTTCGGTAGGCGATGTAGTGGTTCCGGTAATCATCGAGTTATTTTGCATGTGGTTCTTTGCCGTGTTCTGCGGATATATGTTCGGAATCGTGTTCGGTTTGGGTTTAGCGGGGATGTGGTTCGCTTTTGCTTTGGACGAATGTTCCCGGGGTGCGGTACTCTGTTTGCGGTGGCGAACGCAGAAGTGGAAAAAGAGGATGTTAATCAAGAACCCTGTTAATATAAGCTAAAACAGGGTGCTCTTGGGAACATTTTGCCTTCTATTTGCGTCTTACTAATTACAATAGATATTTTATAAAAGATTATGATGAAGATGAAAAAGGTATTGTTTTATGCGTTTTTGCTTCCCGCTTTCGTTGGGATGATGTTTTCTTGTTCAGACGTCAAGACAGATGTGAAGAAGTTGGAAGGTAAATGGAATGTGGTAGAAGTGAAAGGTGAGAAAGTCTTGGAAGAAGGCCTGCCACAGATGGACTTCAATATGGCTGAGAAGAAATTACATGGAAATACAGGTTGTAATTTATTCAATACGACGATCACGTTAGATCCGGAAGATGTATCTTCTATTACGATCGCTCCGGGCGCTACGACGATGATGGCTTGTCCGAATATGGATTTGGAGACGAGCGTGCTTCAATCGATGGATCAGGTTCGTTCCGTGAAGGCCGGAAAAGATGAGAATGAGATGTTGCTGGTAGACCAAGATGGTAATGTATTATTAGTATTGGAGAGAAATTAATGCGAAAAGGTCTTTTTTATATTTGCCTGCTTTTGGTAGGCGTCGGTTTGTTCGCCGGTTGTAAGTCCAAGAAAGCGGTGGTAGCTTCTTTCTCGGATCTGGATGGTGAATGGGGTGTCGTGGAGATGAACGGTAAGACGTTGAATCCCGAGGAGACTCATCAGGTTTTGGTGTTCGACGTGGCTCGTCAAGGGCTTTCGGGAAATGCCGGTTGCAATCGGTTGATGGGGAAGATCGAATATAATGATGCTTATAGAAATATCATTAAGTTCCCACAGGTAGCGACTACCCGAATGGCTTGCCCGGATATGAGCGGCGAGCGTGAGTTGCTGGAAGCGCTTAATAAGGTGGTGCGCTTTGAGGCACAGGGTGAGGCGGCTCCTGTTACGGAAATCGCTTTGTTCGGGACCAATAATGATAAGTTGTTGGTGATCAAAAAGCAAAAATAAAATCACCCAGTTGTAGAGACTGGGGCGTGCCCCGTCTCTACAACTGGGTATTAATATTTGAAACTATAACGGAATCCTGCCTTAAACCAAATACCCGGTTGGGGGATATTTCCCAGATCATAATAAGTGGAATTGAGCAGATTATTTAATTCCGCATATAGATTTAACCGCTGATATTCCCAATTTACTTTCATATCTACTAAGCAATAAGGAGCGTAAGGTTCCTCATAAGCCGGCTTAAGATTCTCGTATTTAGTATAACTACCTGCCCGGTCTTGCCAACGGACATACCAAGTGGCCGAAAAACCTTTCCAGATAGAATGGCTTAATTGAGCCGTGAACTTGTGCTTCAGATAATCTAACGCATAATTCGATATATACCCCTCACTATCCTTGTCTTGATGGATAAACGCATATCCCAGTTCTATTTTCCGGATAAAGAACCGTTCGTTGCCCAGTTCCCTCGGTAATAAACTCAGGTTAGTCTCGAAACCAAGGTTATCGACTTTTGTCAGATTTTGGCTTTCCCAGATATCTTCCGGTTTCTCTTTCACCCAATCGATCATGTTCTTGCCTTTTCGGTAAAAGCCGGCTATATGAGCCCGGAGGAAGTAAGTGTTGTATTTCAGTCCGACCTCGAATGCCTCGCTTTCCTCCGGTTTTAGGTCCGGATTTCCTTTATTCGTCTTACCCTCATAATAAAGATCGGTGAAAGTCGGCATACGCAATGCCCGGTTCCAGCTCCCATACAGACGGAAATTGTCCCCGATACGGTAACTGGCATCTATTCCCGGATAGAAATGAATCCCTTCGTTTAAGGCCGAATTATAGTTTGCCAAGACCCCGACTGACAACGTGAAGCGGCGTAATAATACGTTATGCTCAAGAAAGTAGCTGATGTTACTTCGGTTATCGCTTTTTAGATATTGCCCCTCTTTCTCGAAAGGAACATCCTGCGGTTCCTTCATCGGCTTGCCTAATACGTTACTCCTTACTCCCTCGTTTCGGAATTCCACGCCCATACTGGTTCTTCCTAGTTTCCACTGTGTCGTGGCGTTGAGGTTGGCTCCGAATACTTCCGTCTCATGGTAATTATGCCCGGTATACCAATCGGCGGGATCGCTACGGAACAACTCGTACCGGTCGAAATGTCGGGTCCAGTATACCTTGGGGGTGAACTTGATTTTGCCATGTGTTTCTCCTCCGGCGGAGAGGAAAAAGCGGCGAGTATTGGTTGGGGTAGGAAGCGGAGTAGAAGCTATTCGCTCCATAACCTTTGTCGTTGTATCCGGCTTGGAATTGGAAATCGGCCTCCTCGCTTTTAAGTTCCGATTGCCAAAAAAGATTTAATTGTTTGAAGTCTGTATTGTCTATATACCCTCCGGACGAGGCATACCCTGCGGAAAGGCGCTGTCCGAAATGAGTGGTCGCGTGATTGATGGCAGCTTCCAGTTTCCAGAGCTTATGCATTCCAGCGTAATTGTCGGTCGAGATCCTGTTCTCTTTTCCTGTTTTCGTGATGATATTGATCGCTCCGGCGAAAGCGCTGGCCCCGAATATACGGGAAGAAGGGCCGGATACCACCTCGATGCGCTCTATGTCCGAGAGATTCACCGGGAGGTCAAAACTATAATGGCCAGTTTGTGGGTTGGAGAGGTTGACCCCGTTTAAGAGAACCGCTATTTGGTCGAACGTCCCTCCCCGAATGGAGATATCGGCTTGGGTGCCTCCTTCTCCCCGTTGCCGGACATCTATTCCCGCAGCATATTCTAAAAGATCCTGGATACTGGTGACAGGTGCCGTCGCGATCTCACGGGCGGGAATGACTGTCACGATCTTGGTCGCTTGATTCCGTGCGATAGGCGCACGGGAGGCGGTAACTTCTACCTCTTCCAGCTCTACGGAAGCTTCCTCGCCGGTCCGGTTAGGCTCGATTGTCTTTTGAGCTTGCGCCGTGTCGGGTAGGGCGAATAGTAGCATACTTGCTGTTACGACTCCAATGTTAATGACTTTGTGCATACTCCGGAATGCGGCGTAACGTTTCCGGTCGAATCGGCGGAAACGTACGGCGACTTGGGTATGCGATTCCCAATAATTCATTCGTTCTTATTTTTTATTTTGAGTAGGATAGTCCGGATAAAGTAAATACTTTTTACGCATGGCCTTGTATTGATCTAGCTCGGGTTTCCAACTTTCCCGGATCTCTTTCTCGGATAAGCCCCTTACGATCTGGTAGCGGAGCTGCTTCGTGCCTGCCAATAAATCGAACCAGTTCGGACGGGAGAAGAAAAAGGCTTGATCCTTTCCCGCTTTATTGTAGAAGTCGAGGAAGAATCGCAAGGTTAATCCTCCTTCGAACGGATATTCCCGCAGATCGATGCCGTAACATACTTTATCCTTTTGCAAGGGATTGGTATCGAATCCGGGCAAGGAGGTCGGGGTAAAAGTGAAATTCCCGTATTTAGGATCCGGGAAACCTAGTACTTGAAACGGATAATAGGTTCCTCTTCCCACGCTAACGTTCGTAGCCTCAAAAAAGCAAAGCGACGGATACAGGCGGATAGACTGGTCATTCGGGAGGTTCGGAGAGGGCTTGACCGGCAACCAATAGGGATCTCCGTGTTTCCAATTCTCCATCTTTACGATCTTTAACCGACAGGTATCGGGCGTACTTTTCAGCCAGCCTTCCTTATTGATCATCCATGCCAATTCCCCTACGGTTAAGCCGTGCAAGATCGGGAGCGGATCGACACCTACGAAAGACTCAAATCCCTTTTGGCGGATCGGCCCGTCTACAAAGTCATTTGGGTTCGGGCGGTCCAACACGATAAACTCTTTGTTGTTTTCGGCGCAGGCTTCCATCACGTAATGCATCGTGCTGATATAGGTATAGAAACGGGCACCTACATCTTGTATATCGAAAACAATCACGTCGAGGTCGCCCAGTTGCTCGGTGGACGGTTTCTTGTTTTTTCCATAAATAGAGATGATGGGGATGCCTGTTTTCAAGTCCCGGCTATCTTTTATCTCCTCTCCGGCGTCACCGGTTCCCCGGAATCCATGTTCCGGAGCGAACACCTTCTTAACGTCTATGCCTTCCGCTACTAGCGCATCTAATAAATGAATCTGCCGCTTTTCCAAAATGGAAGTCTGGTTGACCACTAATCCGACCCGCTTATCCTTAAGCAAACGGGTGACGACATCCATCCGCTCGGCACCTAGCTTTAACGGGGCGTTTTGTGAATAGACCGTTGGCGTCAGGCTAAAAAGTATGACTAGAAATATAAAGATCTGTTTCATTACATATATAATAACTGTATACTAACCGCAAAAGTACGAAATGTTTTTCACAGAAAGTTTATACTTTTGAGGCGAATAACAGACAATACTAAGAATCTATGAATGTAAAAACACTTTTTTATGCGGTAGCCTTCTTGAGTTTATCATGGGTGCCTTTTACCTATGCGCAAGATGTCCTACCGGAATATACGCAAGCACGCCGTTTCGCCCCGTCGAATGCGGAACAGCTACTTTTCTCTTATACCCTTACCCCCAATTATTTTAATAATAGTGACAAGTTCTGGTATGAGTATAAGACGAGTGAGGGGACAAACTGGTATCTGGTGGACCCCAATTCGAGAAATAAACGATTATTATTCGATCGGGATGAGTTGGCGGCACAGATAAGCGAGATCGTGAGAGAGCCTTTTACCGGACAACAACTTCCTATCGAAGATTTACGCTTAAAGGAAGATGATCGCACGTTTACTTTCTCGATAAAGGGTACGAACGGGAACTATTTTTTCTCGTATGATTATCCGTCCTCCCGGTTGACTCGGATTACGAAAGACGAGATTCCTGCTAAAATCCGTTGGGCGAATATATCGCCGGATAAAAAGCGGGTCGTCTTCGCGAAAGATTTGAACCTGTATGTCATGAGTTATGAGGATTATGAGAAGGCCGTGAAGAATCCGGAGGATAAGACGATATCTGAGATCGCCTTGACTACGGATGGCGAAAAAGATTTTGGCTTTGGTATGCCCCGGACCTTCTTGAATACCGATACTTTATGTGACCATAAGCGGAAATATGTAATGGGGAACTGGTCTCCCGATGGTCGTTATTTCGCCGCGACTTTGTCGGATCAACGTGTGGTGCAAGATTTATGGGTGATTAACTCGATCGCCAAACCTCGTCCTACACTTGAGACCTATAAATATCAGATGCCGGGAGAGGCGGGTTCTCCAATCGTTCATTTATATCTCTTTGATTTGGAAAATGCCGGAAAGCGGAAAGAAATCCGGGTGGATTGTTTTAAAGATCAAACAATCAATCTAGCCTCCAAGCCGGATAAGGAGCGTATGGGACTCACTCGGAACTCGATCTGGTTGGGAGATAACCAGACCTTCTATTTGACCCGTGTCAGCCGGGATATGAAACGGGTGGATATCTGTTCGTATACGATCGGGGAGGATTCGGTAAAAGCGATCATTGAGGAACGTCTAAATACTTCTATGGAAACCCGCCCGCTAGCGATGACCGATAATGGTAAGGAATTGATCCATTGGAGCGAACGGGATGGTTGGGCGCATCTGTATCTATATGATGCGCAAGGAAATTTGAAAAACCGTATCACCAAAGGGCCTTGGCATGTGGACGCCATCGTAGACGTGGACAGTAAGAATCGTGTCGTTTACTTCAAGGCGAATGCCCGGGAAAAGGGAGATACGACTCCTTATTACGAGCATTTGTACCGGGTGAATCTGGATGGTTCGGGCTTAAAGCTGATTACTCCGGGCGATTATTTCCACCTGGTCTCTATGGATAAATCCATGCGATATATCGTGGATAACTATTCTCGTGTCAATACGATCCCGGCTACGGCATTGTATGATAACCAAGGTAATCGATTGATGACCTTGGAGGAGAGTGACTTCTCCCAATTATTCATGGCAGGTTATAAATTCCCTGAGCCTTTTTCGGTAAAGGCGGCCGATGGGGTGACCGATTTGTATGGTGTCATGTATAAGCCTTTTGATTTTGATTCCACGAAAGTATATCCGGTCATTAACTATGTATACCCCGGACCGCAACAGGAGGGAACTTTCTTTCGCTACATCCCGATGAATCCTCGTACGGATCGTTTGGCGCAAGCCGGATTTGTCGTGGTTTGCATGGGACACAGGGGAGGGCATCCCAGTCGCTCCAAGTGGTATCATAATTATGGATATGGAAATTTGCGTGATTATCCGATGGCGGATCATAAAGTAGCTATCGAGCAGTTGTGCGCTCGTTATAAATTCATGGATATCAACCGGGTCGGCATACACGGACACTCCGGTGGCGGTTTCATGTCTACAGCGGCTATGCTGCTTTATCCGGATTTCTTTAAGGTGGCGGTATCTTGTGCCGGCAATCATGACAATAACATTTATAACCGGTGGTGGGGAGAGAAACACCATGGAGTAAAGGAGATCACGGATGATATGGGAAATATCTCGTTCGATATTCGCATCCCGACCAATCAGGAATTGGCGAGGAACTTGAAAGGCCATCTGTTATTAATCCATGGCGATATCGATAATAATGTGCATCCGGCAAATACCATTGTTGTCGTGGACGAGTTGATCAAGGCGGGCAAGCGCTTTGATATGTTGATCGTACCGGGAAAACGTCATCATTTTGATGACTATAATGAATATTATTACTGGCGGATGGTCGATTACTTCTCTGAGTATTTGAGAGGCGAACGGGAAACAGGTGCGGATATAAAAGATTTGAAGCTGGGCAATTGGTTTCAGGGGTATCAGTGATGAGAAGTAGTACTGACTTTGCCAAGTAATACATACTAACATCGCTAACGCAGTATATATTACTTGGCCAATGCAGTATATCTTCTGCGAACTCATCCATATGTGAGAGAGATTGTTTATTTTTGTCTCGCAAAAAAATAAATAGGATGAAACCTCTTGATATAATAAAGAAATATTATCCGGAAAGTTCGGATGCCTACCGGATTTTGGTGACTCATAGCCGTAGCGTGGCGGATAAGGCATTAGCATTGGCCCGTTTGCATCCGGAGATGAATCTGGATCTGACTTTTATTGAGGAAGCGACGATGTTGCATGACATAGGGATCTTTTTGTGTAACGCACCGGATATCGATTGCCATGGGGAGGCCGATTATATCTGTCATGGCTATCTGGGAGCCGATTTAATGCGGAAAGAGGGGTATCCTCGCCACGCCTTAGTTTGCGAGAGGCATACGGGGACGGGGCTTTCGCTTGCCATGATCGAGGAACGGAACCTGCCTGTTCCACATCGGGATATGCGTCCCGTGTCATTGGAAGAACAATTGATCTGTTTCGCTGATAAATTCTTTAGCAAGACTAAATTGACGAAAGAGAAACCGGCTGATAAGATAAAACAGAGCTTATCCAAGTATGGAAATGAGACAGTTGAGCAGTTTGAACACTGGTGTAAACTCTTTTTAGGGGAATAAAAGCATAAGGGCTCGTTTATTTATTATACATTTGCACGCTGTAACACACTGCAAAGAACGAAGTAATGTTTTTGATATATAGAGTCCTAATCATTCTATTCGTTTTCCTCTTGGGAGGCTTGGGCGTGCAAGCGCAGGAGATTGTCGCTCCTGCCGATAGCTTGGCGCAGACTGATTCTCTCTTGGTGGCTCCTACGGATAGTACAACGTTAGCGGGAGATTCGATTCCAGAAAAGCAGACCGGGCTAGATGCTCCGGTCAGTTATCAAGCGACCGATTCTATCGTGATGACAGCTGGCAACTGGGCATATCTTTACGGGGAAGGCGATGTCAAATACCAGAATATCGAGCTGCAATCCGAATTGATCGAGATGAATATGGATAGTAGCATCGTGTTCGCTAAGTTTGGACTCGACTCTATCGGGCAGGAGTTTGGCTATCCGTTGTTTAAGGAGGGCGACCAGCAATATGAGTCGAAGACGATGCGGTATAATTTCGGTACCAAGAAAGGATATATCACGGACGTGATTACCCAGCAGGGCGAAGGGTATGTTACTGCCGGGCGAACGAAAAAGATGGAAGGGGATATCTTGAACATGGTGGGTGGTAAGTATACGACCTGCGACGAGCATGAGCATCCTCACTTTTACATCCAGATGACGAAAGCGAAGGTGCGCCCGAAAAAGAATATCGTAACGGGTCCGGTCTATCTGGTCTTGGAGGACGTGCCGTTGTATCCGATCGGGTTACCTTTCTGTTTCTTCCCGTTCTCGAGTACGTATTCATCCGGTATTATTATGCCGACTTTCGGAGACGAGTCTACCAGAGGTTTCTTCTTGCGTGACGGTGGATATTATTTCGCCTTGAGCGATTATATGGACTTGGCTTTATTGGGAGAGATTTATACGAAAGGATCTTGGGGATTGTCGGCTAAGTCGGCTTACCGTAAACGTTATAAATTCTCGGGCAGTTTTAATGCTTCTTATTTGGTGACGAAATTGGGCGATAAGGGATTGCCCGACTATAATTTATCCAAGGACTTCAAGGTTAACTGGACGCATACGCAAGACCCTAAGGCGAATCCTTATCTGTCTTTTTCGGCGAGCGTAAACTTCTCGACCTCTTCGTATGACCGCAATAATCAGAACAGTTTATATCCGAACGCAAGCGGGTATGCCGACGTGAACCAGAATACGAAGAGTTCATCCATCAACATAACGAAACGTTTCCCGAATAACCCGTTCACGATCTCCGGTACGATGAGTATAAACCAGACGACCCGTGATTCTTCTATCGCCGTAACCTTGCCTAGCATGACGGTTACGATGAGCCGTATCTTCCCTTTCAAGCGGAAGCATCCGGTCGGGAAGGAGCGTTGGTACGAGAAGATCTCCATGAGTTATTCCGGTACGTTCAGTAATAGTATCACGACAAAGGAAAACTTATTATTCAAATCGAATTTGATCAAAGATTGGCAGAATGCTATGCAGCACTCGATTCCGGTAAGCGCTACATTCTCCGTGCTCAAGTACTTGAATATTTCTCCCTCTTTCAATTATAAGGAACGTTGGTACACCAGCAAGATCGAACAGGAATATGATACGCAGAAACAGGCTTTGGTAGCCCGCGACACTACGTATGGTTTTTATCGTATTTACGATTTTAACGCTTCTATCTCTGCGTCTACGACCTTGTATGGTTTTTATAAACCGTTGCCATTCTTGGGTAATAAGGTTGAGATGATCCGTCACCGCTTCGAGCCGTCTATTACGGTAAGCGCCCAGCCGGACTTCGCTTCTTCTCGTTTTGGTTTTTATGAGACTTATGTATATCAAGACGCGAATGGTGAGGATCGTGAATATACGTATTCTCCGTTTGCTCATAATATGTATGGCGTTCCGGGAACGGGAAAACAAGGAAATATCAGTTTTGACGTAAATAACAATATCGAGATGAAGGTGCGTTCGGATAAGGACTCTACTGGATTCAAGAAAATTAGTCTGATCGATAAGCTGTCGTTAGGCATGAGTTATAATATGGCGGCGGATTCATTTAAGTGGAGTGACTTGAGTGTCGGTTTACGTTTGAAATTATCCAAGAGTTATACGTTGAACTTGAATGGTCAGTTCGATACCTATACGTACGATGAGAATGGGCATCGTGTCGATATTCCCCGTTGGAAAGCAGGCAAGGGTATTGGCCGTTTGAGAGGGACTAGCACCAGTTTTTCTTATACATTTAATAATGATACGTTTAAGAAGTTGTTTGGAGGAGGTGATAGTTCATCGGATAAATCTGGGAATCAATCGGCTTCTACGGATCCGAATGCAGATCCGGATGGCTTGAACCCGGATGGAGAAGGAGAGGGCGAGAATAAGGAAAGTGGTGGCCGTCTGTTGGGCAAAAAGAAAGAGACCGGTGAGACAGATGCCGATGGCTATTTAATTTCCAAGATTCCTTGGAGCCTCTCGTTTAGTTATGGTTTGAGTTTGCGGTATGGTGATTTTAATCGTTCTAAACTGGAGTATGATTACGCCTTGACTCACTCTTTGAGCTTTAACGGAAATATCCAGCCGACAAAGAACTGGCGTTTTAACTTTAACGCTACTTATGATTTTGACGCTAAGAAGATCTCTTATATGACTTGTAACGTAACTCGTAACTTGCACTGCTGGCAAATGACGGCTAGTTTCGTTCCGGTTGGTCCTTATAAATCCTATACATTCAGTATCGCTGTAAGCTCTGCTTTATTGAAAGATTTGAAGTATGATAAGAGAAGTAATTATAGGGATGGACAGCAGTGGTATTAATAATTGAAAATTGAGAATTGAGAATTGAAAATTAAAGTTACACAATCCAATAATTCTCAATTCTCAATTTTTAATTCTCGCCCCATTTGATGGGGGTTTGCCCAGTTGCGATTAAATAATCATTGGCTTTGCTGAAATGCTTGTTTCCGAAGAATCCCCGGTAAGCGGAAAGTGGGGACGGATGGGCTGATTTAAGAACCAGGTTACGGGATGAATCGATGAAAGCACCTTTCTTTTGTGCGTAGGAACCCCATAATATGTAAACGATATGGCTTCTTTCAGCCGCCAGACGATGAATAACAGCATCGGTAAAGGTCTCCCAACCTCTATTTTGATGGGAACCGGCTTGATGCGCTCGTACTGTGAGCGTGGCGTTTAGCAGTAATACGCCTTGATCTGCCCAACGAATCAAGTTGCCGGTTGTTGGAACCGGATGCCCTAAGTCATCTTGTATTTCTTTGAATATATTGATGAGGGAAGGGGGGAAAGGTACCCCATCCTGCACGGAGAAACAAAGTCCGTGCGCCTGTCCCGGCTCGTGATAAGGATCTTGGCCGAGGATAACGACCTTCACTTTATCGAACGGGCAGTGCTCAAAAGCGTTGAACATATAAGGACCGGGAGGATAAACAGTACCTTGGCGGTATTCTTGTTTAACGAAATCGGTCAATTGCTTGAAATAATCTTTTTCAAACTCGTCGGCTAACCGTTTTTTCCAGCTTTCTTCAATCTTTACATCCATAATATAATAGTTGGCTGTTAACTAAATAAGCATCATTCCAGCTGCACGTGCTTCCTTGCGCATCTCCTCCGGCCAGATACTTGCCTGTATCTCTCCGATATGGGCCTTACGAAGATAGAACATACACAACCGGCTTTGTCCGATACCACCGCCGATACTTTGCGGAAGTTCACCGCTCAAGAGGCGTTTGTGGAAATATAGTTCCTTTTTCTCCCCGGCTTTGCAAATATCCAACTGGCGTAGCAAGGCTTCCTTATTGACGCGGATACCCATAGAGGATAGTTCCATAGAACGGTTTAGTACATCATCCCAAACCAATAAATCCCCGTTCAATCCGGTTTGTCCGTTCTCGGCGATCGTAGACCAATCATCGTAGTCCGGAGCACGTCCGTCATGCTTCTCTCCATTGCTTAGCGAGCATCCGATACCGATAATGAATACGGCCCCGTATTCCTTGGTAATAGCGTCTTCCCGCTCTTTCGGTGTAAAGGTAGGATATTTTTGTAACAAATCCTCTGAATGGATGAAATGAATCTGTTGGGGGAGCGTCGGGCGGATTTGAGGAAACATCTCGTAAACTAAATATTCGGTACGGACCATAGCGGCATATATGCGACGGACGATTTCCTTGAGGAAATCGATCTTACGTTCGCTTTCGCTCATTACACGTTCCCAGTCCCATTGATCCACGTATAAAGAGTGTAAATTACCTAGCTCCTCGTCTGAGCGGATGGCGTTCATGTCGGTGTAAATACCGTAACCTTCTTCAATGTGGTAATCGGCGAGTGTCAGTCGTTTCCATTTGGCGAGTGAATGTACGATTTCTGCTTTAGAGTCGTTTAAATCCTTGATAGGAAAAGTGACGGCTCGCTCGGTCCCGTTAAGATCATCATTGATACCCATGCCCTTAAGTACGAATAAAGGTGCGGTTACGCGTCTTAGGCGCAGCTCGGATGAGAGGTTTTGCTGGAAAAAGTCCTTGATCTTCTTGATTCCCATTTCAGTCTGGGATAAGTTAAGTAAGGCTTTATACCCTGCGGGTTTAATAAGATAGCTCATATACTTGTTGTACTTTGTGTTTGTGAAATATGTGCGGCAAAGATAATGATTAATGGCAAAATAACAAGAATGTGATCGCTTTTATTTGCAAAATGGCAGAATAAGCAGAATACTTATATGCAAAATATCAAAAATAAAATATTTCTCTCCTGTATTTGCTAAACTAAGATATTATATGTACTTTTGCGCAGTCTTTGGCTCGGTAGCTTAGTTGAATAGAGCGTCAGATTCCGGTTCTGAAGGTCGTGGGTTTGAGTCCCACCCGGGTCACAAGAAATGAGGCTGTCTCAAAATAAACTTGAGATGGCCTCTGTTGTTTTATTCCAAGTTGAA
>OCPX01001918.1_pt1 | contig 14306 bp, 8 predicted proteins | sample 1538771 | NCBI WGS metagenome assembly OCPX01 (sample SAMN04571725, study PRJEB22368) | human gut metagenome | biome: human gut; material: stool | host: Homo sapiens | place: Luxembourg | collected 2012-11-01 | reverse complement strand
CAGGAACTCCCCAATCTTACCAACTGCCTCTTTCAGTACTTCAATACGCGGCAGATAAACCACGCGGAAATGATCCGGCTGATGCCAGTTAAATCCACTTCCCTGAACGATCAGGATCTTCTTGTCACGAAGCAGATCAAGAGCAAATTTCTCATCATTCACGATATTGAACTTCTTCGTATCAATCTTCGGGAACATATAAAATGCAGCCTGCGGTTTTACTGCGCTGATTCCCGGAATATCCGTCAGAGCCTTGTAAACATATTCACGCTGCTCGTAAATACGTCCACCCGGAACAATATAATCATTTACACTCTGGTGTCCGCCGAGAGCTGTCTGCACAATGGACTGCGCCGGAACGTTAGAGCAAAGACGCATGTTGGAAAGCATCTTGATTCCTTCGATATAGTCTCTTGCAATATTTTTATTTCCACTTAAGATCATCCATCCGATACGGAATCCGGCGATCATATGGGACTTGGACAGTCCGCTGAATGTCACGCAGAACAGATCCGGTGCGAGAGAAGCGATAGAAACATGCTCTTTTCCATCCATAACAAGACGGTCATAAATCTCATCAGAGAAAATGATCAGCTGGTGCTCTCTTGCGAGATCTACAATCTGCTGCAGTACTTCCTTCGGATAAAGAGCACCGGTCGGATTGTTTGGATTGATGATAACAATCGCTTTTGTACGGTCATTGATCTTCTTACGCATATCCTCGATATCCGGATACCAGTCAGACTGCTCATCACAGATATAGTGCACAGGCTTTCCACCGGCAAGTGTAGCACAAGCTGTCCAGAGCGGATAATCCGGAGACGGGATAAGAATCTCATCCCCTGTATCCAAAAGAGCAGACATGGTAAGATTGATCAGTTCACTGACACCATTTCCTGTGTAAATATCGCTCATCGTTACATTCGGCAGGTGCTTTAACTGGGCATACTGCATGATCGCTTTTCGCGCAGAGAACAGACCGGCAGAAGCAGAGTAGCCTTCGCAGTCAGAAAGCTGACGGCTCATGTCATAGATCACCTCATCCGGTGTACGGAAGCCGAATGGAGCCGGATTTCCGATATTAAGCTTCAGTACATGAGTTCCCATCTCTTCCATTCTGGCAGCCTCATCAACAACCGGACCTCTCACATCATATAATACATTATTTAACTTGGATGATTTCTTGAATTCTCTCACTTTCATACCTCCTGAATTATCTGCGGATGTCTGTATCTTATCAACATCTGACAGTGTGGAATCATTATTATTGTTTAACCAGTCAGGATCAACCTGCAGGGCATCTGCCAGAAAATGTAAGATGTCGGTACGCGGGATTGTCTTCCCACTGACATACTGGCTGACATGACTTTTCCCAAGCTTGATCCCTTTCTGCTGGGCAAGACGAACAAGATCAACCTGCTTCAGGCCTTGCTCGTTCATAGCGGCTTTTAATCTGTCTGCAAAGGTTTCCATAAAGCTCCTTTCTGGGGTTATCCTTCCGGGGATCAGACCCCATTAATAAAGTATTAACAAAATACAAAGTTCAATTTAAAATCTGCTTCAATACGAAAAACTCTAAAAGTTCAATTTAAAAGTTCAAAACTTTAGTCAGAGTATACCACGATAAATGAAAAAGTTCAATAAAAAAAATTACTGTTATAGAAAATCCGCAAAATCACGGTATCATTAAGAAAATATGATATACTAAAAGTGTTTATTACAGCAAAATACAAAGTACACAGAACGAAGGGAAACAGGGAAATGATTCTTGAAAATGAAAAAATAAAACAGGCATTGGAATATATAAAGGAAGAAGATCCGGTAACGACTCAGGACACGCTCAATATGTGTCAGATTCCGGCACCTTCCTATAAGGAAGAGAAAAAAGCGGAGTATATCCGGGAGCGGTTCCGGGAGATCGGGCTTAGGGATGTCAGGATTGACGCTGTTGGAAATGTGCTTGGGATCTGGCCGGGAACCGGTGAAGGACCAAGTGTAATGCTTGCAGCACACACAGACACAGTATTTCCGGAAGGGACAGATCTGTCGATAAGGAAAGAAGGAAATCGTTATTATTGTCCTGGCATTAACGATGACACACATGCAGTGGCGGAGATGATCGCAGTGGCGAAAGCAATGATCCATGCAGATCTTCACACAAAAGGGGACTTGATCTTCTGTGCAAATGTGTGTGAAGAAGGACTTGGAGATCTAAGGGGCGTGAAGTATCTGTTCGGATACGACAACAAAGCTTCAGAAGAATGTCCAGAGGTAGATGCATTTGTCTCGATTGATAACCAGTATACGGGCGGGGTGATCTATACGGCAACAGGAAGTCACCGTTATGAAGTGACATTTACCGGAAGAGGTGGTCACAGTTTCCAGAACTTTGGCATTCCTAATCCAATCCATGCAATGGGACGAGCCATCGCACAGATCGCAGAATTCCAGGTCCCGAATGAGCCGAAGACAACATTTAACGTAGGCGTGATCCAGGGAGGAACTTCTGTAAATACAATTTCAGGTTCTGCATCCATGCTGGTAGACCTCCGTTCGGACAGCGAAGAAGAGCTGAACCGACTGGATGAAGAACTTCATAAAGTGATCAAACAGGCAGTGGAAGAAGAAAATGCAAGATGGGATGCTTCAAAGCCGCAGATCAAAGTGCAGATCGAAGGATGCGGTGTGAGACCGGCGGGGGCACAGCCAAAGGACTGTGCGATCGTGAAAGCAGCATTCCGGGCGGCAGAACTGCTGGGGATTGAACCGGAGTATCGGTATGAGAGCAGTACAGATGCGAATATCCCGATCAGTATGGGAATCCCGGCAATCACTGTTGGAAGAGGTGGAGAAGAAGACGGAATCCATACCCTTCGGGAATGGTACGAGCCAAAAGAAGCATGGCTTGGACCACAGAGAGATTTGCTTCTGATGATTCTGCTTGCCGGAGCAGAAGGAGTCTGTGAGCCGGCTATAGAAAAAAGATAAAAAATCTTAAGAAAATATCAATGTCTTTTTAGGCACATTTCCTGTATACTGATGGTATGAGAGAATATTTTGTGCAGATTGTACCGGGTGTTTCGGAGATTTTTATCTTTTGCACAAAAAGAAGAAAAATAAAACAAAGCAGGAGGGCAAACGATGCGGGGAATCAGAAAGCAGTCATCCGACACACAGAGTTCCAGTCAGCCGAAAGAAAAAAGAAGATTGGATACAAAACAGAAAAAAGGAATGTTGATTGGTGGAGGAATCTTCCTTGTGGCAGTGATCGCCCTGATCTTTGTGAAGAATCTGACAGGTGGAAGTGGAGCAGATGGAGAGAATGTTCTCTATGCGGATTCCGTCGGAATGATCACAGGGACAGGACTTGGGACACAGAACCGGTTTACAGGAGTGGTTGAAGCACAGGATACGTTGAAACTGACACTGGCAGACAACCAGAAGGTAAAACAGATCTTTGTTGAAAAAGGGCAGGAAGTAGAGCCTGGAACAAAGTTGTTTGAATACGATACAGAAGAGCTTGCCATGACATTAGATCAGGGAAAACTGGAGCTTGAGAAGATCACGAACAACATCAGCAGCCTGAATTCACAGATCGCGACACTTACAACGGAGAAGAAGAGTGCGCCGGCCAGCGAACAGCTGTCCTATACGACACAGATCCAGGAACTTCAGATGGAGATCAAGCAGGAAGAGTACAATTATAAAGTAAAAGAGCTGGAAGTAAACCGTACACAGAAGAGCCTGGAACAGTCTACAGTAACTTCTACAGTTGCCGGAATTGTACAGGAGATCAACGAACAGCAGGGAACAGACCCTTCTACAGGAGAGTCCAAACCGTTTATGAGTATCCTTTCTACAGGAAAATACAGAATCAAAGGAAAGATCAGCGAGCAGAACATCGGAGATCTGACACCGGGCACACAGGTGACGATCCGCTCCAGAGTGAATGAAGATGAGATCTGGACAGGTACAGTAGATAACGTAGACACAGAGAAGCCGGAGAACAGTTCCCAGGATTCTATGAGTTATGGTTCTGAGAACAGCGATAATCAGGCAACAAAGTATCCATTCTATGTCACATTGGATACAGTGGATGGATTGATGCTCGGACAGCATGTCTATATCGAGACAAGTACTTCACTGGAAGCAGACAAGATGTGGCTGATGCGTGACTACATTGTAGACGCAGATTCAGATCATCCATATGTATGGGTAGCAGGAGATAATGACAAGCTGGAGAAGCGTTCTGTTACACTTGGAGAGACGAACGAAGATATGGGAACCTGTGAGATCGTAGACGGACTGAAAGCTTCTGATTACATTGTATGGCCAAGCGAGGAGTGCAAAAAAGGTGCGGCTGTTGTGAAGAACGATTCAGGTACATCAGGCAGTACTTCAGATATGTCAGGAGCCGAGGGCGGTTACGAAGAACCTGTAGAAGAAAATGCAATGCAGGAAGGAGTTCCGGGAACGGAGGAGAGTGTGGATGAATAAAAAGAAAATAATCAAGATCGGCATTCCTGTGGCAGCAGGCTGTATCGTTCTTGCACTTGGAATCGGTTTCGCAGTGAAGAACAGCGGAAAGGCTGTTAAAGTAGCTCCTGTCAGCAGTTTGAATTCCGGCGGCTGGTACGATGATAGTGGGATTGCAAGTTACGGAACCGTCACAACGAACCAGAAGCAGGACATTTACGTGGATGATACTATGCCGATCACACAGGTTTACGTGAAAGCCGGGGATACGGTGAAAGTTGGAGACCGTCTTGTGGCATATGACACGACACTTTCTTCCCTGGAACTTGAGATGAAAGAAATGCAGATTCAGGGGATTGACCTGAACATTCAGAACCTGCAGAAAGAGATCACCCAGCTCAAGGGGACGAAGACCGCGAAGGCAGATACAGGGGCATCCGTCGTGCAGACAAGCGCAGATGGAGAACAGCAGCCAACTGTACAGAAGATGAGTGCTGTAAAGACAACCATTCTTAATACATCAAAAGAGGATGAGAATAAAAAACCGGATGGTGATACCTCGAAGGATGATACGACAAAAGATGATACGACAAAAGATGACAACACAAAAGACGATGCTTCGAAAGATAATAATGCGAAGGATGACACATCCAAAGATGATAATAAAAAAGACGATGTACCGTCTTCCGCAATTGAGCGTCCATTCCCTGAAGCATTAAAGGGAAAAGAGGTTTACAGTGAGATTACATTAGATTCTGTTCCTTATAATAAAGAAGATGCAGACGGAACAATGGAAAAACCGTATCGTTATCTTTGCGCACCGGGGGCAGCCGTAAATGCACCGTTTATGCTCAAAGTATTAAAAGAGGGTCAAGTGTGTGCCTTTGATGTAGTAGATAACGCAGAAGCGCCGACAAAATTCTTATCCTGTTGGATCCTCGATGGAAAAACAGGACAGGTAGTCATACCGGATTCACAACCAACTCCAGACCCGGAGCCGACTCCAAATCCAGAGCCAACTCCGGAACCAGAGCCAACTCCAGAACCAGAGCCAACTCCGGAACCGGATATTTCAGAAGATCCGGTTATCCCAGACACCCCGGACCTCCCGTCAAAGGAAGAAGTGACGAAGCAAATCAAGGAGAAAGAGCAGAAGATCAAAGATCTGGATCTTTCCAGGAGATCCGCTGAACTGGAACTGAAAAAGCTGAAGAAAAAGGTCGGGGACGGCGTGATTAAAAGTACGGTAGAAGGTGTAGTCAAAGAAGCGACTGACGAAGCGTCTGCAAAGAATGAGAACAAACCGGTTGTCAGCGTTGTCGGAGAAGAAGGTTTCTATGTGACCGGAAGAGTCGGAGAGACAATGCTTGATCAGATCAAAGAAGGAATGACTGCGACTGTAATGTCCTGGCAGTCGGGAGAATCCTACGAAGCGACAGTTACAGGTGTTGGCAACTCACCGGTAAGCGATTATTCCACAGGAGAGAACCAGAATCAGTCCTTCTATCCGTTCACGCTCGTGATCCACGGAGACGCAAATCTCTCGAATGGTGAGTCTGTGAATCTGTCGATGAATGGAATTGCAGCAGGTAGTGATGGATCGATCTATCTTGAAAAAATGTTTGTCCGCGAGGAAGGAAACCGCTATTATGTCTACAAGCGGGGCGATAACGGCAGATTAACAAAACAGTATGTAGAGGTTGGCAAAAATATGTACAATTCACTGGAGATCACCTCCGGCCTCACAATGGACGACATGATCGCATTCCCTTACGGCAGAGATGTTAAAGAAGGCGCAAAGACACAGGAAGCAGATACCCTGTACGACTATTATTAAGAAGACTGAACAGTATCAAAATGAAAGAGAGTGAGGTGCCATTATGTTAGAAGACATCAGACTGGCGTTTCAGGGAATCTGGAATCATAAATTAAGATCTGCGCTCACAATGCTCGGAATCATCATAGGAATCGGTTCCATTATAGCAATTGTGTCCACGATCAAAGGAACGAATGAACAGATTAAGAAGAATCTGGTTGGTGCAGGAAATGACGCGGTAAATGTACAGCTCTATCAGGGTGACTGGCCGATCGATCTGCAGTATCAGTCACTCCCGGACGGAGTGCCGGAGATCTCAGACGAGACATTGCAGGAAGTCGTTGAACTCCCGGAAGTGGAGACAGCGTCTTTATATCATACAAGAAATGAATACGACGCAGTTTACCGCGGCGCAAAGTCATTAAGTAACAGCGTGATCCTTGGAATTGACAGAAATTATCTGGATGTTTACGGATATCAGGTGACCAAAGGAAGAGGATTAACAGACAAAGATTATTCCGAAGGACGAAAAGTAGCCTTGATAGACAAGACAACAGCGGCAAGTTTATTCGACAATGCAGATGTGATCGGAAGAACGATCGAAATTAAAGGAGAACCTTTTGTTGTCGTTGGAATGGTTGCAAAGAAAGCAGAGTCCCAGCCGGTAATCAACTCAATGGAAGATTACTACCGCTACATGTCAGATGACCAGAGTGGAAAGATCATTATTCCGGATAATGTATGGCCGGTCATCTACCAGTATGACGAACCACAGAACCTTGTCGTGCGTGCAAAAAGTACAGATGATATGACAACGGCAGGAGAGAAAGCCGCAGATATTTTAAATGCTATGCTGACAGTTTCAGATGATACCGTGAAATACAAAGGAGAAGATCTGTTAGAACAGGCAACACAGATCCAGGAGATCAGTAACTCGACAAATCAGCAGCTGATTTGGATCGCCAGTATTTCCCTGTTAGTTGGTGGAATCGGAGTTATGAATATCATGCTCGTGTCGGTTACAGAACGTACCGGCGAGATTGGATTAAAGAAGGCACTCGGAGCGAGAAAGCGCAGAATTCTGACACAGTTCCTGACAGAGGCGGCGGTACTGACACTGCTTGGAGGAATTATAGGTGTTCTTGGAGGAATCGCACTTGCGTACATTATATCCAAAGTCTCAGCGGTTCCGGTAGCAATCAGCGGAGTTTCGATTGTGATCGCAGTGCTGTTCTCCACACTGATCGGTATTATCTTCGGACTGATCCCGTCCGTGAAAGCGGCGAACATGAATCCAATCGAGGCACTTAGGCATGAATAAAAAAACAGTGGAAAAAGAAAATACTTGTTTCAATTTCCTTCCATATCTGTTATAGTATGTGTTAATTAAAAGAGTCAGGAGAATCTGAGTGATCGGATTCTCCGTCTTTCTATGCAAAGAGAAAATAGCAATTATTAAAAGGAAAAGAGAAAAGGGGCATGTAAATTTGAGCAGCAGTACACTCGAGGGAAAGAAAAAGACAGAGAACGGAACAAAGAGGCTGATCTTCACAGCAGTATCTATCTTGCTGGAGATCGTCTTCCTTCTCTTTCTGTTTACAAAGGTAAGTGAATACGCAACTATTATTGACTGGGCAACAAGAATTGTGGCAATCTTTCTTGTGCTTGGACTTTACAGCATGGATAAGACTTCATCGATGAAAATGCCATGGATCATACTGATGCTTGCATTCCCGATTCTTGGTGTGAGTCTGTATCTTCTCGTAGGTCTGAACGGAAGCACGAAGAAGATGCGGGCAAGATATGAAGAGATTGATAAAAAACTGCTCCCATATCTTCCGGATAACAGACAGATTCTCGAATGGATGAAAGAAGAGAGTCCGCAGGCGGGGGCAATCGCTTCTTATCTGACGAATTACTCCTGTTACCCGGTTTATCAGAACACAGATGTTACCTATTATGATGAGGCAATCAAAGGGCTGGATGCACAGTTGGAGGATCTTTCAAAGGCAGAGAAGTTCATCTTTATGGAGTATCATGCCATCGAAGATGAAGAGGCATGGCAACGGATCCAGACGGTACTTGAAGACCGTGTGAAAGCAGGCGTAGAAGTCCGTATCTTCTATGATGATATGGGATCGATCTGGTTTGTGAACATGGATTTTGCAACAAAACTGAAATCTTTAGGAATCAAATGCCGTGTATTTAACCCGATTCTGCCGGGACTGAATATGTTCCTGAACAATCGCGATCACCGGAAGATTACTGTAATTGACGGAAAGGTTGCTTACACAGGTGGATACAATCTGGCGAATGAGTATTTCAACATTACACATCCGTATGGAATCTGGAAAGATACCGGGATCCGTATGGAAGGAGATGCAGTCAAGTCTATGACAGTAGCATTTCTGGAAATGTGGAATGCAGCCGGAAATGTAAAGTCAAAAGAACTTGTACCGGAGAAATATGTGACCAACTATGCATACCAGGCACAACAGCGTGGTTATGTCCAGCCATATGCAGACAGTCCGCTCGATGGTGAGCAGGTAGGCGAGGAAGTATATATCAGTATGGCGAATAAAGCAGAGAAATACTGCTGGTTTATCACTCCGTATCTGATCATTACAGACGAGATGACACATGCACTCACACTGGCAGCAAAGCGTGGTGTTGATGTACGTATCATAACACCGGGTATCCCGGACAAGAAGATGGTTTACAGTGTGACCCGTTCCTTCTATCATAATCTGGTTAAGCATGGAGTCCGTATCTATGAGTGGACACCGGGATTCTGTCATGCGAAGATGAGTGTGGCAGATGATAAAATGGCGACCTGCGGAACGATCAATCTCGATTACCGCAGCCTGTACCATCACTTTGAGAATGGATGCTTCCTGGCAGATTGCGACGCAGTGCTGGAGATCCGGGATGATCTGATCCGCACGATGGGAGAAAGCAGAGAAGTGACCGAGCAGTATAAAGAAGGAAGAAGTGCGGGCTTAAGACTCGGACAGCTGATCTTACGTCTGTTTGCGGAGCTGCTCTGATAATATTACCGGTTATATGATGTGCGAACAGCAATCTGATAATATCGTTTGTGGGTTGAATTTGCACCGGATTGATTGTATAATGAACTTGATTGTTGAGAAATTAACAATAGTTTTTTTATGAAATGGATGGTCTGCCGGTCAGAAGATACTGAACCCGACAGCCGGATATGAACTTTATTTTATGAAGGAGGAATCAACGATGATTACCTGGAACAATTTGGATAAGCTTACTTCTTATCAGGAACTTGAGAAGACAGAAAGTGTAGACCTCGCAGCAGTGATGGCCGGAGAGAACGGAGCAGAGCGTGTGAAGAACTACAGCGTTCCGATGGCAGAAGGATTAGCATATAATTATGCAGCGAAGAAAGTGGATGACACAGTTCTCTCAGCTCTTGAGAAACTGGCAGAAGAAGCACAGCTGACAGAGAAGTTCGAAGCACTTTACAACGGAGAAGTTGTGAACACAGGAGAGAAGCGTCTCGTACTTCACCACATGACACGCGGACAGCTCGGAGATGCTGTTGAGGCTGACGGTGTAGACAAGCGTACTTTCTATGTAGAGCAGCAGAAGAAGATTGCTGAGTTCGCGAACAAAGTACATGCAGGTGAGATCACAAACGGTGCCGGAGAGAAGTTTACAACAGTTGTTCAGATTGGTATCGGCGGAAGTGACCTCGGTCCTCGCGCAATGTACCTTGCACTTGAGAACTGGGCAAAGAAGAATGATACATTCAAGATGGAAGCAAAGTTCATCAGCAACGTTGACCCGGATGATGCGGCAGCAGTTCTGAATTCTGTAGATGTTGCTCATTCCATCTTCGTACTTGTATCCAAGTCAGGAACAACACTTGAGACTCTGACAAATGAGTCCTTTGTTAAGGATGCTCTTAAGAACGCAGGACTTGACGCATCCAAGCATATGATCGCAGTAACAAGTGAGACTTCACCACTTGCAAAGAGTGATGATTACCTTGCAGCCTTCTTCATGGATGACTATATCGGAGGACGTTTCTCATCTACATCAGCAGTTGGCGGAGCTGTACTTTCCCTCGCATTCGGACCGGAAGTATTCGCACAGTTCCTTGACGGAGCAGCAGCTGAGGATAAACTGTCCCTCAATAAGAATATCAAAGAGAACCCGGAGATGCTCGATGCATTGATCGGTGTATATGAGAGAAATGTACTCGGATACCCAAGTACAGCAGTACTTCCATACTCCCAGGCACTGAGCCGTTTCCCTGCACATCTGCAGCAGCTGGATATGGAGTCTAACGGAAAATCCGTAAACCGCTTTGGTGAGCCGGTTGATTATGTAACAGGACCGGTTATCTTCGGAGAGCCTGGAACAAACGGACAGCACTCCTTCTATCAGCTCCTTCACCAGGGAACAGATATTGTGCCGCTTCAGTTCGTAGGATTCAAGAACAGCCAGATCGGTACAGATGTTGTGATCCAGGACAGCACAAGCCAGCAGAAACTCTGCGCGAACGTAGCTGCTCAGATCGTAGCATTTGCATGTGGTAAAGAAGACGAGAACCGTAACAAGAACTTCGAAGGAGGACGTCCTTCAAGCATCATTATCGGAGAGCAGTTAACACCGGCATCTCTCGGAGCACTGCTTGCTCACTTCGAGAACAAGATCATGTTCCAGGGATTCCTGTGGAATGTAAACAGCTTCGATCAGGAAGGTGTTCAGCTTGGTAAAGTCCTTGCAAAACGCGTACTTGCACATGAGACAGACGGAGCCCTGAGAGTATTCAGTGATCTTCTGAACATCTAATCGAATTATATAAGTAAAAAGTATAGGAATCGTGCTGTCGGCGGAGAGTTCTGCTGACAGCACGATCTTTTATATATTAGGAAAGTGCTTTCCTAATATATAAAAAACGCTCCGCTTAGGATGCACACTGCGGCGTATAATGTAAGTGTCGCAAGCGACCGCCGCAGGCGCAAGAATGTGCCGAGGCACATTCTTTGTTCAAGCAAGGATTTTGTAAAAGAGAGAGGAAGCAAATGAAAAAGCGAAGGATTAAAGGCATTCAGATGATTCCATATGGACTTCTGGTCGGAGTTATGACAGAAGATTCAATAGAAGAGAGGCAAAGAGAAGTCCGCCTGACAGAGATTTCATCCGAAGGATTCCGCATCCGGCTTTGCAGGAGAGGGAAAGCAGAGGAGAACATTTATCCGAAAGCATTCAAGATCTGCTTCTATCAGATGGATCAGGCAGAGTATCGGGAGATTGAAATTTGTCATTTTCAGATAGAGGCCGGGGAACAGACAGAATTCTATCAAGCCTATGATATTTTCACAGTTCAGGAAGATTATAAAGAAGCCTTTCAGAAGCTCTGTGTCGAATATAGCCGATACATTTCGCTCAAGCTGGAAGAGGATGATGCACATCTGGCGCAAGAAATGACCGGTTATCCCGCACAGGAAGAAGAGGAACATTTCAAGAATGAAACAGAACAAAATAAAGCGTGGTTTCAGAATGCGGAGATCTTCCAAAATCTGCCGGCAGAATTAGCGGTAGAACTGGATCAGCCGAAACTATACGAACAATATCTGACCAGACCGATTGAACGGTTCATGAAAGAATACTGGCAGCAGCATGGAATCAAAGATGCGCGGATCCTGGGAAGACAACCGGACCGGTTGTATCTCGGCAACCAATTCTGTCCACATCTATTTCCGAAAGAAGAACAGTTCTTTGCACTTCTTGAGAAAGCAGATAAAGAACGGATGGAAGTGACCGTTGCCTTTTCCTTTATTCGGGAAGACAGGCTTGCACAGACAGAACAGCTGTTGACACGCCTGGATCAGTGGTGTGAACAACAGAAGACTTCCGGGGCAGAGAAGAAACGACTTGAGGTTGTAGTCAATGATTGGGGACTGGCACATCTTGTGAAGCGGACAGAACATCTGATCCCGTGTCTTGGGACGCTCTTAAATAAGCGGAAGAAAGATCCAAGAATGTCCTACAAGATGGGAGATAAGACGCTGTTGGAACAGAATAATCTGAATGCAGGATTTTATCGCACCTATCTGGAAGAAAGCTTTGGAATCAGTAGTTATGAGTGGGAAAGCTGCGGTTATACACAGGAAATACCGCAAAAGATACAGAACCATCTACACGTGCCGTTCTATCAGACAAATACGTCGAGCTATTGTACACTTTGCGCTGTGCTGGAACACGGTGAACGTGGAAAACAAAGGGAGAGACAAGAATGTCCGGCACCGTGTCTGGAACATAGCTTCTTCTATCCAAAGTATTTATATATGAAGGGAAAATACAACAGTCTGTTCGCATTGGATAAACATCTACTGGATGAATCGGAGCAGTTGAAGAGAGAACTCGGAATAAAATGGAACCGCCTTGTGGTCAATCTATTGTGAAATGTGAAAAACAGAAGGATGATGGAAGAATGGAGACACAGAAAAGAAAACAGAATGAAAAAGAAAAAGCAGAGCGAAGGATGAAAATCGTTGCAGGACTTGGCTCTGTAGACGAATATATTCCATATGTCCAGGCAGGAGCAGACGAGTTGTTCTGCGGATATGTGCCATATAACTGGACAAAAAAATACGGAACCGTACTTCCACTGAACCGTAGGGAAGTGCTGGCTTATAATGTGCAGCTCGGTTCTTTCAGTGAATTAGAGATCCTCTCAGCAATGATCAGGAAGTACAGAAAGCCGGTGCATATCGCGATGAATTCTCTCTATTATATTCCGGAACAATATGAAGAGATTGCAGACATTGTGAAACAGTGTATGAAAATCGGATTCGACAGCTTCATCCTTGCCGATCCGGCATTGATTTTGTACCTGAGACAGAAAGGCATATCCTGTAAGATTCATCTTAGCGGTGAAGTTGGAGAAATGAACCGGGAGGCAATCAAAGTTTTCCGGGAAATGGGAATCGGCCGGATCATCTTCCACAGGAAAAATACAGTTGCATTGATGCGGCAGATGATAGAAGCTGTAAATGCAGAAAAACTGGAATTCGAGGCCTTTGCATTGAACGAATTGTGTCAGTTCACAGGAGCATTCTGCAATTCCCTTCACTGTGACGAGATGGGTTATCTGTGCAGGACGACCTACTGGGGAGATGCTGAGATGGAAGAGCGTATGGAACGAGTGATAAAAAGAACATTGGAGATAGAAGAGCAACAAGAGCAACAATATCTCTGTGGGAAGAGTGGATGTGCTCTGTGTGCGCTGCCACAGCTGGAGGCAGCAGGGATTACCCATCTGAAACTGGTAGGACGAGGAAATTATGTGGAAGATATGATCCGGGATATTCGTAATCTGAAGGCTGCGCTGGGGGTTCTGGAGGGGGATCAAGGAGAAGAAAAAGAGGCAGGGAGATATATCGATCAATTGAATAAGAAAATCTTTGATGGTCAGCCGTGTGGAAATAATTGTATTTATAATCCGGGGCAGTTTCTTTGAGGTGTATGGGGAAAAAGAGAAAAGTTCAGAATAGAAAAAGAAAGCGTATTTCGTGGAGTAGATTACTCTACGAAATACGCTTTTTCTTTAAATTGTTTCAAATCTTAGTATAATTATCATGTTTAGTCTACTCTTTTCAAACATTTCTGTCAATGCATATACGTTCATTTCATGAATTTATACAATCTCTTGGCAAAAAAAGTCGAAAAACAGACACTTTCGTCATTTTAATCTCCTTTTTTGAATGGATTTTTATCTATTCGCCGTCAAATTTATGGTCAATTGTCAGTCAATTTACAAACTATCAGATCAGAAAATTAAAAATAATTATCTTACTTTATCTAAGTCACTTCGTACTTTTATAATCACATGTATTTAAAAAATCAATCATAATTACAATTTTACAGCATTTATTTACCGTCAAATTTTTGGTCAGACGTCTGGAATCCCTTGATTTTCAAGGGGGTTCATAAAAATTTCGTAGAGTAATCTACTCTACGAAATTTTTTG
>OCPX01001916.1_pt1 | contig 14333 bp, 12 predicted proteins | sample 1538771 | NCBI WGS metagenome assembly OCPX01 (sample SAMN04571725, study PRJEB22368) | human gut metagenome | biome: human gut; material: stool | host: Homo sapiens | place: Luxembourg | collected 2012-11-01 | reverse complement strand
GGTGCAAAGCAATGAGCCGTCTTGATTTTCTTTACCGCACCGAGCTGCCGCACAGAGCCGTTGCGGTGTATATCTATCTTGCCGACAGGACAAATGAGAACAACGAGTGCTGGCCTGCCATACCGACTATAGCTACAGACCTCAAGCTCTCGCCATCCACCGTCCGCCGCGGAATCCGAGATCTTAAAAAAGCAGGGCTTATTGAAACCGAGCAGCGGTACAGAAAAAAAGGCGGCAAGAGCAGTTTGCTGTTCCGGCTGAAAAAGGAATAAAAAAGACCGCTTGTCGGCGGTCAGCGTTTAATCACGGCTGTGACGATTCGTTCAAGGCCGTGCTTTTCTATATACCGAAGCACATCGAATAAGTCTCCGAACGAGAGTGCTTCGTTAAAATATTCCGTGTAGTCCTGCGGCGTTTTCAAAAGCGGATATCTGTCGCCTGCATTAACGGCTATGTAGTATTTTTCGTTTTCCATCTTCATCCCTCCGAAATCGCACAAGGTTTATTATATCGGCAGCAGGGTATTTTTTCAAGAGGTTTTTCCGCCAAGGGGCAACTGCGCCTATACGCTGACAGGTGCCACCTGTCATGATGGAAGGAGAAAGTGAACTACCCAACTGAAGAATAACTACAGCAGAAAGGAAAGACAAATAACTCTATCAAGGCAGAGTATAAGATGGAATCGGTTCGACTTGTGCAGGTCAAAGACCGCCCTTTTTTCTCTGCTGTGGGGTAAAAAGTGTGGCTTTTGTGCAAAGCCTCGTAAGAAGCAGTTGAGAAACAGACGGATTTATGCTATAATCTAATTTGAAAAGGTATACCCAAGGGTAAACAAAAACGAATGAAGGCGAAATGGGGTCTGTTTATGACCAAACAGAAAAAGAATACGATCATAACAAGCGGCATCGCTGTACTTGCCGTGATACTCGCATATTGCTTCCGAATTGTAGGCAGGGGCAGCTTCTACCCGATGCTGTTTTCCTATCTGCGCAGCTTTATCTATATCGGCCTATTTGCCGCCTGGGGGCTTTCTGTCCGCCAGCGGATCGTGCAAAAGCAGGTGTGCAGGTTTATGACGGTCACCGCCGTGCTGCTTATCATCTGGATGGTAGTCCGTTCGGCAAAGTATTTTATATTCTGGCAGCCGGACGCCGTCCGTTACCTGTGGTATCTGTTCTATCTGCCCATGCTGTTTGTGCCTATGCTGGCACTGCTGATTGCCATGTCATTGGGGAAGCCGGACGAATACAAATTCCCCAAGGGAATGTCGATTCTGTGGATCATCTCCGGCGTATTGCTTCTGCTCGTGCTCACAAATGACCTGCACCAATTCGTATTTACCTTTCCGAAGGACGCCGCCGTGTGGACGGACAAAAACAATGGCTACTCGGTAGGTTACTTCATTAGTGTGGGCTGGCAGGTGCTGTGTGCCTTTGCCGCACTCGTAATGATGTTTTTCAAATGCCGTGTGCAAAAAGGCAGGCTCCACTTTCTGCCCATTGTTCCTATGCTGCTGGCGATTGTTTACAGCGCACTTTACTATGCGGGTGCGGATTGGTTGCTCCACTTGTTCGGCGATATTGCCGCATTCCAAAGTGTGATGTATATTCTGACCTTTGAGTTTTGCATCGCCTGCGGATATATCCACTCAAACAGCCGTTATGTGGACTTGTTTGCCTCCTCTGTCGGCACATCGGCAGAGATCACCGACAAGGACTTTACCGTTCGGTATGCGGCTGTAAACACTGCGCCTATCTCAAAGGAAACGATGAAAAAAGCCCAGCAAAGCCCGGTCACGATGGACGGCTTGACCGTTCACACCATGCCCGTTGACGGCGGCTATGCCGTATGGACAGAGGATGTGTCGGCTTTGCGTGACATCAAGGAGGACTCCGAGCTTCTTGCAGACGAGCTTGCCGACAGGAACGAAATACTCCGTTATGAATACAAGCGTGAGGCCAAGCGCCGCAAGGTGGAGGAGCAAAACCGCCTGTATGACCTCCTGCGTTCCGCTACGCAGACGCAGATCGACCGCATTGCGGAGCTCACTAAGGAATACCGCCGAATCTCAAGCACCGATCCCGACAGCGCCAAAACGCTCCTTGCCGAGATTGCCGTGCTGTGCAGCTATATTAAACGCCGCAAGCATCTGACGCTCCTTACCGACCGAGATATTAAAATAGCGGCAACGGAACTCCACCGAGCCTTCAATGAATCGCTCCAAACGCTGAAGCTGTTGGGCGTCCGCAGTTCACTCTATGTGGACGAGTCTCTTTCCATGCTCTCCGGCAAAACGGCGACCGCTGTATTTGATTTTTATGAATCGGTTATTGAAGCCGACATTTTGAATTTAACAGGCATACAAGTCAGCCTCATAAAGGCAGACGGCTTGCGTTTGTCACTGAATGTGTGCTGCAAAGCCGACCTTTCCGCTTTGGTAAGCGGAGACGGTATCCGCTGTGAAAAAGAGGATGACGAGGAATACCAGCGCCTTGTGCTTGAAGCGAAAGAAGGTGACAGGAAATGAGTGCATTTTCTTCCCTTTCTGAATTTTGGCAGACTATGCTGCCGTTTATCATGCTTGTGGAAATTGTCCTTGAAATCGGGCTGTTTATCTATCAGCTTCTTCGCAGCAATAAGCCGGTACGCTGCCTGCTGAGCCTGGCGGTTATGGCGGTGATGATCCCGCTGCTGTTCTCCGTTTCCCAGGCAGATTCCGATAATATCGGGGACGCATTTCTGCTGGGCGCACCGTGGCTGATATTTGCCGCTGCCATTTTCCTTGCGGCAGTTCACTTTGCCATTGCTCTGCCGCGGGAATACCGCCGCAAAAAGAACGAGCTCTCGCCGTTCTCCATTAAGGAAGCAACGGATAAGCTGCCTATGGGTATCTGCTTTGCCGACCCGAACGGCAGGATCATCCTGTGCAACAACCGTATGCGCAGGCTGTCCTTTGCCCTTTGCGGCCACGAGCTGCAAATCAAAAGCGATATGGAAAATGCCCTGAGCGTGCCGGACAGATCCGTAATCGTCAAGGATGATTGCTACATCCTGCCCGACAAGACCGTCTGGCAGTTCCGCACACAGAATATCACCGTGGACGGCGATGACCGCTGGCAGCAGATAACGGCGCACAATGTAACCGAGCTGTATAACGGCTACCAAAAGCAAGAGGAAATAAATAAAGAACTGGCAGAAGTCAATCGAAAGCTCAGGAAGATGTACGCCCGCATGGAGGACGATGTCAAGGAGAAGGAAAGCCTTGACCTGAAGGTCTATATTCACGATACCATCGGGCGAAGCCTCCTGACCATCCGTGACATCATAGACAGCGGAGAGGATACCCAGCGAAAGCTTGAGGCGCTGCAAAATGCCATCGGTATGCTGGCAAGCAACCGTGTCACCTCTGTCAGCACAATGGACGAGGTGAAAAGAACCGCACGGCAGCTTGGCGTGGCTGTAAAAATCGACGGCTACCTGCCCCGTGATACCGCAGCCGAGGAGCTGACCGTTGCCGCCGCCAAGGAGTGCGTGACCAACTGCATCAAGCACGCAGACGGGAATGAGGTATATATCCGCATTGCCCAGCGCGGCGAACGCTATGATGTTACCATAACCAACAACGGCAAAATACTCACAGAGCCGATCAAGGAAGGCAGCGGCCTGTCAACGCTTCGCCGCAGTATTGAAAGCTCCGGCGGTGAAATGCATATTTCGCATAATCCGCGCTTTGCTCTTCTGATTACGATTCCCGCAAAGGAGATCAGCCTATGATAAACACCATACTTGTAGAGGATGATTTATACATCCAAAAGCACTTTGTCGATCGTCTTGCGGCAGACGGCGAGTTTCATCTTGTCGGCGTTTTCCGTGACGCCTTTGAAGCGGAAAAGCACTGCGACGCCACCGTAAAGCTCGTCCTTATGGATGTGCAGACGCAGCACAAGCACTCCGGCCTTGCCGCCGCAGAGCGCATCAAAAAGGCTTTTCCGCAAATCAAAATCGTTGTAGCTACCTCGCTTGTCGATCCCGAAGTTTTGCAAAGAGCTAAATTAGGCGCAGCCGATAGCCTGTGGTATAAGGACCACGGCACAGAGGAACTGATGAGCGTGGTAAAGCGCACCCTGGCAGGGGAAAAGGTCTTTCCCGATATCGCTCCGGCCATTGAAATGGAGGGTACGATGTCCGATGCCTTCTCGCCCCGGCAGTTAGACATCCTGCGCCTTTATATAAAGGGCTTTACCTATCAGGAAATTGCCGATAAGCTGGGCATCTCCAAAAACGGCGTTCGCTGGAACCTGGACGATATGGTGGAAAAGGGCGGCTTTGAAAGCAGAGAAGCGCTGGTTGCAACCGCCATTGAAAACAAGCTCATGGTAACCACCTTAAAAGACGAATAAGCAAAACGGAACCCCTTGGCTGTACGGTCAAGGGGTTTTTCGCGCACAAAAGGCAAAAATTTTTGGAAAAAATCGAGATTTTTCTTCTGTTACTGGCACAAGTGCCAGTGACAAGCGCCCAAAAAACCGTACAATAGATACTGTAAGATGAGGGTTGTGCTTTTAGAAGGCGGTGATGAATGATGAAAAAAATCGTTCTGGACATTCAGAGCGATATCCATGCGCACACCATGGAGCGAATGCTGATGCAAAAATTGGACGATTGCCAAGTTGTGATTTCCGAGTCGCCGGACGCAACCGCCGAGTGGTGCAAAACGCATCGACCGGATGTGCTGTTAATGGAGGTCAAGGCGTATTCGCCATGGATGTTCAAAGAACGAATGGCGATCCGTGACAAGGTAAAACGGAACACGGAAAACTGCCGGGTCATTCTCTTTGTGGATGATGATACAGACGGAGAGTTGACCGAAAAGGTACGGCAGGCAAAGCGCGAGGGTCTGATAGACGCTTTTCTCTTCGGTTCGGTATCCGAAAACTACTTTGCTTCGGTGATCGACAGTGTTTAAATCAGGCAACACAAAACGCATAAAAATCTTCAAAAATATTTTGAGGGAGGAAATGAAGTATGACAAAAGCGAACACACGAAGGCGCATCGTCAGCGTCCTGTTGGCGCTTGTGATGCTGGTCTCACTGATGCCGAGTCTGGTGGTTCCCGCCCATGCCTTTGGGGACGACTACGATGACGGCTTCGATTGTCCTAACTGCGACCACTACCATTTTGGCAGCGATTATATGTGTGACTGTCTGTTCTGCACCATTGACTGTAACTACGAGTGCTGGGTTGAAACCCATTGTAACGACTGCGGTGTGTGCTTTGGAGACACGCCCTACTGGTGCGAGGAGTGCTACAAGTGCGCAGAGTGCATGGAGGATACGCACTGCTCCACCTGCGCCAAGTGCTACATCGGCGAGGATGACCAGCTGTGCGGCGAATGCCATAAGGGCCCCTGCTGCTCCATAACCATCTGCGACTCCTGCGGCTTCTGCGATGACTGCGCAAACGATGACAGCGACCCGATGCACTGCTCGCTGTGTAACGCCTGCTTCGGTGCGGTGGACGAGTGCGTGGACGACGATGATACCGGCGTCATCCACTGCGTCGATTGCCACACGGCCTGCGAGCAGTGCGAGGAATGTCTGCTGGCCAAGGAGGTCTGCGAGGAGTGCGGCCTGTGCAAGGAGTGCTGCGAGATCAACTCCGAGGACGGCGGCTGCCCGGACGGCCAGACCTGCGTGGAAAGCGCCGAGTGGGACGAGCACATCTGCCAGGGCTGCGACGGCTGGGTCACGGATAAGGAGGACGAGGACGAGTTCTGCGAAACCTGCGAGCTGTGCAAGGAGTGCTGCGAGGGCAACTCCGACTGCTCCGAGGGGATGTGCGCAATGGACACGGACTATGCGGATCACTTCTGCGAGGACTGCGGCCTGTGCTTCCACGACAGCGATCCCTGCGAGGACGGCTGCGATCAGCGCTGCAAGGACTGCTGCCGGGATGCCGTGAGAGCGATGGGCTGCGATCATGACGACTGGTGCTTCAGCGACTCTGATTTTGAGGAGCATCTGAAGACGGAGCATTCCGGCGCCGGGCATACGCACATCGCCTCCGCCACCTGGGAGGCTGACGGAACGCAGCACTGGCACCCCTGCCGCTATTGCGACGGTGAAAAGCTGAATGCCGCCAACCATGAATTTGACGCCAAGGGCGTGTGCAAGGTCTGCGGCTACATCAGCGGCAGCTCCATCGTCATCAGCCGCCAGCCGAGGGACGTCAAGTGCAAGACCTCCATCTACGACGATTATAACGAAGAGCCGGAAAACGGCCTGCTGTACTATGAAAATCACCCTATCACCTTCTCTGTCTCGGCAAGAAGCCTGAAGGGCGACGAGCTGACCTATCAGTGGTATCGGAAGAATAATGAGATTCCCACGGCGGCGCCCTACAAGCTGCATGAGTGGCCGAATCATTTTGAAGGCGTGAACACCCCCACGCTGAAGCTGTCGGTTTCCACCCAGGCCTGTCAGGAGGACTACTCCTACTACTGCGTCATCGGCAGAAAGGGTGACCCTTCGGACACCCTGAAAACGGCGGAGGCAAAGCTGACGGCCACCCATGCCTTCAGCTATCAGCAGGCAGGCGAGATCGTTTACACGGACGACGGCGAAAAAACGCCGGAATACAAGGTCACTTGGGTCGATAAGAATGGGGTTACCCATAACGGTGTCGTGGGCGGCGTTCGCAAAAGCGAGGGCCACAAGCTCCCGTGCCTGTTTGAAGCAGGCGCAGAAGGATACGAAGCACATTATATGACCACCGGCTCCAAGGAGCGCATCTTCCCGCATAAATTTGCGTTTGACAGAAGCTATGACGCAGTGGGCGGCGGCAAGGTCGATGTGCTCTTCTGCACCGTCTGCGACTATCCCCTTTATGTGAAGAGCCATGTCCATGATTACGGCTGGAACTGGGACTGCACCGGCTTCGGCAGTATCTATGAGTATACCTTCAACATCGGCGGCTCGACCAAGACGGTGGAGCAGCTCATCCTTGAGTCCGACTATGCCCACCCCGAAAAGTGCATGGTTCCCGGCTGCGAGGAGTTCATCATGGTTCCCCATAGCTGGGGCCGCTGGAATGTGGTCAAAAACCCCGATACCACAGGCGGCGAAGGCGGCATGGAGGCTGAATGCAGCGTCTGCGAATACAAAGAGACGGAAAAAATTGACGGCGATTGGACAAAGGACACCGCCATTGTGACGGTGAAAAACGGCCGGGCAACCCGTATGATCGTCAAGCCCGGCGACAAGATCAAGCTTTATCCCGAGGAGAGAACCGGTCAGAAGGCCATCGGCTGGAAGGTGGAGTATCTCCGCGAATACAACGATGAACCTAGTGTTAGCAAGCAATGGAATTACAGCCAGGCGAAGACCCTGTTCAAGCTGGTAACCAACGGCTCCGCCCTTGAGTGGGGCTGCACGATCCCAGCGTTCAGCGCCATGGGCGCACCCGGCGGCGGCCAATTCTTCTTCGAGCCGGTCTACTCTGAATGTACGCACAGCGGCGGCACCACGGTGCTCAATGCGAAGGCACAGGTCTGCGACCGCAAGGGCTACACCGGCGACACCGCCTGCGCAGACTGCGGCCATATCATCAGTGCCGGTTCGGATATCTATCCCCCTGCAAATGCCGGCCATACCGGCACGTTGCAGCCCCTGTACTACTACGGCACGAACAACTCGGCCACCACGGATGCGAGCCATGGCGGCAAACGCTATAACGCCAATTCGGGCGACTGCCGGCACCGGGCCTATGAGGGCGACTACCGCTGCTCGGCTTGCGGCGGCACCGTAAAGGGCGATACCGGCGACTTCAAGCATAGCGGTCCCTTTGAGCTGCGGGATGAAAGAGCGGCGACCTGTACCGAGAAGGGCTATTCCGGTAACCAATACTGCACCGAGTGCGACAGAATCGCACAGAAGGGCGTCTCTACCCCGTCCCTCCACGAAATTGCCGGTAACTACAAGCTGGTCAATGAGGTTAAGCCCGGATGCACCACCGCAGGCTACAGCGGCGACCTGCAGTGCACAGCCGGCTGCGGACAGATTTTCCGCTACGGTCATGTCATTAATAAGCTCAGCCACGACTGGGACGGCGGCAAACCCGCAACACAGGGCAAGAGCGAAGGGGTTCTCTACACCTGCCGGCGCGCCGACTGCGGCGAGACAAGGTTCGTAAAGAATCCCACTGTCCCCGGGTACACCGTCACGGTTATCAAGGGCACGGCCTCCGTTGCCGCAGGCGCTCCCATCACCGACAAGATCGCCCAGAACACCGTTGTGACCGTTACGGCGGACGCACCGGAGACTGGCAAGGTCTTTGACAAGTGGGTCGTGCTGGAGGGCAATGTCACCCTGGCAGACGCCACCAGTGCCACCACCACCTTCACCATGCCCGGTAATGATGTGAAGCTTGAGGCCACCTATAAGGATGCGCCTCCCAGCCATACCCACAGCTACGGTACGGATTGGAAGTATGACGGCACCAACCACTGGCACGAGTGCCAGTGCGGCGACAAGGCCGATATTGCGGCTCACAGCGCCAGCGAGTGGATCGTTGACACGGCAGCTACCGAAACTACCGACGGCGCTAAGCATAAGGAATGCACCGTCTGCAAGAAGGTGCTTGAAACCGCACCGATCCCCGCAACAGGCAGCACTCACACCCACAGCTACGGCACGGATTGGAAGTATGACGGCACCAATCACTGGCACGAGTGCCAGTGCGGCGACAAGGCCGACACGGCAGCACACAGCTTCCAGTGGGTAATCGACAAGGCCGCTACCAAGGAAGCCACCGGCATCAAGCACGAGGAATGCACCGTTTGCGGCGCCAAGCGCAGCGAGAACACGGTCATCGACAAGCTCCCCGACGGCGGCAACACCGGCAATACAGGCAGCGATGATAATAACACCGACAAGCCCGGAAAGGACGACTCCACCAAGTCTCCTCAGACCGGTGACAGCAGCAACCTCATCGGTTGGCTGGCTGCTCTGTTCGTCAGCGGCGGCGTTTGCACGGCGCTTACCGTGAGACGCAAAAAAGCGTATCGCCCCGAAGGGAATGCAAAATAAGAAAACGAATACGCAGTATCCTGCTCACCCTTTGTATGATGCTCTGCATTGTGCCGACTATGGCATTTGCCGAAAGGATGGTGGTTTGATATTGAAGTTCTAACTACGACCGGCAAATCAATCTTTTCCAGTTAAACCTTCCGCCTTCTTCGGTATGTCCGCTGCCGAAGAAAGAACCAAGCGGACAATTAAAAAAGTGGAGGAACTGTTATGAAGAAAAAACTGTTGACAATCCTGCTCAGCATGGTAATGTTAGTCGGACTCATGTCTTTCACAGCACTGGCAGCGGATTCCACGGCCTACGACATTTGGGTAGACGGCGTACAGGTCACGTCTGAGAATAAGGACAATCTTTGCGGTGGAACAGTAAGCTATGACCCGACCACGCACACCTTGTCTTTGAACAATGCGACCCTTGACAGCGATACCCTGTCGGACTACGGTATTAAAACGATTATCCCCAGTACGTTGAAGATACGGTTGACCGGGACAAACAGCATCATCCGAACCTCTCCCGGCGGAGGAATGGGAATAGCCCCCAATTCCAGCAATTCTGTCGAGATTACCGGTGATGGAACACTGGTGATCAACGTTAACGGGGAAAACTACGATGGAATCAGCGCAGGGGCTGACGTCAAGATCTCCGATAAAGCAAAGGTCATAATAAACTCTGAAGGCGGCTTGGGCATAGTCGGAAGAATGGTCGAAATCGACGGGGCAACTGTGAATTCCACCGGCTTGTATGCCGGAATCGATGCCCATAGTCTGAAGATTGTAAACGGAGCCGATGTTACGCTTAAGGCGACCCAGAACGAACGCAACGGAGCCTTTATCTGGAAAGACCAGGAAGGAAACGGCGGCGATATCGAGATCGTTCAATCCACAGTCAAAGCAACAAGCTATTATCCCGGTCTGTATGCCGCAGGTAATTTGACGGTTGATGGCGGCGAGGTAAAATGCACCTCTACTGCGGACAGCGCCATATGGACACAAGGCGATATTTTGATCAAAGGCGGCGCCAAAGTAACCACTGACGGTAAATACCCCATGGGCGGTAACGGTACCTTCACCGTAGAAGAAGCGGAGATCGATGCAAAGAATACGAGTGCGGACAATATCCCTGCAATTTTCGATGTGCCTGTAATTACGGATGGCTATAAGCTGACCTATGCAAAAGCTGTAGATTCTGAAGAAACAGAAATTGACCTGCTTTCCAGCGGTACCCAGTACTTTGCACTTTATAAGAATGTCCATTTCATCACAAAGGCCGTCTATCCGGTTTCCTTCGTTGTAACCCCCGAGGGGCTGACCAATGTGGTGATTAAAGTGAACGGTCAGGAGATCAACGGCTCTGTGAGCCTGACGGCGGGAACTTATTCCGTTGAAGTTACGGCAGATGACTGCGAGGTATACAGCGACAATATAACGATTACTGACGATACGGCAACCCACACGCAGACGATTGCAATGACTTATTTACCTGCGGACTACTCCAAGGTCGACGCAGCCATTGCCAAGGCAAACGCCCTGAACAAGGACGACTACAAGGACTTCTCCGGTGTGGAAGCTGCCGTTAATGCCGTCATCCGTGACAAGAACATTACCGAGCAGACGGAGGTCGACGCAATGGCGAAGGCTATCGAGGATGCCATTGCCGTCCTTGAGAAAAAGCCTGCGGAAATCAAACCGGAACCGGGAGACAATTCTCCCCAGACCGGCGATACAAGCAATCTCATGCCGTGGATCGCATTGCTGCTTGCCAGCGGCGGTGTTCTGACAGGTGTAACGGTATTTGATAAGAGGAAAAGGCATTCCGTCAAATAATCAAAGATAAGCAACAAGTAACGATCCATCACGGAAACATCGCAATTACGGCACAGCGGGCATAAAAACCGCTGTGCCGTATTTCTTTCCTTGGCGACTGTTTTTGAGAAATAAGCAGTTTCTCGGTCATAACCCAACAATTTTTTGCCGGATTCCATGTGTACTGTGTATATCACACTTATGTGTCCGACTGCATCAGCAAGAGGGTCAGGGTAAACAACGGCGAGAGGAACAAATACTATATTGAGAACAACCACCCTGCCATCATCGACGCAGGCACCTTTGCAAGAGTCCAGGAGGAAATCGCAAGGCGCTCCGGCAAGCCGAAGGTCAAGCAAAAAGGTACGAAAACCGAACTGAGCCGTTATTCGAGCAAGTACGCTCTGAGCGAACTGCTGATCTGCGGCGAATGCCGAACACCTTACCGCCGATGCACATGGACAGCCAAAGGCAAGAGAAAAGTAGTATGGCGATGCATAAACCGACTTGACTACGGCAAAAAATACTGCCACCACTCACCGAGCATTGAGGAAAGCCTGCTGCAAGACACCGTTATGAGAGCCATCATGCAGACGGCAAAGCGAAACATTGAGGTGCTGAAAACACTGAAAATCCATCTCGGGATGGGGCTTACAGACGAGGTCACCGAGGACAAAACCCTCGACATTCAAATCCGAATTGCCGAAATCGACGCTAAGTTTCAAAAAATGCTCAAAGCGGTATCCGCCGACAATGCAGACGGCATCGATGAGGAACGCATCACCGAGCTGATGAACGAAAAACAAAGGCTGACCGTACAGCTCGAACAGTATGCAACCATGCGGCAAAAGAGAGAAAGCGCAAAATCCCGACTCGATGAGATTTTCACCATGCTTGACGGACTGCAAAATCACCCGATGGAATATGACGATACGCTCGTCCGGCAGATGATTGAATGCGTAGTGGTGGAATCAAAAGAGAAAATCAAGGTGGCCTTTATCGGCGGCACGGAAATCGAGATGACGCTGTAAACAGCCTTGAAAACAGAAACGGAGTGATGTAGAATGATTGTGACGAGTGTTCAAATCAAGACAGCGAAAACGCAAAAACATCTCTATTGTCTTGTCTTCACATATCGAGTGTCCTTATAGGATCTGAGTATCCTGTAATGGACACTCTGCTTTTTTATTTCCTGAAAAGTTCATACTGCAAGGCGTTCCGGGGCGTAGCTGAGTGCTACACCTTTTCTTGTTTCCATGATCATGTCGGTCTCCGGGATCTTCCGGCGATCCGGCACATCGAAAGCGCCGATGCAGTTGTAGTAGATCACGACACGCTGATTGGTAATGCCGTCCTGCTTTTCGGCGTGGTACACCTCAATGTGGTCGATCAGTTCCGCGACCATGCGCTTTGTAATGGTGGCCGCATCTGTGTATCGCCGTACCGTTTCAAGAAAATCGTCAATGTTCATGCGCTTGCTCTCGTCCTTTTTTAGTTCCAGCCGCAGCGCCTTGATCTTCTTGGCGTTCTCGCCCTGCTCCTGTTCATAGCGTTTGGACATTTTGGCAAACCGGGCATCGTCGATCTTGCCCGCCACATTGTCCTCATAGAGCCGTTCAAAGAGCATGGCGCACCCGCTTGCGGGACCGAAGGCTCAGCAGCAGAACAGCCGCCACCAGCTCGGCGCAGGCCACCAGTACCAGCGCATAATACTCCCCCCGCAGCGTCAAAAAATTCGTGAAAAACTCCATGCAGGCTCCTTTTATTCCCCGATGTCAGCCATCTCTCCACACAAAAACACGCCCCAATGTGGCGGAGCGTTGGATAGTCAGCGTGGAAAAAATTGCTTAACGAAAAATTAAGTATATAATCTGTTTTTTACTCCCATTTCTTAAGCAATGCAACCGTTTTTTCGAATTATTGTAAATAATAGTTAGTTTCAGGGCTTTTATGTCGTATTTTGTAAAATTTCTTTGAAAAAAATTTCATCTATGGGACGTCGGGCCGATGCTCCGTGCAGCTTGGGCCAAACCGGAGCGAGGCGACAAAAAAAGAGCGTTCCCTGCGGAACGCTCTTTTCCATATGAAGAATTACTTACTTCAGTTCGACCTTGCCGCCGACTTCCTCGACCTGCTTCTTCAGAGCCTCGGCATCCTCCTTGGACAGGCCCTCCTTCATGGTGGTGGGAGCGCCCTCGACGGCAGCCTTGGCCTCGGCCAGACCCAGACCCATGACCTCACGGATGACCTTGATGACCTTGATCTTCTGAGCGGCATCGAAGCCGGTCAGAATGACGTCGAAGTCGGTCTTCTCCTCAGCAGCGGGAGCAGCAGCGCCGGCAGCAGGAGCAGCCATGGCAGCGGCGGAAACGCCGAACTCCTCCTCCAGAGCGTGAACCAGCTCGCTGAGCTCCAGAACGGTCAGGCCCTTGATTTCTTCGATCATAGCAGTAACTTTCTCAGACATTTTGATAAGCCTCCTAATTGTAAGATGTTTTTTTAGATAGGGGTCGAGACGAAACGTCTCATTACTCGGCAGCGGCTTCCTCAGCGGGAGCGCCCTGCTTCTCTGCAATTTGCTTCAGCACGCAGGCCAGAGCGGAAATGGGAGCCAGCATGGTACCCAGAACCTGAGCCTGCAGCACGGGCAGAGCGGGGATGGCAGCCAGAGCATTGACGGTCTCCAGGGAGACGACCTTGCCTTCCATGAAGCCGCCCTTGATCTCGAACTTGCCGTTGAGTTTCTTTGCGAACTCTGCGATCACACGGGCCGGAGCGACGGGATCGTCCATACACACGGCCAGAGACGTGGCGCCGTTGAGCTGATCGTCCAGCTCGTTCAGGCCCACATTGTTGAAAGCAAAGCGCAGCAGGGTGTTCTTGACGACAGCGTAGTCAATGTTGTTCTCACGGCACTGGGTACGCAGAGTGGTATCCTCTGCCACCGTGATGCCCTTGTAATCAACGATGACACCGGCAGCTGCGTTCTGCAGCTTCTCGGTCAGCGCCGCCACGACGGCCTGCTTCTCAGACAGAACTTTTGCGTTGGGCATTCTTTGATTTCACCTCCGGAAAAATTGTCGGTGCGTTCAAAAAAAGGAAACCGTCCCTGTATCCAAGGACACAAGGACGGTGTAAGCAATCAAAATCGATTTGCCATCCTCGGCAGGACTTACGGCTTGCGCCACCTGCTGTCTTTGGAACGCATCAAATATTATACCAGCGGCCGGGCGCTTTGTCAAGCACCCTACCGAAGATATTGAAGCGTTTCGGGTCGAATCGGCCCGGTGCAGCGTCAGATCTGCTTGTTGGCGTTCATCTTCACGCCGGGGCCCATGGTGGCGGCAGCCACGCAGGACTTGATATACTGGCCCTTGGCAGCGGCGGGCTTGGCCTTGATGATGGCGCCGATGAGAGCAGAATAGTTCTCATACAGCTTGTCA